>OCZT010000104.1_pt1 | contig 77084 bp, 62 predicted proteins | sample 1539031 | NCBI WGS metagenome assembly OCZT01 (sample SAMEA3539308, study PRJEB22396) | soil metagenome | biome: tundra; feature: field; material: soil | place: USA | collected 2010-05 | depth 0.15 m
AATCATTTACGATCATTCCGATATCCTGTGGAAAGAGTTTTGATTTTTCTTTTCCCGTTACCTCTGTTTTGATTGAATTTGCAAACTTGCCACCCAGAAGAGTAATAATTTTAATCTGTCGTTTTTCTCCTGGCCTGTCCTCACGGGAAACATAACCGCGATTCTGAATTGTTGATATTGTCGGAGCGTAGGTCGACGGACGGCCAATACCTAATTCCTCAAGCTTTTTTACAAGGCTCGCTTCGGTATATCGCGATGGAGCCAAGGTATATTTTTGTGTTGCAGTTATATTGTTATAGGTGAGAGGCATCCCTTTTGTTACAGGAGGGATCACATACCTGTCTTCATCGGTGTTTTCCTGATCAGACGATTCCGTATAGACTCTGAGGAATCCATCGAACTTAATTACTTCCCCGTTTGCCTGGAATGTGACCGGAGAATTATTCATATCAATTGAAATAGATGTCTTTTCGATCAGTGCATCCGCCATCTGGGAGGCTACAGTACGTTTCCATATCAGTTCATAAAGTTTTTTCTCATTCTGCGTGCCGGCAGTGGTCGGGTTGTCGAGATATGCGGGACGAATAGCCTCGTGAGCTTCCTGCGCGCCTTTTGATTTGGTTTTAAACTGACGGGTTTTTGAGTATTTTTCACCAAACTCAGCTGTGATCATCTCCTTCGATTTGACAAGTGCAAGGTTCGAAAGATTTGTTGAATCGGTTCTCATATATGTAATCTTCCCGGCTTCATAGAGCTTCTGTGCTACGGCCATTGTCTGGGCAACTGAAAACCCCAGCTTCCTGTATGCCTCTTGCTGAAGTGTTGAAGTGGTAAACGGAGGAGCAGGTGACCGGGTTCCGGGTTTAATACTGATATTGTCAATTGAATACTTTGAATCGTTGCACAGCTCAAGGAATTTATGCGCCTCTTTTTCGTCAGGAAACCTTTTGGAAGCTTCTGCCCTGAGAGTAGAATTCTCACCTTTAGTTGAATCGATACTGAAAATTGCTGTTACTCTGAATGAGGATTCTGTCTCAAATGAGATAATTTCCCTTTCCCTTTCTACAATCAGGCGTACGGCTACCGACTGAACCCTACCCGCAGAGAGTGAAGGCTGTACCTTTTTCCATAGAACCGGGGATATCTCAAAGCCGACAAGCCTGTCAAGGATCCGTCGTGCCTGCTGGGAATTGACGAGGTTCATATCAACTTTCCTCGGGTTCTCAATGGCATTTGAGATAGCCTCTTTGGTAATTTCATGAAATACAATTCTCTTTGTTGTCAGGAGGTCGAGTTTCAAAACACTGGCAAGATGCCAGGCAATAGCCTCTCCTTCACGGTCCTCGTCAGAAGCGATCCAGATATTCTTCGAATCTGCAGCAGCTTTACGCAACTCGCTTACAACTTTTGTTTTTTCCTTAGGAACCTCATAATCGGGTTCGAAATTATTCTTAATGTCTATCCCAAGGTTCTTCTTAGACAGGTCTCTGATATGCCCGAAACTTGACACGACACGGAAATCTTTTCCCAGGAACTTCTCTATAGTTTTCGCCTTCGCCGGCGACTCAACAATTACAAGATTTTCGATCATTACTGCAGATATTTATTCTTTTTTTCAGACGACAAAGTAAATCAATTAGGTACCAAACTTCAAAATAAACCGTTAAGATTCTTTATTATTTACTATTTTTGGGCCAAACTTCTTAAGTAAATGAAAGGTAATACACACAATAAAAAATACCTGATCTGGTTCTGGGCACTGTTCATTTTTCCATTCGTTGTTGTTATAGCATTATTCATACTAATCTCCATGGAAAAACTTGGTCCCATGCCTTCTTTCGCGGAGCTTGAAAATCCGGAATATTATTTAGCAGCGCAGGTTCTTTCCGAAGATGGAGTCCTGCTTGGAAAAATCAGTATCGAGAACCGGACATGGACAGAGTATAAAGATTTATCACCCTATCTGACAGGAGCTCTGGTAGCTACAGAAGATATTCGTTATTACAGACATTCCGGCATTGATATAAAGGGTCTTGGACGTGCAGGCATACGCACCATGCTACTGGGTCAAAGCACTGGTGGCGGAAGTACAATAACGCAACAGCTGGCTAAGCAACTTTATCCGAGAGACACTGCAAGAAATTCTTCACTTTTGAGAAGGATCAAACTTGGTGTTTCAAAATTCAAGGAGTGGCAGACAGCGGTAAAACTCGAAAGGAGTTATACAAAAGAAGAGATAATTACAATGTATCTCAATAAGTTTGATTTCAGTAACAATGCTATTGGAATAAGATCTGCAGCAAAAGTTTACTTCAATACAACACCCGACTCACTTAACCTGCAGCAGGCGGCGGTTCTGGTCGGAATGCTCAAAGCGTCAACAAGATATAACCCGATAAGGCATTATGATCTTATGCTTCAGAGGCGAAATGTTGTAATTTCCCAAATGGCAAAATACGGATATATAAACACGTCTCTTGCAGATTCAGTAATGAAATTGCCTATTACGGTAGATTTCAGGGTAGAGGATCATAATAGCGGTCTTGCAACGTATCTCAGGCAATATTTAACAAACATAATGAGGAAGACTGAACCTGACAGAAATAAATATATCCAGCAAGCGTCATATGATGATGCATTATGGGAATGGAATAACAATGCTCTTTACGGCTGGTGCAATAAAAATAAAAAACCAGTCGGGACCAGTTATGACGTTTACAGAGACGGGCTGAAGATATATACAACAATTAATTCCCGCATGCAAAAATATGCTGAAGATGCATTGGCCGAACATCTCTCTAAAGATGTACAGCCTGGCTTTTACAGACGTGCGCGAGGTTTCAAAAACCCTCCTTTTTCGGATGATCTGACAAGAAAAGAGATTGATGATTTAATAATGACTTCGCTTAAACAAAGCGACAGGTATTATCTATTGCGTGTAAGAGGTGTTCCTGAAGATTCTATCATGCTGGCATTTAACACCCCTGTAAAAATGAGAGTCTTTTCATGGAAGGGTGACAGGGACACTATAATGACTCCTCTCGATTCTATCAGGTACTACAAATATTTTATACGTTCTGCATTTATGGTGGAGGATCCTCATAACGGCAACGTCAAAGCTTATGTTGGGGGCCCCGATTTCAGATACTTTAAATATGATGCTGTAACCCAGCAGAAAAAGCAGGTAGGAAGCACAATTAAACCTTTTCTCTATACCGTTGCAATGCAAAACGGGTATTCTCCATGCTATGAGGTTGAGGACATTCCGCGTTCCTTTGATATTCCCGGCGATACTGTTCCATGGTCGCCAAGGAGCACCGGTCCGCCGGCATTTCATGGAAAAATGGTGACGTTAGCATGGGGGCTGGCAGAGTCTGAAAACTATATTTCAGCATGGTTAATGAAACAGTTCAAACCGTCAGCGGTTGCCGACCTTATGCACAAGATGGGGGTAAGAAGTTTTATTGATCCCGTACCCTCAATATTCTTAGGTACTTCGGATATCAAGCTGGAAGAGATGGTGGGAGCTTATGGAACTTTTGCAAACAAAGGAGTCTATACAAGACCAATGTATGTAACGCGGATTGAAGATAAAAACGGAAATACAATTTCGAAATTTACGCCTAAAATAGAAGAGGTATTAAGCGAAAACCAGGCGTATCTGATGCTTAATCTTCTTCAGGGAGTTGTCAGGTCAGGGACAGGAAATAATCTTAGAAGGGAACCTTATAATCTGATGAATCAGATTGGAGGGAAAACGGGAACAACACAAAATCATTCAAATGGATGGTTCATGGGTGTTACACCTAACCTTGTGGGAGGTGTCTGGTGCGGCTGGGAAGACCAGGCTATCCACTTTGAAACTTTAGGGGAAGGATCGGGAGCACATATGGCGCTTCCGATAATGGCTATCTTTCTGAAAAAGGTATATGCTGATCCCCAGTTCGGAATTATGGAGGCTGATGAATTTGAGGTTCCGTCGAATTTTAATATGGAACTTGATTGCAATAAGGTTAAGAAATCCAATTTACATGGAGATAATTCGAGAAGGGTAAGGTACTAAATGACTCAGAGCCCGGAGCATGGAATAATTGATTTTCGAGCGAATCTAGGTCCTTAGCTAAACAGCGACGTTATCAGATTTTCAATCTTCCCTACATGAATCACTTCAATGTCCAGCCCTTTCACCGATATATTCCTGTGATATTTCGATATATATATTTTGTTAAACCCCATTTTTGATGCTTCACGGATCCTCTGTTCAATACGTGAGACGGGTCTGATTTCGCCTGACAAACCGGTTTCACCTGAGAAGCATACCTCCCGGCCAATGGGGATATCAAGATTTGACGAAAGAATGGAACTTATAATTGCGAGATCTATTGCGGGATCATTTACTTTGATGCCTCCTGCGATATTAAGGAAAACATCTTTTACACCTAATTTAAATCCTGCTCTTTTCTCAAGGACGGCAAGCAACATGTTTAGCCTCCGAATATCGAAGCCGGTTGAGCTTCTCTGTGGAGTACCATAGACAGCGCTGCTGACGAGTGCCTGCGTTTCTATCAGAAAGGGTCTCAGTCCGTCAACTGTGGCTGCAATTGAGATTCCGCTCAATGCTTCATCGTGTTGATTGATAAACATTTCAGAAGGGTTATCTACTTCTCTTAAACCTGTCTCAACCATCTCAAAGATGCCTAATTCAGCTGTTGAACCGAACCTGTTTTTAACTGATCTCAGAATACGGTAAACATAATTATTATCACCTTCAAAATAGAGAACTACATCGACGATATGTTCAAGAACCTTGGGCCCTGCAAGTGTGCCATCTTTGGTAATATGACCTATCAGGAAAACAGGGATGCCGGTTATCTTTGAATATTTAAGAAGCTGTGCGGCACATTCCCTAACCTGTGTTACAGAGCCTGCAGAAGACTCCAGCATCGAATTGTTTATTGTCTGAATTGAATCAATTATTATTAATCCGGGTTTGATATTTTCAGCATGTGTCAGAATACTTTCAAGATCGGTTTCGCTCAGAATATAGCACTGGGGATTGGAGTTTTTCATCCTTCGTGCCCTGAGGCTTATCTGTTCTTCGCTTTCCTCCCCCGATACATAAAGGATATTTTTCCCTTTAAGTGCAAGAGCAAGCTGAAGTGCCAGGGTTGATTTGCCAACACCTGGTTCTCCCCCAAGAAGGATCAGCGATCCACCGACAATACCCCCCCCGAGTATCCGGTCGAGTTCTGAGATCCCGGTCTTCTGACGATCATGTTCATCAGCCTTAATACTATCCAGAAGTTCAGGTTTTCTTTTTTCCTGGTTCATAACGAACGAAACCTCACGTGAAGAAGCAGGAGCTATTATCTCTTCATGGTAGGTATTCCACTCTTTACAAGAAGGACATCTTCCGATCCACTTCGGTGATTCTACACCGCAGTTCTGACAAACGAATACTGTTTTGTTTTTTGCCATAATTTCTAGCCCCCCAACCCTCCATCTGGGGGTGTCTTATCTTTTCTGAAAATTATGAAGAACGATATAGTTCCCATAATTGCAACAAAAATCAATTGCGACTCATGAGTAAGTAATGCATAGGCCAGTCCGTCTTCAATAGGTATTCCGTTAACAATAAGAAGGCCCCGTGAGACAATATAATGAAATGCACCGAGTCCGCTCTGAACCGGAGCCGACATTGCCAGTCCTCCTATTACAAGAATGAAAATGCCGTTTGCGAAAGTCAGATGCGAGGTGCTTTCAAGAGCAAATACAACAACCCATGTCATTAGTGCATAGTTGATCCAGATGAATATAGTATGGAAAATGAATTCCCATTTTCTTTTAAGATTGGTAATAGTTTTCAGTCCGTTAATTATTCCACGGACAAGGTCAAAGACCTTTGAAAAAAACCGGATTTTACGCAGCCTCTTTTTGTACCTGAGCATCAGAAGCATAGTGATTACTCCAAGTGAAAAAAGAATCACCCAGAGAATCCATGTGTTTCCAAAGATCGAAAATACTTTCTGCTGGATTGGTACGAGAATACTTTCTTTAAGAAACAAGCCTATTTGATCTCCGCTTGTAAATATAAGGATTATCATAATGAGAAGGAGAGAGAGAAAGTCTATAGTTCGCTCAATAACTACTGTTCCGAACAGCTGGTCGACCGGAATCTTTTCCTTTTTACCCAATGCTACACAGCGTGTAATTTCACCTATTCTTGGCAAAGCAAGATTTGCCAGGTAACCGGTCATCAACGCATAAAAAGCATTTCTCGTTGATGGTTTGAAACCGAGAGGGTTTATTAGTAGTACCCATCTTCGTGCCCGGCTTATAAAGGCAAACAGACCGAAGAGAATCGAAAGCAGGAGCCATGAATAGTCTGCTTCTTTCAATTCTGCCCCAAGTTTTGAAAAGTCAACATCTCGGAATGCGAACCAAAGAAGCAACACTCCAATCGCGAAGAAAGCTATAAATTTAAGAGTTTGCAGAATACCTTTTCTCAACTTCAGATCAGTTTATTGGTTTTAGTATCAGGGAAAATGATCACCGGTTTGAATGATTTTGCTTCCTGAAAATCGAGTAAGGCAAACGACATAATGATTATAGTATCACCAACAATAACCTTTCTGGCTGCAGCACCATTAAGGAAGATATCTCCCGACCCACGGACACCTTTTATTATATATGTTTCAAGACGTTCCCCGTTATTCAGATTCAATACATGGACTTTTTCGTTTTCTATAAGATTTGCTGCATCCATAAGATCCTCATCAATTGTTATACTTCCGATATAATGGAGGTTTGCCCCTGTAATTGTAACCTTGTGGATTTTTGATTTTATTACTTCTATTAACATGATTTGATATCTTGTTGATCCTAATTATAGTGCAAAGGTAATTAACCTTTTGGTTCAGTCCAATCCAATTTCAATATTATCTATCAGGCGAATTTTTCCGGCCTGGACTGCAATGCATCCAAAATAACGTTTATCTTTTTTCATTTCATCTTTTGTGTTTAAAGGGATCAGTTCTATATCATCCACAATATCAAAGTATTCGACTTGGAATCCCGGTATGTTGTTGATACTGTTTGCAACCAATGATTTAATTTGCCGGATATCATAATTTTTAATCATAAGAGTAACAGCGGAGATAGTTTTATAGATTATTGGTGCATGGTTTCTGATTTCCGGATCAAGAAGGCGGTTCCGGCTGCTCATTGCCAATCCGTCAGGTTCACGTATGATGGGATTACCAATTATTCTCACTTTATTCCCTGTCTGTTTTACCAGGGCTTTGATAACAGCAAGTTGTTGAAAGTCTTTTAAACCAAAAATGGCAATATCGGGTTTAACTATATCGAACAATCTGCTTACTACCTGTGCAACACCATTGAAATGACCCGGACGGTGAAGAGCTTCCATTACATTGTCGAGGTTCCCAAAATGGAATTCCCGCTTATCTTCTCCCGGGTAAATTTCTTTGACGTCGGGATTAAATACCAGATCAGTTTTCCTCAGGACCTTCTTAAGGAGTTCCAGATCACTATCCAGCGATCTCGGATAATTTTTCAGATCATTCTTATCATTGAATTGCGTAGGGTTTACAAAAATTGAAACAACGACTACAGGACATTGCTTTACGGCGCTTTCTGCCAGTGATAAATGCCCTTCATGAAGTGCTCCCATCGTTGGAACAAATCCCAAAGGAGAAAGATGCATTTTTCTTAAGAGCGTTTGGAGTTCAATAACAGTACTTAGGACCTTCATTATTCTTGATTTTTTTATAAAATTAAATTAAATTATTTAATCTGGTGTTCCTGGAATTTAAATACTAATTGATTGATTTTGACTTCGTCGAGCTCCTCCGCTCTGCGTCGTCGGTTCTTCGTTTACCCCATCCCAAGGGGAATAAATTGATTTTGACTTCGTCGAGCTCGTCCCGATAAATCGGGACGAGGTTCTTCGCTCCCCTAGAAGTCGGGGTAAATAAATTGATTTTCAAGCGATGTATGATATGATTTGAATGGATATATCTGAATATCCGCATTTTTATTATGTTATTAATTTTTACTATCTTTGCACCTTAAATCGAAATGGTATATCCAGGCAGGTAAATGGAAAGCAGGAAGGTATTATTCATTTCACAAGAGATCACTCCGTACTTAGGTGAAACAAAGTTGTCAAAAATCGGAAGATTTCTCCCCCAGGGCATTCAGGAAAGAGGCAAAGAGATCCGGACTTTCATGCCGAGGTATGGTTGTATCAACGAACGAAGGAATCAGCTTCATGAAGTAATCCGGCTTTCGGGGATGAATCTTATTATTGACGATACTGACCATCCGCTCATAATAAAAGTTGCTTCGATTCAATCGGCCCGGATGCAGGTCTATTTTATTGATAATGACGATTACTTCCAGAGAAAACATATTATCAGTGATGCGTCGGGACGGGAATTTGAAGATAATGATGAAAGGGCGCTGTTTTTTGCCAGGGGTGTAATCGAAACTGTTAAGAAACTACGATGGGCGCCTGATATTGTACATTGCCACGGATGGATGTCGGCCCTTGTACCTGTTTATCTGAGAAGTATATACAATGATGATCCGCTTTTTCATAATTACAAAATAATCTATTCCATTTACAATAATGATTTTAAAACTCCGTTTAGATCAACATTCGCAGATAAACTGCGGTTCGATGGAATAGATGGTGAAAACCTTAAATTGGTTAAAAAACCGGATTTTGTTAACGTGTCAAAATTGGCTATCAAATACTCTGACGGAATCATTATCGGAAGCGAGGATATAAACGAGGAATTGAAAAAATACCTGATTACAGTTAACAAACCGGTTCTTGAATTTAAGGATGAGACCGAATATATTGATGCCTATAATGATTTTTATGACAAGATATTATAATAGATCCCGACATACCCACAGAATAGTTTCTGTCTCTTATCGTCTCTTTTGTAAATTCCGCATGACACTTTTTGTAGTGTTAGTCATATATGCAAGTTCATGCAAGAAGGAGGTATTAACTATCGGAGCAGATCTTCTTCCCAATGGTGATTTTGTATCCATTAAAGCCATTGATACATTAAGTATTTTCTCTTATACAGGGTATACTGATTCAGTCAGGACTGACAATCCCACATATTCTTACATTGGGCAGCTCTATGATCCATATTTTGGTACCACAACTGCCGGATTTGTTTCTCAGATAAGGCTCAGCACTAAATGGGACGGTCTTCCATTTACTGTAGATTCAATGAAGTTGTTTCTTCATTTCCTAAGCACAATGGGAGGAGGAACGGATGCGACGCATACTCTGACTATCTCTGAGATATCCGACCAGATTTATAACGATACAGCTTATTATTCAACCACACCCATAAACCTTACAGGGTTTAAAGTGTCCGATATTGCACTACCTTCACTTAGAACCGATACAATAAACGATATTGAACTGAATTTGCCAGGAAAAGGAGTAGAGTTCGGGGAATATCTTACACGCGACACTACAAAATTATTTTACAATAATAATGTACCTGATTTAAGATCTTATTTCAAAGGGCTTTACTTCCAGATGAATTCAAATTCTGACCCCTTGATGGTTTCTTTAAGTCTAGTATATGACCAGTCAACCTATTATAATTATTTTGTTTTATTTGTACATGATGATTCCGGTACCTCCAAGCAATATTCTTTTATCCTTGATGCAAAGAACATCAATGCGTCCTTTAATAAATATACACATGATTATAGTACAGCTATTCTTGGAGATAAAATAGTACACAGAAATACAAATTACCGTGATACACTCTCATACATGCAGTCTCTTAACGGCGTATATACAAAAGTAGCTTTGCCTGGCCTTGCAAAAATAAAAAATGATCCTTCATTTGGTAAAGTTGCAATTAATAAAGCCAGGCTGGTCATTCCGGTGCATTTCACTAAAACAGCCGCTAATCCCTTTATATCAAAATCGCTACCACCTCAGTTAGTTCTCAGATATAAAGCGAAAAGTGGAATTAAATATCCTGTGACAGACTATTTACTGGCATCTACCACGTTGGATCTCACTCACGCATTCTTTGACGGACAGCTCGATACCGTAGCACAAGTATATAATTTCAACATTCCTGATTTTGTCCAGAAATATCTTAATGATAACACCGGTAATGTGGAACCCGAGCTGGAAATCTATGAGGGATCCAGATCACCTTCCCAATCGGTCATAGTCCCCGCTCCGACGAATGCCATTTTTCAGGTGAATAAAAGCAAAAATCCTGTTAAATTTGAATTTACCTATACCAAGTTCTAGTTTTTGTGAACCAATATAACTACTTTCGTATTTACCTTCTAAATCTTTTTAATTATGTGTGGAATTATTGGTTATATAGGATCAAAACAAGCCAAGGAGATAATAATAAATGGTCTTAAAAGACTTGAATATCGCGGGTATGATTCTGCCGGTATGGCTCTTGTAAACGGGGAGGCCAAAATATTTAAATGTGCCGGCAGAGTAAAAGACCTGGAGGAGCTTGTTAACAAATCCAGTTTTAACGGTACTACAGGAATGGGCCACACAAGGTGGGCCACACATGGTGAACCTAATGAATTGAATGCCCATCCCCAGGTCTCCTGTAAAGGGAACTTCATCGTTGTTCATAACGGTATAATTGAGAATTATGCCCGCCTGAAGAAACACCTCGAGAGCAGGGGTGTAAAATTTACGAGTCAGACTGATACAGAAGTTCTTGCCAACCTCATTGAGCACATGTACCTCGAGGGTGATCTCACTGCTGAACAGGCAATTACACTGGCTCTCAACAGGGTTGAAGGGACCTATGGACTGGTGATAATCTGTACAAAGGAGCTCGACAGACTTTTTGCAGCCAAGAAGGGGAGCCCTCTTGTTATCGGAGTGGGAGAAGGTGAAAACTTTATTGCTTCTGATGCAACCCCTATTGTTGAATATACACAGCGGGTAATCTACCTGAATGATGACGATATCGCTATCATTAAGAAAGATGAACTTGTCCTCAAAACCATAAGATCTGAAAAGATACAACCGGAAGTCAAAGAACTGGATCTTAAGATAGGGGAGATTGACAAGGAAGGTTTTGCTCATTTTATGCTGAAGGAAATTTTTGAACAGCCAAGGGCAATTCATGATACCTTCAGAGGAAGGCTATTACCTGATTATTCAGGCGTGATGCTTGGTGGACTGCATGACGTTATTGAGACAATGACCCAGGCGGAAAGAATTATAATAATCGCCTGCGGTACCTCGTGGCATGCCGGATTAGTTGGAGAATATATTTTTGAAGAGTACACCAGGATTCCGGTTGAAGTGGAATATGCATCAGAATTCCGTTACAGGAATCCGATAATAAAAAAGGGTGATTTTGTAATTGCAATAAGCCAGAGTGGTGAAACAGCTGACACTCTTGCAGCTGTAAAGCTTGCAAGGGAAAAAGGGGCAAAAGTCATAGGAATATGTAATGTTGTAGGCAGCAGTATTCCCCGGGAAACTGATGCTGGTGTATACACACATGCTGGTCCGGAGATCGGTGTTGCATCAACAAAAGCATTTACAACACAGGTTTTGGTTCTTGCAATGATGGCTTTTGAAATAGGTCATAGAAAGGGAACTATTTCCGATTCAGCATATAAAGAACTTATTACCGAACTGGCAGCAATCCCGGGTAAAATTGAGAATGCGCTAAAGATAAACGACCAGGCTCTTGAACTTGCAAATTTTTTTCAGAATACACACAATGCTCTTTACCTTGGAAGAGGATATCTCTTCCCTGTTGCTCTTGAGGGTGCTCTTAAACTGAAGGAGATTTCATATATCCATGCTGAAGGATATCCTGCTGCAGAAATGAAACATGGACCGATTGCCCTTATAGATGATAATATGCCTGTTGTTGTTGTCGCTACAAAAGATGACACTTATGAAAAGATTGTAAGTAACATTCAGGAGATTAAAGCCAGAAAAGGGAAAGTAATTGCAATTGTCACTGAAGGCGATGAAATAATCAGCAAGATGGCTGACTATGTTCTGGAAGTTCCTGAAACACTTCCAATTTTTTCAGGCTTGCTCGCAGTAATCCCGCTTCAATTACTTTCATACCATATTGCCGTATTAAGAGGGTGCAATGTTGATCAGCCCAGGAACCTTGCTAAGTCTGTAACTGTAGAATAAAAAATCTTAATTGTTCCGTGATGAACTTAAGAGATGATTTCAGGAACTTAACGGGGCCGGAAACCTCAACCTTAATGTCTAATGGTTGCACTTGCGATGACTGGTACCTCGTTAAGGTCAAAGACGGATTCGATCCCGGGAAGTGTGCTAATGTAATTTTTTCGGGTGATATCAGGCTTGGAGTTTTCAATGAACCATTTATCGATGAATCCGGAGTTAACATCCGGAGTGGTATTCGGAATGCCAGACTCCATAACTGTACCATCGGCTCAAATGTTATAATCAATAATATTGGCGATTATATTGCAAATTATAATATTGAAGATAAAGTTGTTATAAAGAACTGCGGAATAATACGTACTGAAGGAAATTCAACTTTTGGAAACGGAACCACAGTAAATGTCCTTAATGAAACCGGAGGAAGAGCAGTTAAAATATGGGACAGGCTTTCGGCACACGAAGCCTATATTATTGCCTTATACAGGCACAGGCACGAAGCTGTAAGAATAATCGAGAAAATGGTTGATGATTATTCTTTATCTCACTCATCCGGAAGAGGAACCATAGGACAAAATTCCAGAATTTTCAACTCAGGCAACATCCGTAATGTAAAATTCGGACCCTTCAGTCATGTTGAAGGAGCCATAACACTTAACGAAGGATCGGTAAACAGTTGTGAGGCTGATCCTGTTTTTATTGGACCGGGAGTGATTATGGAACATTTTATTGTTTGTTCAGGATCAACAGTTACAGAATCGACACTTATTGATAAGTGTTTTATCGGACAGGGATGTGTACTCGCCAAGCAATATTCAGCAGAAAACTCATTGTTCTTTGCCAACTGTGGTGGATATCACGGGGAGGCATGTTCAATATTTGCCGGGCCATATACTGTTACCCATCACAAATCAACTCTGCTGATAGCCGGGATCTTTTCATTTATGAATGCCGGCAGCGGCTCGAACCAGAGTAACCATATGTACAAACTTGGACCCATTCACCAGGGTATAATGGAAAGAGGTTCCAAAACAACCAGCGACTCATATCTTCTGTGGCCGGCCCGCATCGGTCCTTACACTCTTATAATGGGCCGACATTATAAGAATATGGATACTTCATCTCTTCCTTTTTCATATCTTATAGAAAGTAATGATGAGAGCATACTTGTTCCCGGAATTAATCTCAGAAGTGTAGGTACAATAAGAGATGCCCAGAAGTGGCCCATCCGCGACACGAGAAAAGATCCTTATAAAATAGACCAGGTAAACTTTAATCTCCTCAGTCCATATACAATCCATAAAATGTTTGAAGGAAGGGAACTCTTACGAAAACTTAAATCGGAGTCGTCGCCGGGAACAACTTCATTTACTTATAATAGCATGAAGATAACCGGACCGTCACTGGAGCGGGGAATAGAACTGTATCAGACCGGGATTAATAAGTTCCTTGGAAACTCCTTAATAAAACGGCTTGAAAAATGTGAGTTCAGAACAAATGAAGAGCTTCAGCACCGGCTTGCTCCTGATCAGTTACATGGAAAAGGAGAATGGGTTGATCTCGCTGGATTGATTGCGCCGAAGAAAGATGTCAACAAACTTTTAGATGATGTTGAATCGGGAATGATTGCTTCAGTTGAAGTACTGGCACAAGAATTTATCCGGTTGCACAATTCCTATTACGACTGGGAATGGACCTGGGTATGTGAAGGACTAGAAGAAGAGGTCGGTATTCCTGTTAATAAACTAACTGCAGAGGATGTTATCGGAATAGTTGAAAAATGGGGGAAAAGCGTTATTGAACTGGATAACCTTCTTTATGAGGATGCAAGGAAAGAATTCACTCTCTCGTCTATGACTGGCTTTGGGATCGACGGCGGGGATGAAGTTAAAAAGCTTGATTTTGAGCAGGTAAGAGGAGAGTTTGAATCAAATAGCGTTGTAGCAGCAATTCAGGAACATATAAAACAAAAGACTTCTCTTGGAGATGAGTTAATAAAACGAATGAAAAGAATTCTTTAGTGTCGGTTATTATCTGCCGGAATACATAAGGTCGTAGTACTTACTATAATCTCCTGATAAAACCCTGTCGAGCCATTTGATATTTGTGAGATACCATTCTACCGTTTTTTCTAGACCATCAGCAAATTCAGGTATCGGCGACCACCCAAGTTCTTTTTGCAATTTCGAGGAATCAATTGCGTATCTTAGGTCATGCCCGGGCCTGTCTTTCACATAGGTAATAAGCTTCCCGGATGTTCCCGGAATACGGTTAAGTTTATTATCCATTATCCTGCAGAGGAGTAGTATCAGATCGAGGTTTTTCCATTCATTATTACCACCAATATTATAGGTTTCCCCAACCTTTCCTCTATGAAAAATAAGATCTATTGCTGAAGCGTGATCTTCAACATATAACCAGTCGCGGACATTCTCTCCCTTTCCGTAGACAGGAATAGGTTTGTTATTTTTAATATTGTTTATTACAAGAGGTATGAGTTTTTCGGGAAACTGGTTTGGCCCATAGTTATTCGAACAATTGGAGATTACTGTGGGAACATCGAAAGTATGGTTATAAGCTCTTACCATGTGGTCGGAGCTTGCCTTAGAGGCCGAATAAGGACTTTTGGGATCATACGCAGTTTTTTCTGTGAATAGACCTGTTTTCCCGAGTGAACCATAAACTTCATCAGTCGAAATATGATAGAAAAGCCTTCCCTCAAATGCGTTCTTCCAGTTCTTAAGAGCTGCATTAAGGAGATTGACGGTTCCGACGATATTTGTAAAAACGAATTCATCGGGTCCGGTTATTGAACGGTCGACATGCGATTCTGCTGCAAGATGGATTATACTATCAAAGTTGTACTTTTCGAAAAGATCCAGAACAGATTGTTTTTCAACGATATCAATTTTTTCAAACTTATAATTTTTTTCTTTTTCGATATCGGTAAGGTTTTCCAGGTTGCCGGCATAAGTTAGTTTATCGGCATTAACAATAATGTATTCAGGATATTTGACAACAAATCGTCTGACAACGTGTGAACCGATAAAACCTGCACCACCGGTTATGAGAATTGTTCGTTTCTTACTCATTTTTTATTTTTCCTGATAATCTTTTCCCAATCCCAGGCTGTTTTCATTGCCTGATCGAGTGAACTTAACGTTTTCCAGCCCAGTTCTTTATTAGCATAGGTTGGATCGGCCCATATTTTTTCTATATCTCCGGCTCTTCTTCCAACTATCCTGTACTTCAATTTAATTCCCGAAACACGTTCGAATGATTTTATCGCCTCGAGAACTGAAACTCCCTTGCCGGTACCAAGGTTAAAGACCTCATAATTTGTTTTGTTCTTACCTTCAATAAGCCTTTTTACAGCCACTACATGAGCTTTTGCAAGATCAACTACATGAAGGTAATCTCTGATACAGGATCCGTCCGGGGTGTTATAATCATCTCCGAAAACTTTTAGCTCTTCCCTTATTCCATATCCGGTTTGAGTCAGATATGGAACAAGATTTTCCGGAACACCTTTTGGCAGTTCTCCTATCAGGGCAGAAGGGTGCGCCCCGATCGGATTAAAATATCTTAACGAAATTGCTTTTATGTTCTTATCAGAAACAGTTGTATCCCTTATAATTGTTTCCCCTATTTGTTTGGTATTTCCATAAGGTGAAGTGGCGGGTTGGAGTGGAGCATCCTCACTTACCGGCAACTTTTCCGGTTGTCCATATACAGTGCAGGAGGATGAGAATACCAGGTCGGGGATCCCATAGCGTTTCATTACCTCAAGCAGATTAACCAATGATAAAAGATTATTCCTGTAATACTCCAGTGGTTTATTAACTGACTCACCCACAGCTTTATATGCTGCAAAGTGAATAATAGCTGAGATATCTCTGTGTTTCTGAATAAATCTGTCAAGTTTTTCCTGGTCACAAAGGTCCAGTACTTCCAGAAGAGGTTTAACTCCTGTTATCTTATGTATTCTGTCGACTACATCTGCTTCGGAGTTGTACAGGTTATCAATAATTATTGTGTCGAATCCCTCCTCGATTAGTTCAACTGTTGTATGAGAACCGATGTATCCGGTTCCCCCGGTTACCAGGATTTTCTTTTTCATTTACAGGCTCCAGTATGAATGGTCTCTGATTTTTCCGCGAAGGACACCCTTCACATCAACAACGATTCCGTCCTTATTCAGCAGAGGAGTAAAAAATGATTCATCCAGTTTTAAATATTCTTTATGACTTACGGCGAGAATTACTGCATCGTACTTTCCTGAGGGTTGGGCGATCAGATCGATCTGATATTCTTCTTTAACCTCATGTTTTCCGGCTCCGGGATCGATAACATCAACTGATATTCCAAAATCATCGAGCTCATTGATAATATCTATGACCTTCGAATTACGAATATCGGTTACATCTTCTTTAAAGGTTATACCCATTATCAGAACACGGGAACCCTTAAGATTCTTGCCGGCAGCTATTATTTTTTTGACCGTCTGTTTTCCTATATACCTGCCCATACTATCGTTGATGAATCTTCCCGAATCAATCATCTGGGGGTGATATCCGAGGGCTTTTGCCTTGAATGAGAGATAATAAGGATCGACGCCAATACAATGTCCTCCGACCAAACCAGGATAAAATTTAAGGAAGTTCCATTTTGTTCCGGCTGCTTCGAGTACTTCAAATGTATTTACACCAAGCCTGTTAAAAATAATTGACAGTTCATTCATAAATGCAATATTAATATCGCGCTGGGTGTTTTCAATGATCTTTGCTGACTCTGCAACTTTAATTGAGCTTGCCCGGTGAACACCTGCTTTGATTATAAGTTCGTACGTTTTTGCTATGTTTTCAGCTGATTCTGCATCGCAGCCGCTTGTCACTTTTACAATTTTGGTGAGAGAATGATTTTTGTCACCCGGATTAATTCTTTCAGGCGAGAAACCGACTTTGAAGTCAGTACCGCATTTAAGTTCAGAATACCTTTCCAGTACAGGAATGCAATCCTCTTCGGTACATCCGGGGTATACAGTTGATTCATAAACTACATAATCTCCTTTTTTTAAAACTCTGCCAACTGTCTCAGATGCTTTAAGAACAGGTGTAAGGTCGGGTAGATTAGTTTTGGTTGTAGGAGTAGGTACGGCAATAATATGAAATGAAGCCGTTTTTAAATCTGAAGGATCGCTTGTAAGAACAATATCTGTATTCTTAAATGCTTCAGATGTAAGTTCATTACTGGGATCTATGCCCTTTTTCATCAGGTCAACCCTTTCTGGTTTGATATCAAAACCTACGACTCTGATCTGTTTTGCAAATTCAAGTGCGATTGGCAGGCCTACATAACCAAGGCCGATGACTGAAAGTTTAGTCTCCTTATTAATAAGTTTATTGTACATAGATTATATTGTTTTTAATATTGGATGATAGTCTCCCCGAAGTCCGACGGGTTTTGAATTTCTTATTGTGTATGCGGTCTCAACTGACTGACGGGCTTCTTTAAGTCCGAATCCTCTGCCTGCAAGTATTTCCTTGTATGTCAGTGTATGGAGGTCGGCAAATCCTTCACTGAATTCAATCTCCTCCCCGTCAATAGTGATGGACCTGAAAGTTCTCTTACCGGCCTCTTTACATAAAACCGGAATATCATTATAATCGAGACTCAGGAACCATCTGACTCTTGCATTTTCAAGTTCGAGATAACCTGCGGCTTTATGAGGTTCAGAGATATGAACAATGTTTTTCCGGGTATCGCCAAAGATCCAGCTAAGCATGTCAAAAAAGTGAATGCCGATATTTGTTGCTACCCCTCCTGATTTTTGAATATCTCCTTTCCATGATATTGAATACCAGTTTCCCCGGCTGGTTACATAAGTCATGTCAATATCATAAATCTTACCTTTTGGTCCATTCCTGATCTTCTCTCTTAATTCCAGAATTTTTGGATGAAGCCGCAGTTGAAGGACAGTGTAGATTTTGCGACCGGTTTCATTTTCAATCTCCTGTAATGCGTCGACATTCCATGGATTAAGCACAATCGGTTTTTCACAGATCGCTTCAGCCTGATGACGCAAGGCAAATCTTATATGAGAATCGTGAAGATAATTAGGAGAACAAATACTTACATAATCGATTTTTGTACCTGTCCGTTTAAGTTTGTCAAAATGCCTGTCGAACCTTTCAAACTCTACAAAAAAATCACTTTCCGGGAAATAACTATCAATTCGCCCCACACTATCAAATTTATCAAGACTGGCAAGGAGGTTGTTGCCTGTTTCCTTTATGGCATGAAGATGTCTTACAGCTATATAACCCGCAACACCTATTATTCCGAAATTTTTTGGAAATTCTGTCATACTCATTTAATCAAAAGGCGAACAAAAATACTAAAATATTTTAGAAACTTTGCCATCTTCAATCTTGTATATCTCTCCACTTTCAGGACATGAGGCAAACCCGGCACTGTCAAAGTTCAGTTTATGGCCGTATTCACTCATCCAGCCGGTTTGTTTCGCAGGATTACCAACCACGAGGGCATAAGGTTTAACATCTTTAGTAACAACTGCTCCGGCACCTATAAATGAGTAAGTCCCGATTTTATTTCCACATATAATTGTAGAATTGGCTCCGATTGAAGCACCTTTTTCCACGATAGTGGTGTAATAACTATCTTTTCTGACTATTGCACTCCTGGGATTTATGACATTTGTAAATACCATTGACGGACCAAGGAAGACATCATCTTCACAAGAGACACCAGTGTAGATTGAGACATTATTCTGAACTTTGACATTCTTCCCAAGTTTTACACCCGGCGAGATGACAACATTCTGTCCGATATTACAGTTTTCACCGATTTCCGAACCCTTCATAATGTGACTAAAATGCCAGATCTTTGTTCCTTTTCCAATTTTGCAACCGTCATCTATGACAGCTGTTTCGTGGGCAAAATATTCCTTCTCCATTATAATTATTTATCGAAGAATTCCAAAACTTTAAGTGTAATATAATCAAGCTGTTCCTTCTCCATGTCGGGATGCATCGGTAAAGAGAGGACCTCTTTACACAGCGATATTGTAACAGGAAAGTCATTCTCTTTATAATCCAGGTAGCCGTAAGCTTTCTGCATATGAAGTGGACCCGGGTAGTAAACCATCGAGGGGATGTTTTTTGACTCCAGATATTTCTTCAGTTCATCTCTTTTCCCGTTTTTTACCTTAATTGTATATTGATGAAATATATGGGAAGAATAACCTGCCCTTTCTGGAACTGATATTAAAGGACATCCCGCAAATGCTTCGTCATAGTGGTCAGCAACAGCTTTTCTAGCCGAATTGAATTTTGAAAGATGTTTAAGTTTTACCCTGAGAACTGCTGCCTGAATCGTATCCAACCTGGAATTAACGCCAATATCATCATAATGATACCTTACTTTCATGCCATGGTTAGCGATGCTCCTAAGCTTCCTGGCCAAAGTCTCATCGTTAGTATATAGAGCACCTCCATCACCGTAACAACCCAGGTTTTTAGACGGGAAAAATGATGTTGTACCAATATGCCCGATTGTGCCTGCTTTTTTTGTAGTTCCATTTTTAAAGAGGTAATCTGCACCGGTAGCCTGTGCAGCATCTTCGATAATAAAAAGATCATGCTTTTTTGCCAGTACCAGAAGACTCTCCATGTCAGCACATTGACCAAACAGATGGACAGGAACAATTGCTTTTGTTTTTGAAGTGATAGCTTTTTGCACAGCTTTTATAGAGATATTAAATGTTCCCGGTTCAGGATCAACAATAACCGGTTTAAGTCCAAGCAAAGCAACAACCTCAATTGTAGAAATAAAAGTAAAATCTGTTGTAATGACCTCATCTCCAGGTTTCAGACCGAGAACCATCATAGCCAGGTGCAGTGCATCAGTTCCATTTGCACAGGATACCACATGTTTCACTCCCATATACTCCTGAAGCTCTTCTTCAAATAGCTTAATATCAGGACCTTTAATAAAAGCAGTTGATACAAGGACAGATTTTATTGCATTATCTATTTCCGACCCGATCTTCTCATACTGAGCCTTCAGGTCGACCATATGTATCTCTCTCATTTTATGTGAAAATTTGGAAATACGAAGATAATATTTTTTTATAGATTTACCCCAAAGTCCGCTTTCATCGGCATACTATGAAAGAAGGCTACTATCAACGACAAATACCCCCTTTGTATTTCCCCTCAAGATAGGGGTTTTACATCTCGTCCTGAATATTTATTGCCATTGACTTTTTTTTTAATTAAATTTGTATTGATTAAAGAAGAATCAGCAGTGGATGTAACAGCTTTTGTAAGGGAACTATTATTCGGACATGATTGTGTTATTGTCCCGGGGTTTGGTGGCTTTATAGGGAACTATACACCTGCCAGAATCGACAAGGGCACAGGTACCTTTTATCCCCCTGTAAAGCAGATATCCTTTAACAGGAACCTGAATCATAATGATGGTCTTCTGGTGGGGAGGATCTCCAATTCCTTGCAGATCAATTACGGTGATGCCAGAAACATTGTCGAAGAATTTGTTATCGGACTTAGAAAGAAACTTGAAAAAGGAGAGAAAGTTGTTTTTGATAATATAGGAAGTTTTATCAATAACCACGAAGGTAATGTTCAGTTTGAGCCGGACAGGAATGCAAACTATCATCTTGACTCTTATGGGCTTGAACCTTTTCAATGTTTACCTCTTGAAGGATATGATGTAAGAAAACGAATCATCAGGCACATAGAAAAGGATCCTGTAAAACAGGCATCAATAAGAAAAGTACTATGGAGGGCAGCTGTGATCATTCCACTCCTTTCACTTCTCGTAATGGTCCCTTTAAAAACAGATCTATTTAAGGCAAAGGTGGAAGCTACAACTATGAATCCTCTCGTAACAGCTGAATTTGAAAATAATAAAAAGGCAGTGGATGAAGGTAATTATTTTAAGCCACCAGAGGTGGAAGAGAAAGCAATACCAGACTCAGATGAGACTACTCCTCCGGCAGTCGTCGTACCTGTTGCTTCAGAAGCGAATAGTTACATTGTAATAACAGGTAGTTTCAAATTAAAAGAGAACGCTGATTCACAGTTTAATATATTGAAAGAGGAAGGCTTCACGCCCGAGATTATAACAGCCTACAATGGTTTTTACAGAGTTTGTGCGATGATGTGCAACGATCTGAATACAGCTGTCACCAAAAAAGACAGTATCGCGAAAAAATTCCCGGGGAGCTGGATTTCAAGAAAGAAATAAACTCACATTTGATTTAAACCCCCTTTTTATTCCCCCCACGCGGGGGGGAAATCCCTCCTGTTTTAGAATAATTATTGAAAATACCAAAGCATTATCTCCCCCTTGGGCCAGATGCCGCGAAGCGGCAGAGGGGCTTATTTTATCATACTCCCATTACTCACCTTATTCACCGGAGCAACCATAACTAATTTTCCGTTTTTATCTTCAGCCATAAGGATCATACCTTTCGACTCAATACCTTTAATTTTCCGTGGTTCCAGATTGGCAACTATTGATATCTGTTTGCCAATTATGGCTTCCGGTTCATAGTATTCTGCGATTCCTGATACTATGGTTCGGATATCAATACCGGTATCGATTTTCAGTTTAAGCAATTTAATGGTTTTAGGGACTTTCTCAGCTTCAAGGATGGTTGCTGTTCTGATATCTATTTTGGTGAAGTCATCAAAAGTCACAGGTTCTTTTCCGGGAGAGGTATCTGCAGCTGTTTCCATATTGGCTTTTTTTGTTGCAAGAAGTTTATCCACCTGCCGTGTGATTTCTTCATCTTCAATCTTTTCAAAGAGCAATTCTGGTTTGTTAATCAGATGATCAGGAACAAGCAGATCTGATTTACCGGCATTTTCCCATTTCAACTCGTTTAAATTAATCAGCTTGCGTAATTTCCCCATCGAGAACGGAAGAAAAGGTTCACAGATAATCGTCAGATTTGCAGTAATCTGAAGAGCTATGTTCATAATTGTTTTTACACGTTCTGGATCGGTTTTGATAACCTTCCACGGTTCTGCATCGGCCAGATATTTATTGCCAAGTCGTGCAAGATTCATTGCTTCTTTCAGAGCTTCACGGAACCTGTATGTCTCAAGACAATTTTCCACATTTTCCTTAACATGTTTTATCTCATTCAGCACAAATTCATCATTTGAATCAGTATTGGCTCTTTCAGGAACTTTCCCGCCGTAATAATTATTGGTAAGTACAAGAGTCCGGTTGACGAAATTTCCCAGAATTGCTACAAGTTCGTTGTTGTTTCGCGCCTGAAAATCTTTCCATGTAAAATCGTTATCTTTTGTTTCGGGCGCATTGGCACAGAGCGTATACCTCAGAACATCCTGTTTCAGAGGAAAATCTACAAGGTATTCGTGAAGCCATACGGCCCAGTTTCTTGAAGTTGAAATCTTATCGTTTTCGAGATTCAGAAACTCATTGGCCGGTACATTTTCTGGGAGGATATAACTGCCTTCGGCATAAAGCATTACGGGGAAGATAATACAATGGAAAACAATATTGTCTTTTCCTATGAAATGAACCATTTTTGTATCCTTATCCTTCCAGTATTTTTCCCATTCCGGAGTAAGTTCTTTTGTAGCAGAGATATAACCTATAGGAGCATCGAACCAGACATAGAGAACTTTCCCTTTTGCACCCTCGACAGGTACGGGAACACCCCAGTCGAGATCGCGGCTGACAGCTCTGGGCTGCAAACCCTGATCAAGCCAGGATTTACACTGACCATACACATTTACTTTCCACTCTTTATGATCTTCGAGAATCCATTTTCTCAGCCATGGCTCATACTTGTCGAGAGGGAGATACCAATGGAGAGTCTCGCGCAATACCGGTTTACTGCCGCTGACTGTGGAGTGAGGATTTATAAGTTCATTAGGACTGAGTGAAGTTCCACATTTTTCACACTGGTCACCATAGGCATTCTCATTTCCGCAATGCGGACATGTCCCCATTATATACCTGTCGGCCAGGAAACAACCAGCTTCCTCATCATAATACTGTTCAGACGATTTTTCAGTGAATTCGCCTTTATCATAGAGAGTTTTGAAGAAGCCGGAAGCAGTTTCGTAATGTACTTTATTTGATGTGCGAGAATAGATATCGAAAGCAATGCCAAAATCTTCAAATGCCTTTTTATTCATAAAATGATATCTGTCAACTATCTCCTGCGGTGTTACCCCTTCTTTACGTGCCTTAAGAGTAATCGGAACTCCATGTTCATCGGAGCCACAGATAGATATCACGTCTACTCCTTTCATTCTCAGGTATCTGGTATAAATATCAGATGGTATATAAACCCCTGCAAGATGACCAATATGTATCGGGCCATTTGCATAGGGAAGTGCTGAGGTGACAAGATATCTTTTGAAATTCTTCATGATATTGATAATGAGGTGTTAGCAATTTTTAAAACCGAACAAAGATAATAAATTTAAGTTTCTCTTTTACCCAAAAGCCCCGATGCCGCTTCCTTCGCCTTTATGTAGCCGCTTCGGCGAAGCAAGGGTGGCATCTCCCCCAAATGGGCGAAAATACTTTTGCGTTTAACTCAATTTGCCTATTTTTACATACAATAATGTTTATATGACTGCAAACAAAATACAGCCCCCTTTTCTGAAATCTGGAGATGAAGTGGTAATAATTTCTCCTTCATTTTGCATAGATGAAAGCATTTTAACTGAAGCTGCGGGATTTCTTGAGAGTTGGGGTTTACGTGTCCGCATCGGCAGGAACGCTGCGAAAAGGAACGGCTCTTTTGCAGGGAGTGATGAAGAACGGTTATATGATCTTCAGGAAATGACAGACGACCCTGATATTAAGGCAGTATTCTGTTCAAGAGGAGGATACGGCCTTTCTAAAATAATCAACAGGGTCGACTTTTCGGCTTTGAAAAATAATCCAAAATGGTTTTCCGGATTCAGTGACATAACTGTACTGCATATGTGGCTAAATGAGGTATGTGGAGTTATGTCAATTCACGGAGAAATGCCTCTTAACTTTAATAATACTGAAAAATCCAGTGAAACATTTATCTCTTTAAAAAAGGCATTATACGGTGATCTCAGGTTTCATGAATGGACAGGTAACATTTATAAACCGGCGAATGTGACAGGAGAAGTTACAGGAGGAAATCTTTCACTGCTTTATAGTCTTTCAGGAACTCAGGCGGAACCCTCAACAAAAGGGAAGATTTTGTTCATTGAAGAAGTGGGAGAGTATTATTACCACATCGACAGGATGCTGACCTCTCTTAAACTTTCAGGTAAGCTTGAAGGGCTTTCTGCAGTAGTTGTCGGAGGAATGAATAAGATTGAAGAGGCGAAGATGCCCTGGGGTAAAAATGTTGAAGAGACTATTCTTGGAATTGTAAGTGAATATAATTACCCGATCCTTTTTAACTTCCCCGCCGGTCATATTGCTGATAACAGGGCATTTTATATTGGGAAGCAGGCAAAAATTGAAATAGAAGGCAATAATGTAAAACTTCGATATGCCTGATAATCAGAATGCTGATATAAGGAGATCGAGGTCTTTTGATATGATTCCGAACTTCTGGCCTAATGTTTCATTTGTAAGCATACCATTATATAAATATGCCCCATTTCGCAAACCCTGGTCATACTTCAGCAACTGGGTTATCCCCCCCGCGTCAGCCATACTCTGAAGCAAGGGTTCGAAAATATTGCTGAGAGCTATTGAAGCCGTTCGTGAAACACGTGACGGCAGATTCCAGGCAGAAAAATGAACAACGCCGTATTTCTCATAAACAGGATCCTTCAGGGCACGGCATTCCGTTGTTTCGATACAACCACCACGGTCAATACTCAGGTCGATTATCACTGCTCCTTTTTTCATGTTCCGGACCATATCTTCTGTTATGTAGTACCAGGGCCTGAGATCTTCAAGTTCAATAGCGCCGATCAATACATCAGCTGACTTAAGAGCTTTCCTCAGAACCTGAGGATGAAATACTGAAGTCTGAAGACGTTGCCCCAGTTTATCCTGGAATTTTCTCAGGCGTGGAAGGGAATTGTCGAATATTTTTACAGTAGATCCCAGTCCGATAGCTGCTCTTGCAGCATATTCACCTGCGGTATTTGCACCCAAGATGACAACCTCTGTCGGAGTGACTCCGGTAATCCCACCAAGCATTACTCCCTTGCCTCCATGCATATTACTGAGATATTCCGAAGCAATCAGAAGTGATGTTATTCCTGCAATTTCGCTCATCGATTCCACAACTGGCAGTTCCCCATTACCGTCACTAATCTTTTCAAACGCGATTGCTGTTACTTTTTTTCTTATAAGTTTCCCCAGAGTCTCTTCATCAAGCTTTAGAACATTAAGGTATGATAAGATCAACTGATTGCCCTTAAGAAATTCAGTATCTTTCTCCGAAAACGGGGCAACTTTTATTACTGCATCGGCGCTGAAGACCCGTGCAGGTGAGTCACTTATTATAGCTCCGTTCTCGCTGTAATCCTTATCAGTATAATTTGCTCCAACTCCGGCACCTTTCTGAACAATAACTTCATTGTCTCTTTCAACCAGCAGACTTACTGCTTCAGGGGTCAAAGCGACTCTTTTCTCATCATCGTTGTTGTCGCAGGGAATACCAATCGTAATTCTACGGTTCTTAACGGCAGTCTCAAGGTGTTCCTCTTTTGGCATGAAAACTGTGTTTTCAAAACTGACTTTTCCGCTCTTAGCTTTGCCATTCATCATTGTGAGGATGTAATTTCTTCAAAGGTAAATAATTTGGAATTGAGAGCAAAATAAGATAGCGTTAAGATATTGAAAGTATCCTCTGTTCATTGTTATCAACTGAAATTCTCACATTTATTGTCTCAGGTGGAAGCAAATCTTCTATAAGCTCGGGCCACTCCATAAAGCAATATGAATCACCGGTAAGGTACTCCTCAATACCAAAGTCATACACCTCTTCCTGTTTCTTGATTCTAAAGAAATCGATATGAAATAATGTTTCATGGGAAGATGTTTTATATTCATTTACGAGGGTAAAAGTAGGGCTGCTGACAATATCTACCGCACCAAGAGATTCACAGATGGCTTTGATAATTGTAGTTTTACCGGCACCCATTGGTCCATAAAAAGCAAATATCTTCTTATCTGCAAAATGTTTCAGAAGCTGTTTTGCAGCAGCATGTAAATGTCTTTTGTCTTTTATTAAAATTTCCATCAGGTTAAGAAACTAACACTTAAACAGGTTCAAGGCATGCAACCGGTATCATTATCTCCTGCATTGAAATCCCGCCATGCTGAAAGGTATCCTTGTAATAACTTGCATAATGATTAAAATTATTCTGATAGACAAGAAAGTCCTGATTCATGGCAAAAATATATCTCGAACTTAAATTGGTTTTCGGCAGCATTGCTTTTTCCGGGTTGGTTAGCTCGAAAACTTTTTTTGAATCGTAATCGAGGTTTCTACCCATTTTATACCTGAGGTTAGGCGATGTTTTCCTGTCTCCTATGATTTTTATCGGATTCTGTACTCTTATCGTACCATGGTCAGTGCTGAAAATTATCTTAACCGGATGCGAGGCAAGTGTTTTTAGTAATTCGAACAAGGATGAATGCATAAACCAGGAACGTGTCAGGCTCCTGTACGCTGGCTCATCATTAGCGAGGTCGCGAATCATACTTATCTCAGTTCTGGCATGGGATAGCATATCAACAAAATTGAAAACAAGTATATTGATATCGTTTTCAAGCATTGACCTTACTTTTTCATTTACTTTTTTACCTTCAAGGCTGCTGCTTATCTTATTATACGACCATTTGTACTTAAGCCCTTTACGCTTCAGCTGATCTCTGAATAGCTCTTCTTCAGAATTGTTTTTACCCTCCTCTTCATCATCGTTTACCCATAGACCAGGCATAAGTTCTGCAATTGCAGATGGCATCAGACCTGAGAAAATAGAATTCCTGCTGAATTGGGTTGAAGTTGGCAATATGCTGTAATACAGATCTTCTTCAATAATCCTGTATATCCCCGATAGTTCTGCAGAGATAGTTTTCCACTGGTCATACCTCATATTATCTATAAGGATAAAGAACAGTGGTCTGTTTTGAGTTATGCAGGGAAAAATTTTCTGCGTAAAAAGCGCAGGGGAAAGCAGTGGTTTATTTTTATTTTCGGGCCGGAGCCAATCCAGATAATTGGTGACAATAAATTTTGAAAAGGAATTATTTGCCTCGTTCTGTTGCAACTTAAGGATATCATTCATCCCCGGATCAGTTGATTTTTCAAGCTCAGATTCCCAGAAGACTATTTTCTTATACAACTCCGTCCAGTCAGTGAAGGTTGATGCCGAAGAGATCATGCTGCTGATTCGGTTGAATTCCTGCCTGTAATCGGTGGTTGTTTTTTCAGTAATAAGGCGTCGTTGATCTAGAATCTTCTTTATAGCAAGAAGTACCTGCTTTGGCTTGACCGGTTTAATAAGGTAATCTGCAATTTCTGATCCTATGGCTGTTTCCATTAAATCTTCTTCATCACTTTTCGTGATCATCACAACAGGTATATCGGTCCTGACTTCCTTAATCAGTTTTAATGTCTCAATCCCGCTTAACCCGGGCATATTTTCATCCAAAAATATCAAATCGTACCTATTCTGCCTTACAAGGTCGATCGTATCGTTACCATTTGAACAGGTATCGATCTCATATCCTTTCTCCTCAAGAAAAAAAATGTGAGATTTAAGTGCTTCTACCTCGTCATCAGTCCAAAGTATTTTTATTTTCCTCATTTCAAATATTTTTCCTTGAAGAAAAGCAGATAACGCCCCGGATCTTTATCCTTATTGAGGGCTTTAAGGTTGTTGTCGCTTATAATAAATGAAATCATCTTTGCACCTGTCGGATTTCTTACAAACTTTTCAGCTTTGAAAGCATTGTAATAATCCAATGCCTGAGTAAAATTTGAAAACCCGGAAACAATTATCTGAATAAATTTATTCTCAACAAGTTCTCCCTTTGTCTTGTAATTTTTATTTGTAAAATTATCTATGTTATAGCTGATTACATCGAATGACCCCTGGTTCAGATTAAACGCAGGATCACTAATGATCAATGCGAATACATGATTTACAGTTGTATCCGCAGTGTAAATTTCAGTAGCAATTTTTTTATCTTCTTCAACTTTAAGCTCAGGCATTTTCTGGTTAAGGTATGCAATTATCTCTGCAGCTTTCTTGCTCTCATTTGTTCCCGGCCATACTTTAATAAGTTTGTTTAGTTCTTCTTTGAATGTTCTTTCATCACTTGTTCTGCCAACCGAATAGGCCCGAAGAAGTAAAAATTTTGGAGCGAGCTGATCCTGAGGATATCTTTTCAATGCATCATCACTGATAGAAATTGCATCAGTGAATTTTTCACCCGTATATGCATTATAAGCATCATTATAAGTTTTTTCAGCCATCTTAAGTTCAGCCATTTTTTTCTCAGAATAGGCAGGATCTGAAAGTATTTTGGAAAACTCATTATCAGGATATTTCTGAAGTAATAGTTGTCTGTATGTTTCGGATTTTGCATTATTACCTTCCTTATTGACATTATAAAGACTATATAATGCTTCAGGAACAAGATCACTGGAAGGGAAACGGTTGATAAGAGATTCGAATGTTACCGTTGCTTTTGCGGGGTCCGAAATCCGTTCGGCATATGCTTTGCCTGCATTTAGCATGGCTAAGGCTATTTTATCGTTTGAAATATTAATTAAAGAGTCTTTTAATGGTAGATTTTTCAGATAGAATTGAGGTTTTTTAGGGTCGGTTTCAGCTGCCAGAGTGTCAGAAACATGCTGGGTAGTCTCATTTGGGTTATTGGAAGTCTGGGCATTATTTACTCTTGTTTTGTTAGACCTTCTCCAATTGTCTTCAATCTTTCTGTCACCCCAGCGTTTACGGAATTCAGTCCGGCCAAAAGTTAAAGCGGTCTGATTATAAAAATACCATTTGCCCTCCTGATCTATATTCCCCTGATTACGTCTTTCGTTCTCATAAAACTGTCCAAGATTGTATCTGTCTGAATTTGCTGAAGTTTTGCTTTCACTTTCGTTTTTAATGACATTCGCAATTATTGATGAAATCAGAGCATTCCTCTCAGGCTCAGTCATCTTGGCAATCCTTTGCAAACTGTCCTCACGCTGTATTATAGTCAATTGAGAGACAAGCGCATTCAGACCTTGTGATTTGGTTTTTATTGCCAGGTAATCGGGATATTTCTGGTCAAGAAAATAAACAGCACTATCGTAGTAGGTCCCTGCTTTCATATAATTGGGTTTTTTAAAATAATATCCCGCTAGAGCAAGGTAAGATCTGCCTTTCTGACTCTGATTCTGCGATTTTGCAATTGCAGATTTTCTGTAGTATCCCAGGGCTTCTGATTCCTTTCCCTCTTTCATCGACAGATTACCAAGGGCAAAGTAAATCTGGTCCTGATACTCTTTATTCTTGGAATCATTAAGCATTCTTTCAAGCTCCCGTCTAATTTCCTGAGGATTACCGGAGTTAACATCAAAAACACCGGCAATGTTTATTGTGGCATTAAATTCAACATCATAAGGCGGGTTCATTTTAACAACTTTCCGATAAAGCGATGTTGCCCTGGCTCCATCTCCCGTCTTTTCATATAACTGAGCCAGAAGATATGTCAACCTGTATCTGGCCCTTTTACCTGAAACAATTTCAATTGATTTTCCCAGTGGATCTATAGCTTCCGGATACCTTTTTTGTTTTATGAACAGATCTGCAAGTGTTGTATAATACATTGATTTTAATGACTTTGTAAAGTCTGTTGTTATATCCAGGCCACTTATTAATCTGAATGACTCGCTATAATTGCCACTCTCATTATATATTCTGGCCAGCCAGATAACAGCCTCAGTCTTAATTAAAGGATCGTTTGCATCGGTAATACAGTACTTGAATATTGAAGTGGCCTCTTTATACTCATGCTTATAAAATCTGGCTTTCCCGATAAGCAGATAACTGTCGTCAACCCACTTATTATATTCTTTCATTTCGACGAGTTTTTTATCCTCTTCGGAAAGCTCATGTGACTTTTTGAATTCTGGTTTTGCAGTTATAGACTTCAGTGAAATAAGCTTTGAAGCTTTCTGTATTGCCTTTTCCATGTCGGAAGAACAAAGAGAGACTGTGGAAGGGTCACTATACTCAAACACTTTCAGTAGTTCTGCATAATCATCCTGATAGCTTCTCGATATTTTAACCAGACCAGCCTTAAAGCTCTCATATCCATTAAAGTAGATGTTATATCTGGCTGTCATGCCCTGATAAAACCTGCTTGCGCCCGTGTTTTTTTCAACCGAACAGTATGTCAGTACCAGGGATAATCCCAAAAGCACCAGATATTTATATGATGTTTTATTTGAAGCCAATAAGTGACTTTTAATACTATAACTAACTAATTTTGTGTATAGTATTTCAAAGGTAAATAAAATTGAGCTGAAGTGGTTTCTCAGGCTGAAATTACTCTTTTTATTTCGGGTACTTCCTTCATTATAGCCTGTTCAACTCCAGCCTTTAAAGTTTGCATACTGTAAGGACAACCATGACATGCACCAGTAAGCTTAACTTTGACTGTCATATCATCAGTAACATCAATGAATTCTATATCTCCTCCATCAGACTGAAGATAAGGTCTTACTCTCTCAAGAACTTTCAGAACGCGGTCTTTAATACTAGTTGTTTCTGTCATATCTTTTGTAAATTTATTTAGTAATCTCAAGTTTAATGGTTGGTCCCTGTTCTTTGTTTCTTTGACCGACTCTTTTAATTAATTCCTCTGCAAGTGCCATGAATGCTTTTCCAATGATTGAATCATTAAGGGCCACAGGTTCACCATTATCGCTGCCTTCACAGATACTCTGAACAAGAGGAATTTGTCCAAGTAGAGGGACATCCATTTTTTCAGCAAGTTTCCTGCAACCCTCTTTTCCGAAAATGTAGTATCTGTTGTCAGGAAGTTCTGCGGGTGTAAACCACGACATGTTTTCGACCAATCCAAGAACCGGTACATCAATTTTATTGCTCCTGAACATCGCAATTCCCTTTATCGCATCTGCAAGAGCAACCTCCTGAGGAGTACTGATAACGATGGCTCCGGTAACAGGTACTTCCTGGACCAGGGTAAGATGAATATCGCTTGTCCCCGGGGGTAAATCCACAAGCAGGAAATCGAGTTGCCCCCATTCGCCCTGCGTTATCAGTTGTTTTAGAAAATTGGAAGCCATCGGACCCCTCCAGATAACTGCATCTGCCGGATCAACAAAAAAGCCTGTCGAGAGAACTTTAACTCCGAATTTAGCTAATGGGATAATGTGATCGCCTTGTTCGTCTCTTTTTACCTCGGGTCTGAATTTTTCCTCATTAAACATTTTTGGAACCGATGGTCCGAAAATGTCTGCATCCAGGAGTCCGACTGAATATCCCATTCGTGCAAGAGAGATAGCCAGGTTTACAGCGATTGTCGTCTTTCCTACACCACCCTTTCCTGAAGCGACAGCAATTATATTTGATACTCCGGGTAAAACAGCCGGAGGTTTATCCTGTAGTTTTCCAACTATGACTTTTGGCTGAACTTTTATTTCGTTAATTACAGCATCGGGACCAAGAACCTCTTTAATTGTCCTGACAATTGTGCTCTTGATCGATGAGATAAAAGGGTCGTTTGACTTTTCCGGAGTAAGGGTTAGAGAAATCCCGTTTTCACCGGATTCAACTTCCGTGATCATTCCCAGCGTAACTATATCTTTCTTCTTTTCCGGGTGAATTACTCTTGAAAGGGATTGTAATATCTGGTCTTTTGAAAACATTTTATAACCCTTATTTTTATTTGATTTAAATATAAACAAGATGCAAGTTTACTGGTTTTTTAGCGAAATACAAAATGTATATAGTAAAAGTTTGGAGTGAGCTAGAGTTAAAATACAATTTAGGGGAACTGTTTCGGAAGCAGTAGCCCCTCTGTCCCGCCGAATCGGGACATCTCCCCCAAGGGGGAGACAATTCTCAGCTATTTAGTTGAATTACACTAGAATGCAGAGGATTTTTCCCCCCAGTGGGGGGAATCAAAAGGGGGTCTCACTCTAGGCACTCCAAACTTATTTAAGTTCTTTTCCGGGATCCCAAAATTTTTCCTCAAAATTGATAATCCTGTCATTTTCAATGATGATGCCCTCATTTTCGAGAAGTTGTTTCATGGTTGTTGAATTACCGAAATGGTGTTTTCCGGTGAGAAGGCCACTACGGTTTACAACTCTGTGGGCAGGAATAAATTCCTGATTACTGTGGCTTACATTAAGTGCCCATCCAACCATTCGGGCTGATCTTCCGGTACCCAGATAGCGGGCAATGGCACCATATGAAGTTATTCTTCCGTAAGGTATACACTTTGTCACCTCATATACCTTCGAGAAAAAGTCGTCATTCTTTTTTTGCTTTAGCTGAGACATTTTCGATAGTTTTTTCTTTATCCAGTCTGAAGGTGAGGTAATTAATTTTCAGACCCGCATCCAGAAAAATCTTTTCATAATGGGTTCTGATTGAGAGGATATTTTCAATTTTTTCAGAATACAGATCGTTTGTTGAAAGGATAGTTTCAAGGTTATTATAACTTAAAACTTTAATTGTAAATTCGTAAAACTCTTTGTTATCGGTTTTCAGATGAATTAATCCCTTATCTTTCAGGAAATGACGATAAGAATTAAGGAACCAAGGCGATGTTAGTCTTTTATTTGAGTTTCTTCCACCGGGATGAGGATCGGGAAAGGTAATCCAAATCTCATCAATCTCATCTGCAGAAAAAAAGGAATTAATGAATTCAATTCTTGTTCGCAGGAAAGCTACATTTGGAAGATTCTGTTCATAGGCTGTTTTGGCTCCCCGCCACATACGTGCTCCCTTAATATCAATTCCAATATAATTGTTATCCGGAAAGCTGTTTGCCAGACCGACAGTGTATTCTCCTTTACCGCATCCAAGCTCTAGAACAATGGGATTTTTATTTTTGAAAAGCTCCTGGTTCCATCTGCCCTTTATAGGGTGATCTTTCCCGGCAACTTCCCCGATTTCGGGCTGGATTACATTATCATATGATCCCAACTCAGTCCATCTGGCCAGTTTATTCTTTCCCACCTCCTGAGATTTATTTTTTGATCTTTTCTATTCTCAATCCGAAATCATAAACACCATTCAGATTTTCGACACGCATACCATGCTGAATCTTAAACACGTATGTGCCTTTTAAGGGGAAATAGACATTTGATTTATAAGGAAGATTCAGTTCATGTATATCGCCAAATCCCCTGCCATACCACTTCCCCTTTTCATCAGCAAGGTAGTACTGAAGAGTATCAGTAATCTTCTTACCATCCGGCGATGTTGTTGTCACAAAAAGATAAATATTACGAAATGAGTAAGAGGAGCCGTTTCTGATAGTAAAAATTACATTATTGCTGTTAAGGGTATCTGTAATAGGGACTTTAAAAGCTGGGATATCCATCAGTTTCCAGGTTTCTCCAGCCATTGCCTGGGAGTTTGTATAAACAATATTACTGTTGCATGATAAGAGTAATAATAAGAATATCAATATTAAAATGAATGAAAATCTATTTATTCCTTTTATCATTGAATCTTTTGTTTTTTCTTTTGTGTGGATTCTTGCTCTGCTGATTTTTGTTTTCAGGTGGATCGAACCTTGTGAGGCTGTTGTTCTTCAATAAGTCCTGAGAGACTGGCGTTATTTCCCAAGATTCATCGACCAGTTTAAGTTTGTCGACTTTTTCCCCATTTCTGTTGATAGCCTGAATCTCCCTGACTCTCTGTACAGGCAGTGCGATCAGGTTCGCATTTGAATGCGGATCTGTTGAATACCAGTACAGACCTTTATGAATTTCCAGCTTCTGAAAATAACCGGTACAATCAAGCGCTTCCAGCGGAACATCTCTGGGTGGAAATGATCTTTGTGCATCAACATAACAATCCAGTTCAAAGTTGAGGCAGCATTTCAGTTTACTGCATTGCCCAGCTAGTTTTTGTGGGTTCAGCGATAACTCCTGGTATTTGGCATGAGTCGTAGTAACTGAAATAAAATTGGTTATATGTGTTGCACAGCATAGTTCTCTTCCACATGAGCCGATTCCTCCGATCCTTCCAGCTTCCTGGCGTGCACCTATCTGGCGCATCTCTATCCTCACCCTGAATTCATCAGCAAGGACTTTAATAAGCTGGCGGAAATCCACTCTCTCATCGGCAATGTAATAGAATATAGCCTTTGTCTTATCGCCCTGATATTCAACATCCCCGATCTTCATATTAAGTTTGAGTTCTTCAGAAATTTTTCTAGAACGCAACATAGTTGTGGTCTCAAGTTTTTTCGCCTCTTCCCACTTCTGAATGTCAACAGCTTTTGCTTTGCGGTAAACTTTTTTCAGATCATCGGATAATGGATGTGCCTTGAGTCTTTTTAATTGTTCTTCAACCAGATGTCCAACCATCGAAATTCTGCCTATATCATGTCCGGGCGACGCCTCCACGGCAACCACGTCACCAATCTCAAGTCTTAACCCGTTTACATTCCTGAAAAACCCTTTTCGCGTATTCTTGAATCGGATTTCTACTATGTCATTAACATCCGGAATTTCGGGTAAATCTTTCAACCAGTTGAAAGAATCCAGTTTATTATATCCGGGCTTATATATTATATCAGGCATCCGGATCTCTTCTCCTGTCTGCCCTTGAATATCTTCATTATCTGTCATAAAACTCTTTAGATTCAGAAATTACTCTGCAAAAGTAGTGAATAAATGAATCAATTTCAATATTCGGTGCTTTGATCAACGGATAAGCCTGGTAACTTTCAATGCCAGGTCAAGGAAGATTATTTTTGCATTTCCGTTTGATTCGATATGGGAATAAACCAGGTTAAGCTCTTCGTTAAGCGGGTAGATATTATTCTGATTGATGGAAGGGTGAAATTTTCTGGAAAAATCTGCCTCATCGCCTGTAAGATAGACCAGGCTGTTCTTCAGCTGATCAAGCGACAGCATCAGGTTTTCCCTGAGGAGCCTCAGGGAAAAGGATATAAAGTTTTTCTGTGCCTCCCTGCCTGTTGAAGCCATCTCTTCAGACCAGTTGATTAATGAAATGACATCACGTTTCCAGGCAAACCTCATCAGACTCTTAAAACGTTCAAGATTTGCCAGAGAAGAATCTTCGTTTTCACAAAGTTCAATTGCTCTGGTTATATTTCCGTTTGATACATGCGATATATCAACAGCTTTTTCAGTAGCAATTTTGAACCTGTCTAAAAGATATTTTTCAACGTCGCGACTGTTAAAGGAAGGGACCTTAACAAGCTGACATCTTGAAAGAATTGTAGGGATTACCTTATCGGGCTCTTCAGAAACAAGGAGGAAAAGAGTTTTTTCAGGTGGCTCCTCAATCATCTTCAGAAGTTTATTGGCTGTAGCCTGATGCATTTTTTCAGGCATCCAGATTATCATTATCTTAAAGTCCGATTCGAAGGTCTTAAGACTCAGTTTTTTTATTATTTCAGAGGCTTCCGAGGCAAATATCATCCCCTGGGCATTCCCGACCTCAATGGAATCCATCCAGTCATTGAGAGTAAAATAGGGTGATTTCTTTACAAACTCTCTCCATTCCTCTAAATAATTATCACTGACCGGATCTGTGGTTTTCTTTCCTTTTATAACCGGAAAGACAAAATGAAGATCGGGATGGATAAGTTTCTCATATTTTACACACGATTTACAGGTACCGCATGAATCATAGTCTGTTCTGTTTTCACAACTGATATACTTTGCATACGCCAAAGCCAGAGCCATACTGCCGCATCCTTCAGGCCCGGCAAAGAGCTGAGCGTGGCTTACTCTCTCTTCCTTAACGGACCGGAGAAGCTTTGATTTGATCTCTTTTTGACCTGGAATCTGGGCAAAATTCATATATCTGTCTCAATCAAAAACGTAAAGAATGAAGAGTTTCTGCAACAGTTAACCTTACTGAACTTCTTTAAGTGCAGCTTCATAATCAGGCTCCTGTGTATGTTCCGGAACCAGCTGGGTATATACGACTGTCCCGGTTTCATCAATTACAACTATAGCTCTTGCATATAGTCCGACAACGGGGCCGTCAATATAATCAACGCCATAAGCTTTGCCGAATTCTTTGTCGCGGAATCCTGATAATGTGATAACATTGGTTATGCCTTCAGTGGAGCAGAATCGTCCATGCGCAAAAGGAAGGTCTTTTGATATCCCGAGCACTGTAACATTCTTCATTCCGGCAGCCATCTGATTGAATTTTCTGACTGTTGTTGCACATACTGATGTGTCGAGACTGGGGAATATATTGAGAATGACTTTTTTCCCTTTAAGTTCAGATAACGACATTGATCCGAGATCTGATTTTACAAGTGTAAATTCAGGGGCTTTACTCCCTTTAGCCGGCAGGTTACCTGATGTATTTACCGGATTTCCTTTGAATGTAATTTTTGCCATAACTTTTTTTCAAATTTAATCATTCTTTTTAATGCAGATACTCATCTGAATTATTTCCAAAAAAAATGTAGGTTTGTAAATGAGAATTTCTTGTGTTAAATAAAAATATTTGATCTATGAAAATGATTCAGGACTTTAATTTCAAAGGAAAGAAGGCAATAGTCAGGGTCGATTTTAATGTACCCCTCGACAAAAAGACTTTTACGGTAACTGATGATACCCGGATCAGGGGAGCATTGCTGACAATTAATAAAATTCTTAACGATGGCGGATGTCTGATCCTTATGTCACATCTTGGAAGACCCGAAGGCCGTATGGAGAAATATTCACTTAAGCCTGTTCTTCCGGTTCTGGAAAAACTTCTTGGCAAAAAAGTACTGTTTGCAGATGATTGCCTTGGTGAATCAGCAGTAAAAATGTCTGCAGCACTGAAACCAGGGGAGGTCCTGCTTCTTGAAAATGTACGCTTCTATCCGGAAGAAGAAGGAAAACCCATTCTGCCTGAGACAGTCACTGATGAGGAGAAAAAAGCTGCAAAAGCTGAGATGAAGATCAAACAGAAAGAGATGGCAAAGAAACTGGCTGGTTATGCAGAAATTTATGTTAATGATGCATTCGGCACTGCTCACCGTGCCCATGCAACCACTGCTGTTATGGCTGATTTTTTCGACACAGACAAAAGAATGTTCGGTTTCCTTATCAACAGCGAACTTGCAGCAATGGATAAGGTTCTTAAGGATCCCCGGAGGCCATTTACAGCGATAATGGGAGGTGCAAAAGTTTCTGATAAGATCATGCTGATCGAAAACCTGCTTAACAGGGTTGATAATCTGATTATCGGAGGAGGAATGACCTATACCTTTATTAAAGCAATGGGCGGTAAAATCGGCAAGTCACTCTGTGAAGAGGACAAACTTGATCTCGCTCTTAAACTTATTGAGAAAGCCAAAGAAAAGAAAGTTAAACTTTATCTTCCTGTTGACAGCCTGAATGCCGATAAGTTTGATAATGAGGCTAATACTAAAATCACAGCCGCCAACGCAGTTGAAGATGGATGGCTGGGTCTCGATATTGCAGAGAAAACTATTAAGGAATTTACTTCGGTTATTGAAAATTCAAAAACAATTCTGTGGAACGGACCAATGGGAGTCTTCGAGATGGAAAAATTCTCAAAAGGAACAACTGCCATTGCTAAAGCGATAGCAGCCGCAACAGCGAAAGGGGCATACAGTCTCATCGGAGGAGGTGACTCAGTAGCTGCAATCAACAAAAACGGACTCGCTGATAAAGTGAGCTATGTTTCAACCGGTGGAGGCGCAATGCTTGAATATATGGAAGGGAAGAAACTTCCTGGTATTACTGCGATTAGGGGAGAATAAAGAAGATTTCGGAATTTGGATTTTTCAATCCCCAATCCCGAATCCTTTATCCGCAATAATAGAGGGGCAGTGCTAAAATGCAGCCTTTTTACTGCAAAGCAATAAAAGGTAAAGAAATATCTGATGTCAATCTATGATCCCGATGAAGCGATCTTTTTCCAGGATTTGTTCTGATACTTTTCAACATTTCTGAAGGGATGTGATTATTATAGATAATGAGTCTTTTCCATAATCCCGAAGGGATGTAATTATTATAGCATTAGTTAGTTAATAAATCGTTTAACCCCGAAGGGGTGACACATAATTAATACCATTCAAATAAATATTTCTCATTAAATTCAATTTCAAATTCCTTTAGAAATTCTAAATATTCTTCTTTGAATGTTTTGATATGATGATGGTTTTCCTGGTTTAATATATAGTTATAAACATTGCCTATTTGTGAATGTGAGTATGAAAAAACACCATAACCTTCTTGCCATGAAAATTTCCCTTTTACAAATCCTCTTTCGTTTATAAAATTTGATGAATTGTTCTTGATATCTCTGACAATACCTAAAATAGCCATTGAAGGCCTTAATCCAATAAATGCATGGATATGATCCGGCATCCCACCGACAATGATTGATTTTTGTTCTTTATTACGGACAATTCCTGCTATGTATTTATGTAGATCTTCCTGCCATCTTTTTAAGATCAGATTTTCTCTGCCTTTGACAGCAAAAACAATCTGGATGTAGATTTGTGAGAATGTTCCGGCCATGATAATAGTTTTTATTACAATGTCACCCTTTCAGGGTTTAGGTATTCAGAAAAATTATAATTCTATAATAATAACATCCCTTCGGGATTAATCGATCTTATCTTAAATTATTTTGTAATTTACAAAAAGCTATCTATATAGGGTAAAATATTTGTAGTAAATCATCCGTTAAGAGTTTATAACGAAATATTATTTAATAGAATAATTGCCAGTGATTTGAAGCCTTTTTTTATTTTATCTTTGCATTATGAAAAAGTTAGTATTCATATTAATAGTAATAAATTCAATTTTTTCCGGATGCACAAAAAAAGAACCAACCCGTACATCGGGTACTGATACCATTGATAACATCACTTACTTCTCTACGACTTATTATAATTATGGTTTTTCATTTTCAGGTGCAAAACTGGTCTCCACAAGCACCAACCCAGAGCCCGATATCACTATATATGTTAATATTGACAACGGAAATCCAAGATTAACACTACAGTCTAATAACCTGAAACCATCTTTTTATAAAATAGGTGATTTTGTTGACGCAGCCACGGCACAATCGGCTTTTGACAATCTGAAAACAGTAGTTGTAACTCAATGGCAGGATATGGCCGATCCTATAAATGATAACCAGGTATGGATCTACAGATCCGGAACCGCTGATTATACTAAATTCAGGATTGTCAGTACCGTTAATGAAACAAGGCAAAGCATAGCTTATGGGGAATGTACTTTCCAATGGGTCTATCAGCCTGATGGCTCATTAACCTTTCCAGGCAAATAATAATGGGATTGCAGAACCTGGAGAAGCGGATATTCAATATTAAAAACCCGACAGACTTTTGGGAAACTGTACTTGAAGTATTTAATTATCAATACAATAATAATTCTGTATATCAAAACTTTATAAAAAGTCTTGGAAAAGACATTTCTGATGTAAAAACTCCTTGCGAAATACCTTTTCTTCCTGTTGAATTCTTCAGAAATCATAAAATCATTACTGGTACTTTTCCGGTTGAAATGATCTTTGAAAGTAGCGGGACGACAGGAATAACTCCCGGGAAACATTTCGTAAATGATTTGAATTTATATGAAGAGAGTTTCCTGAGATCTTTCAGACTATTTTATGGTGAGCCGGAAGAATTTCTCATAGCAGCTTTGCTTCCATCATACACTGAAAGAGAAGGTTCTTCTCTCGTTTATATGGCTGATAATCTGATAAAAAGAAGCAAGAACCCTAACAGTGGCTTTTACAAAAGTAATATCGATGATCTTATTCTGACAATTAGCAAAGCTAAAATAGAGAAACAGAAAATCCTGTTGCTTGGTGTCAGTTTTGCTTTGGTTGATCTTGCGGAAAATCAGTCACCGGATCTTTCAGGAGCAATTGTAATGGAGACAGGTGGAATGAAGGGAAGGAGGAAGGAACTGACCCGTTCAGAACTTCATTCTGTTTTAAAAGAAAAATTGAATGTTCCTTCAATTCATTCGGAGTATGGGATGACTGAATTATTGAGTCAGGCTTACTCTAAAGGAGACGGGATATTTTATTGTCCCCCATGGATGAAAATTATTATCAGGGATCCGCAGGATCCTCTTACCTTATATGACGAACCAGAGAGAACAGGAGGAATAAATATTATCGACCTGGCAAATATAAACTCATGCTCCTTTATTGCAACTGGTGATCTCGGTAAGGTTCACGAGGATGGCGGGTTCGAGGTACTGGGCAGGTTTGACAATTCTGATATAAGAGGGTGTAATCTATTGGTGGAATGATTTGCCCCTGGCTACTCTACCGTACACAAGATCTCCCTTAAGAGGTTCTGACTCGTGTGTAATACCCCTCTGTCCCGCCGAAGCGGGACATCTCCCCTGAAGGGGAGCTAATTCCCTAACATTAAGAAAGCGATCTTAAAAAACGAGAATTAACCCCCTTTAGGGGGGATGGGGCCTATAATCCCAGTTTTGTTTTTATTTCAGCCGGAATAGCATTTTTATTCACCATTATAGCTATTGTCTTGGCACGGACATAATTTTCTGAAATATTAAGGTATCCACCATACGGACTTCTTTCAGTTCCCCATGAGTTCTTTGTAACATAGTATTTGGTACCATTCTGATCTTTAACAAGACCTGTCATATGCATCAGGTGATCGTCGGTAGTGGACTTATTATCGTAACCTTCTTCGCGAGATTCCTGTGTTACTTTTACTTCAGGAAAAGGTCCGCTGAATTTATAAGCTTCGGCGCTACGATCCTCCTTGGTCATCTTACCATACCTGGCTTTATCGGCACTGGAATATTGGTCAGTATTTTCAACTTCGGGTATTATTGCAACACCTTTTGAGTGAGAAAAACCTTTCTCGCTTACGTCGCCATCCCAGGCAATAGTGTACCCTTTGAAAAGAGCAGAATCCATAATTACAATAAGTTGGTCGAGAGGCACATTGTAATAATTCATTTTTCTCCAGTTATCGGGAATAGGAACAAGTCCTTGTGTATAGAACGGAAAAAGAGTGAATGAAGTGATCTCAACATAGTCTTCCGGGTTAATTCCAAGGCTTGCCGTGAATGATTTTGGTGTGTATCCGACCCCTTTATATGTGAAGGATTGAGGGACTTTGCCAAGATAGGTATCAAGAACAGCATCGACTATAGTAAAATACTGATCGCTTTCTTTGTTTCTTTTAACAGGTACAGTTGCGATAGCATTTATAAATGAATTAAGTTCACTATGATTATGATTTGTCATGCTATAATTAAGACCTGTATAAACTTCATCCGGGACAATTCCGTTTTTCATAAATTCAGCCATCCAGTCGTGACCGACACTGCCCTGACCCAGGTTTCCTTTACCCTGTTGGATAAAGTTGTCTTTAAGACGATCGACATAATTATATCGTACAATATACATTTCTGACAAGTCATATTCTCCCTTTCCCATACGGAGAAGTTCTGATTCGATGAAGGAAGTTGTGGCGAAGCACCAGCAGGTTCCGGTTCCGGCCTGGTTTTTTACAGAAGTGGCCTTTAATTCAACAACCGGAGTGAATTTGTAGCCCTCATCTGTTTTCTGAAGAGCACTGCTCTTCTTTTGTGCAAAGGTTGGTGCAATAAAAAGTGACAGTATAAATGCCAGCAGGATACGGGTTTTCATAATAATCGGATTTAATAACTAATTAAGTCTGAAATAGTAAATAAGTTCGGGCAATAAAAATGCTAAGCTAGAAAAATAATGGAGAAATAAAATTGATTAATTGTTCAATCGTTCGTCGGTTCAATTAATTCTCACCATTCAGTAAATATACTTACTACCTGAAATAAGATCATATGAATGATCGATCCAGCTGAAGACCTCTTTATCGGGGACTGATCCATCAAGCAGAACGGTGTTCCAGTGTTTTTTATTCATATGATAACCAGGGGTCACAGAGGAGTATCTTTCCCTTAGGTCGATCGCGAGCGCAGGATCACATTTAAGGTTTATGCTCAGGTCGCCATCGAGGTTAACCAGGGCGAATATTTTCGCACTGGCTTTAAAAACAAGTGTATCGTCCCCGAAAGGGAAGCTTTCAATGGCTCCTTTCTTTGAGATGCAATAGTCTCTTAATGTTACTATATCCATGGTAAAACATTATTTTAAAGTCGGATAAAATGCGCCTTCAATATGATCTATCTGATATTTATCAACAGATTTAATGACAGTTATTATATCAAACCTGCCTTCTTTATCTATATTAAATTTTTGCAGATAACCATTGGCTGCCCAGATAATAGATTTTTGTTTTTCCCTGGTAACAGCGGTGACAGGATGCATCTGAAAGTCGTCAGTCCGTGTTTTTACCTCGGCAAATATTATAAAATCATCGTTCTCAGCAATTATGTCGATTTCATGTTTTCCCCATTTCCAGTTCCGGAAGAGTATTTTAAAGCCTGCTTTTTCCAGGTGGTCCGCTGCAAGGTCCTCTCCTTTCTGACCCAGATTATGTGATTCGGCCATGGACGGTTTATTATATCTCGATAAGTTTATTTCTTATTGCAAAAAGTATAAGGCTTGCTGTATTCTTGGAGTTAGTTTTGCCGAGAAGGTTTGCCCTGTGTTTATCGACTGTTCTTTTGCTTATAAAAAGAGTCTCGGCGATCTCCTGGTTAGAGAATCCTTCACATATTTTAAACAGTATTTCTTTTTCTCTTTTTGAAAGGTTGGCCGATTTGCTTTCCTGTTCCCGGTATTTGATCTTCTGAATAACATGATAAAGTAACTCCTGTGAAAAGTAGCTGCCTCCTTTTCTTACAGTGAGTATTGCTTCTTTAACTTCGGAGATGTCCGAATCTTTAAGCAGGAAGCCTTTGGCCCCGGCATCCACCATCTTATAATAATACTCTTCCTCTCCATACATTGAAAGAGCAATAATATCAATTCCAGGACAAATTTTCAATCCCTTTCTTGTAGCTTCTATCCCGTCCATTTCAGGCATATTTATATCCATAAGGGCGACATCTGCCTGAGTGTTTTTCAGAATTTTCAGAAATTCTTCGCCGTTTGATGCTTCGGCAGTTACCTCAAATTCGGGGAAAGCATTCAGAAGTATTTTTAATCCATTGCGAAAGAGCTGGTGATCGTCTGCAATTATTATTCGTATTTTTTCCATGTTAGTCAATTCCGGGTTAATAAGAATCAATCAATCAATTTGATAAGAGCACTTGTTCCCTTTCCTGGAGTACTCTCAAGAATAAATACCCCTTCAACGGTTTTTACACGAGTTTCAATGTTTGATAATCCCATACCTTTCGTGTCTTCCTTGCTTAATGAAGAGGTATCAAATCCACGCCCGTTATCATAAAATTGCAAGGTAACAAATTTTTCGTGTTTGTTTAATTCTATCTCTATCCTGGAAGCACCCGAATGCAGAATGGAATTATTAATTAGCTCACAGACAGCACGATAGACCACAACTTCCTTGTCATTGTCAAGTCGCAGGGTTTCCATGTTCGACTTAAAATCAATTTCAACGGCCTTGGTCTGATTAATTTTAGTAGTAAATGCACTGATGGCACTGGTTAGTCCAAAGTTTGTCAGGATGTGCGGGCTCAGGTTATTTGATATGTCTTTAATCGTACTGATAGCTTCATTTATGAGGTGGTTGGTATTATTCAGGATAACTGAGCCCGATGAATCTTTGATTCTGTCAGTAAGTGCGGAAAGAGACATCTTCACAGTGGAAAGAATGGGTCCGAGCCCGTCGTGCAGATCTTTTGCAAACCTCTTTCTCTCATTTTCCTCAGTATTTATAATAGCATTTATTACCCTTTTTTCAGAACGTATCCGGTCTGTTTCAGCCCGTTTAAGTGAATAAAACAGTTCGCGGATGAGAATTACTCCCCCTATTATCATTACGGAAATCAGAACTCCGAGCCATTCGTTTATGAGCTGCCATGTAAAAGAGGGTGTGCCACGGAAAAATTCAAAAAGCTGAATGATTTTAAGAACGGCCATGAATGCAAAGGACAGGGAGAGCAGTATCCATGAGAGTCTGTATTTGGTAAGCTTCATGAATCTCAATGCAATTACTGCAGCAATGATCTGCAAAATAATTGAGATAATTAAAGCAATAAGTCGTACCATGGAGAGGACTTTATAATTGTACAAAAATAGGAGTTAATTTATCTATTTCACCAACAGACAGATATTAAATAAAGGCATCCCGTTTTTGCCATCTATATACTGTCAGTTTAATTCAGGAAGGGATTTTAAGATTGCCACGCCCTCCTTCGTCAGTCTTGCAATGACATTGCAAGTAAGTCTATTTAAGTTCGGGAGCAGGACAGAAGTTAGTAAAATCCACGGTCATTGCGAGTCGCGAAGCAAGGAAGCAATCTCCCCACCCAACTCCGATTATGGATAAGAATTAGTCCCCCCTCTTGGTGGGTTGAGGGACCTTTGCACCTTTATACCGTTATGCCATTATGCCTTTTTTATTACCTTTGGCCGTTTGAATTCAGGAATTATGAAAGTTTTGTACAACTTAGGGATCTTGATTTTCTCTGCACTTGCTCATCTTATATCGCCGTTTAATTCAAGAGCATCTTTTTGGGTAAAAGGAAGAAAAAAATGGGCAGAAAAAATTGCTGAAAAGATAAAATCGGGAGACAGGGTTATTTGGATACATTGTGCATCTCTTGGAGAATTTGAACAGGGAAGACCGGTAATTGAAGCGATTAAAAAAAAGATGCCGGTATTTAAAATTGTGATAACTTTTTTTTCTCCCTCCGGATATGAAATAAGAAAGAATTATAACAATGCTGACTGTATAAGTTATCTTCCTTCAGATACACCGGGCAATGCTGCAAAATTCATAGGTCTGGTTAAACCTGAATTTGTAATATTTGTAAAATATGAATTCTGGAATAATTATATATCAGTGCTTTACAAGAATAAAATTCCATTATATCTAATATCCGGAATATTTCGTCCAGGACAACATTTTTTTAAATGGTACGGGTCCTTTTTCAGAAGTATGTTAAGGAAATTTGAAATAATATTTGTTCAGGATCAGCGATCGTTTGATCTTCTTTCGGGTATCGGGATAGAGAATGTTTATCTGGCTGGTGACACAAGGTTCGACAGAGTGGTTCAGATAGCTGGAACATCCAGAGTTATACAAAAGCTTGAACATTTCAGGGGGAATGAGAAGTTATTTTTAGCAGGAAGCAGCTGGCAGCAGGATGAGGAGATAATTGCAGAATATATCAACAGTTTTCCTCTAAGAATGAAATGGGTTTTCGCACCTCACGAAATTGATAAATCAAATATAGAAAGACTTGAAAAGCTTATTAAAGTAAAACATGTAAGATTCTCGGAATATAGTGAACGTTCGGCTGATGCCCGTGTACTTATTATTGATAACATAGGAATGCTTTCTTCGGCTTACCGTTATGCATATATTGCCGCAATCGGAGGTGGATTCGGAAAGGGGATCCACAATATTCTGGAACCTGCATGCTGGGGAATTCCGGTACTTTTTGGACCCAAACATGAAAATTTCAAAGAAGCTCTTGATCTTTTGGCTACCGGTGCTGCGAAGTCATTTCTCACTTTTGATGATTTTAGAAGAATTTTAGATTTGTGGTTATCGGATGAGAAAAAATATACAAATTCAGCTGAAATGGCATCAAAATATGTGAAAGAAAATGCCGGTGCTACTGAAATTATAATCAAAGAAATTTTAGAAAAAGATATTAACAGGCGGGTTTCATAATTTGTTAAAAACTAATCTTTTCATAATTGTTGGGTTCCTTTAAAGAGCCGTAAATTGTCCATCCGGATTTAACATTATTGTAACTCCGATGTAACTAACTAATCAAGTATTTACGATAACCTTGTCGAAAATTTATTAATCCTTAATCCTAATTTTATGATGAAGCAATTCAAACGTTTGTTTTCACTGTTGACCTTTCTGTTTATCACTGTTGTGATGTTCGGACAGGCTACAACAACCTCAGGAATAAATGGCAGGATAGTTGATCCAAGCGGGAAACCGTTACCTGGAGCTACTATTGTTGCCGTTCATGTTCCATCAGGAACCCAATATGGAGCCCTTACTAATGGTGACGGTTTATTCGCAATTCAGGGGATGCGTCCGGGAGGACCTTACACGATTGATGTAACGTTTATCGGATATTCGAAAAAGTCAATTACAGACATAGCGCTAAACCTGGGTGAATCTTTTGTTCTTAATACCTCTCTTGATGAGTCAAGTACTCAGTTGAAAGAAGTTGTTGTTGTTGGTGCAAAGGCCCCGGTTTTCAATTCAGAAAAAAATGGTTCATCAATCAACATCAGCAACAGCCAAATGTCTATAATACCGACCATTAACAGGAGTATTAATGATCTTACACGTCTCACACCTCAGGCAAACGGTAACCAGATTGGTGGTGGTAATTATCGTCAGAACTTCATCACAGTTGATGGTGCCCAGTTTAATAATGCTTTTGGTATAGGGACTAATCTTCCCGGAAACGGTTCTCCGATTTCTCTGGATGCGCTTGACCAGATCTCTGTAAATATCACACCTTTTGATGTCAGGCAGAGTGGGTTTATCGGTGCTTCAGTGAACGCAGTTACACGTTCAGGGAGCAACGAATTCTCTGGTTCTGTATATACTTACATGAAAAATCAGAAGTATGCAGGCAACCATGTAGGCGATGCGACTTTTGTGAAAACTCCTTCAAGTTATCAGATGGAAGGTGTACGTCTGGGTGGACCTATTCTCAAAAACAAGTTATTCTTCTTTGTAAACTTTGAAATGGAGAAAACCATTGTTCCAGGTCCTCAGCGTGTTGCTTCCACCCCCGATTCTCCCCCTGATTATCCTAATAATATTGCACGGCCATCAGTTGCCGATATGGATGCAATAAGCCAATATCTGAAAGATACCTACGGTTATGACACTGGTCCTTACCAGGGATATTCATTCGAGAGCCCGGCCACAAAATTTCTTGCTCGCGTAGACTGGAATATCAATCAAAACCATAAGTTCAATATCCGTTACAGTTCTTCGACACGGAAAGATCCGTACGCCCCCAGTACTTCCGTTTCTCCATTCTCAGGGATTTATACAAACAACCGTGCCAGCCTTGATGCCATGTGGTACAAAAACTCCGGTTACTACCAGGAAAGTAATTTCAGCTCTCTTTCAGCCGAATTAAACTCTTCACTCGGAGGAGGCAGGTTTATGAATACTCTTCGCGGTACTTATTCGTACCAGGATGAACCCCGCACAACAGATGGAAATCTATTCCCGTTTGTTGATATTTTACAGGGAGGAAGTCCTTATGTATCTTTCGGAACTGAACTTTTTTCTTATGGAAACCTGCGACAGGTCGCTACTGTAACAGTTAATGATGATTTTACCTGGGCCATGGGAATAAATAACTTCACACTCGGATTGCAATATGAGACAGATAAGACCAAAAACGGCTTTATGCGTTTTGGCTCCAGCTATTATGTATTCAATTCATGGGCTGATTTTGTAAGTTCAACCGGACCTAATCCGATTAATCCAAAGAATTTTGGTATCACCTTCTCAAATACCCCCGGATACGCCCAGGCATTTCCATCCTTTAATTACGCTCAGACATCAGCTTATCTGCAGGATGAAATAAATCTGACAGAAAGTCTAAAGGTTATAGCAGGTCTCCGGTTAGATCTTCCTACATATCCTGACCCACTACCGGAACATCCTATAATTTCTGATCTTACATTTGGTAATAACACTTATAGCACTGCCACACTTCCAAAGACCAGAGCAATGATGTCTCCAAGGATCGGTTTTAACTATGACATCACCGGTGATCGGAAATATGTATTGCGTGGAGGAACCGGAATATTCACGGGACGTGTTCCATTTGTATGGATTGTTAGTCAGGTTGGTGATGCAGGTATGCTGCAGACTACTCAGACTTATTCTGCAGGTGTAGGTACAGGTGTTCCCGGACCATTTAATCCGGCAATAAATGCATACTATCCTGCTACACAACCTGCTGCAGGAACTATTGTGCCAGGAACGTTTACAATTATCTCCAAGAATTTCAGGATGCCACAATCATGGAAGAGCAGCATGGCACTTGATGCCAAACTCCCATGGGGATTGAAAGGAACTGTTGAAGGTATATATAATAAAGATATTAATACCGCATTTTTTGTAAACGAAGGACTTCAGGCACCATCAAATGTGGATATTAGTGGTTATCCCGATAACCGTTTGATTTATGCTAATGATAATGTCAGCAAGTATTATAATCTTCAGACAAACGGAATTATTACTTCCGCTTCCGGATCAGGCGTATCCCCAATTGTTCTCGAGAACAGAAAAGGTGGTTATTACTGGTCTGCTACCGTAAAACTTGAGAAATCTTTCGGTAAAGGATTTTTCGGGATGATTGCCTATACGCACAGTGAAGCTAAAAATCTTGTTGATGGCAGTGGTGACCAGGCATCTTCAGCATGGAACGGTAATGCCAATGTAAACGGGGCAAATAATCCGGAATTAAGTTACACAAGCTATGTAACACCCGACAAAATAATCTCATCGGTATCATACAGAATTGAGTATCTCAAACATGGCGCTACTTCCATTTCTGTATTTTACGAAGCTGGTGCTCAAGGGCGTTTCTCCTATGTTTATTCCAGCAATATTGTTCGTGATGGAGCAGGATCTAACAACCTTATCTATGTTCCAAAGGACCCATCCGAGATCACTTTTGTCAACCAGACAGTTAATGGAGTTGTGTGGACTGCCCAGGATCAGAGCGATGCATTCTTCGCCTATATTAATCAGGACAAGTATCTCCGCACAAGAAAAGGGCAATACGCTGAACGTAATGGCGCTTTATTACCATGGAGAAACGATTTTGACGTAAAACTTATGCAGGATTTCTTTGTGAATGTTGGTGGGAAACGTAATACTCTTGAATTTAGTCTTGACATACTGAATGTTGGAAACCTGCTCAGCAAGAAATGGGGATTAACCCAGCTTTATAATCAAAACAACATACTTACTCCTACAAACGTAGCTAATATTGTTGCCGGTGGAACTGTAGTGCCTGCATACAGGCTCAATCCATTCAACAATGAAATGTTGACAAATTCCTTTGCCAACGTCGTATCTTATCCTTCAACGTACTCCATGCAATTTGGAATACGATATATCTTCAACTAAAAGAGTCTTTTCATAAAATAGGAGGCTGTCAGATTCTGACAGCCTTTTTTTTATGGTCGTTAGGAAAAAATTGAGAACAAGTATTATACAAACTATGGCTCTTTAAATCTTGATCTTAGCTTTGAACTTTTGCATATAAAAATTGTTTCTCTGAAGGGCAATTACATATTAACAATTTTATAATCAAGCACATATATAATAGTTAATAACTATATTGTCAAATGTTAATAAACTTAAATTTTTACGCTTGCATTCAGAAAAGCTCTTGTTTAATTTAGCGATTACCCGCTTTGAAAATCAGTGGCCGTTTAATCTCATTAAAATCAGAGAATAACAAAAAGATATGGAAGAACTATTTGTCCAGGAATCAGCTATTGCAACTGAAAAAGCAAAAAAGCAAAATTCAGCACCAGAGATGGAGAAAACAGGTGAAGGGAAAAATATTGAAAAATCTAAGAATCGAGGACAAGACAAAGTTGTTTATTCTCACGAAGAAGCTGTTGAAGCAAGTATTCAGTATTTTAAAGGCGATGAACTAGCCGCAAGAGTATGGGCAAACAAATATGCTCTGAAGGATTCTTTCGGAAATCTTTATGAAAAGTCGCCCGACGACATGCATCACAGACTGGCTCGTGAAATACACAGGGTAGAGATGAAATATAAGAACCCGCTGTCTGAAGAATTGATTTACAATGTTCTCAAAGATTTCAAATATATTGTTCCCCAGGGAGGTCCGATGACAGGTATCGGTAATGATTACCAGATTGCTTCATTATCAAACTGTTTTGTGATTGGCAACGATGGATCATCCGATTCATACGGAGGAATTATGAAAATCGACCAGGAGCAGGTACAACTTATGAAACGACGGGGAGGTGTAGGTCACGACCTGTCACATATCAGACCCAAAGGAACTCCTGTTCTTAACAGTGCCCTCACTTCCACCGGCGTGGTGCCTTTTATGGAAAGATATTCCAACTCAACCCGGGAGGTAGCACAGGATGGAAGACGAGGTGCACTTATGCTCTCTATCTCAATCAAACACCCTGACTCCGGAAAATTTATTGACGCCAAGATGGAGAGTGGGAAAGTTACAGGAGCAAACGTCTCAGTTAAACTGACCGACGATTTCATGAAGGCCGTTGAAAACAAAACACTTTTCAGACAACAATATCCAATTAATTCAACCAATCCTAAATTTGCAAAAGATATCGATGCAGTTCAGCTTTGGACCAAGATTATCCATAATGCCTGGAAGTCAGCCGAACCCGGGGTATTATTCTGGGATACAATAATAAGAGAGAGTGTTCCCGATTGCTATGCCGATCTGGGATATGCAACAGTTTCAACAAATCCCTGTGGTGAAATTCCTTTATGCCCATACGACAGTTGCCGTCTGCTGGCAATAAATCTGTACAGTTATGTCAATGATCCATTTACCGACAAGGCTGAATTTAACTTTGATTTATATAAAGAGCATGTAGGACTGGCACAACGCATGATGGATGATATTATTGATCTTGAACTGGAAAAGATCGATTTTATCCTTGCAAAAATACATGCAGATCCGGAGATTGAGGAGATAAAACACGTCGAGGAAAATCTCTGGAGCAACATAAGAAAGAAATCGGAAGAAGGACGCAGAACCGGAATAGGAATAACAGCCGAAGGAGATATGATCGCAGGTCTTGGGATGAGATATGGCAACGATGATGCCACAAACTTCTCTGTCGAAATTCATAAAACACTGGCTCTCGAAGCTTATAAGGCGTCTACATACCTTGCAAAAGAGAGAGGGGCCTTCACAATTTATAATGCCGAGCGTGAAAAGGAAAATCCTTTTATTTTAAGGATGAAAGAAGCTGACCCTGTCATGTATAATAACATGGTTAAATACGGGCGCAGAAATATTGCCCTTCTTACAATAGCTCCAACAGGTACAACGAGCCTTATGACACAGACAACTTCGGGAATTGAACCGATATTTTCAATTTTTTATAAAAGAAGAAGAAAAGTTAATCCTAATGACCTGGATGTAAAGGTTACATTCAAGGATGAGGTTGGCGATTCATGGGAAGAATTCAATGTTTTCCATCATAAGTTTGTTGACTGGCTTAAACTGAACGGTTACGATACTGATGAAGTTACCAGAATGGGCGACGAGGAGATTGAATCAATCATCGCAAAATCACCTTACTATAAAGCCACTGCAAATGATGTTGACTGGATTGCTAAAGTCAAGATGCAGGGTGCAATTCAAAAATGGGTCGACCATTCAATAAGTGTTACTATCAATCTTCCAGCCGAAGCAAAAGAAGAGCTCGTAAGTGAGCTTTATCTGACAGCATGGAAATCGGGCTGCAAAGGAGCTACCGTTTATCGTGACGGATCAAGGAACGGTGTCCTCATCGCAGGCAAAACAGAAATGCGGCCTGAAAAGCCAAAACGTCCAAAATCGCTTGATTGTGACGTTATCAGGTTTAATATAAGTGAAGAGAAATGGGTAGCCTTTGTAGGACTGAAAGAGAGCCGTCCTTATGAGATATTCACCGGTATAGCTGATGAAGAAATATTCCCGATTCCAAAAAGCATCATAAAAGGTAAAATCATTAAAATCAAAGACGAAGACGGAAAGACGCGTTACGATTTTCAATATACCGATAAAATAGGGTATAAGAAAAATATTGAAGGTCTTTCACACATGTTCAAACCGGAGTTCTGGAATTATGCGAAACTGATCTCAGGTGTTTTAAGACATGAAATGCCTATCCAGGATGTCGTTAACCTGGTTACGTCATTAAAACTTGACAGCGAGTCAATCAATAACTGGAAGAACGGAGTTGAAAGAGCATTAAAGAAATATATACCGAACGGAACAAAGGCAAAAGGCAAATGCGGAGAATGTGGTTCGGATAACCTTGTCTACGAAGAAGGTTGCCTGATCTGCAAAGATTGCGGATCATCCAAATGCGGTTGAGGTTTAATTATGGGGTCCCTGTACGGGGAATTATCATAAATCAGCGGGTGCTCCTCGGAGCACCTTTTTTTATCTCACAGCCCTGATCAGCCCTCTCCTCAGATACGGGGCTTTCATTTTTTTATCGTAATAATTGATCATATATCCTTTTGAAGGGGTTATGCTGAACCCATAATCCTTAAGCAATAAAGTGAAATCCTTCTCATCATTGTTTTTATGATAGGTGCATAGCGCTATTTTAAAAGACTCGCGGGCTTTAAATACCTCATTACAACTGTTTAAAACAACCGATTCAGCACCGTCAACATCAATCTTCAGAAAAGTAACATCCTTCTTGTTTTCAAAAAAAGTATCAAACCTGATATGAGATGCATCATTGTGATCTGAAACATACTTATTAATTATCTCAACTTTTTCTGACCACGGAGAAAATGTAACCCTGAGAGCTTTGATCCACTCCTGGTCATATTCAAAGATGTAGATTTTTCTGACAACATCTACGACTGCCAGGGCAAAGTTGCCCTCAGCGGCACCGATATCTGCTAAAACATCATCTTTTCCAACTGTAAATGAGTCTGTTAAATACCGGTGGGGACTATTGAGATCCTGCTCCCTTATGAGATCACAATAGGCCCTTTTAATCTTATTCTCATGCCAGCGTTTTTTAAAATATAACCGTTTCCCTTCCTGTAATACATATCGCATACCATTTTCCCGGTCATACATAACTTCAATCTTATCAGGAGAATAATTGGTATGAAACCGGTATGGAAAAATCCTGACCTCATTATTCTCAAGGTATAGAAGTACCTCCCTTTGCTCATCATTAACTTCAGTTTCAGGTAAAGAAGCAAAATATTTCAGTATCTTCTTACGAAGTGTTTTCTTCAGGATAACTGTCCTCAGTGGCTTTGGAACCAGGATACGATATATAGGGAAGAGAAACTTATTCATTATTTATTTTATTACACCTAATTCCTTGCCGATCTTTTCAAAAGCATTGATAGCTTTATCCAAATGTTCTTTTTCATGGCCAGCAGAAAGTTGAACCCTTATTCTGGCCTGACCCTTGGGAACCACAGGGAAATAGAATCCAACAACATAAACGCCTTCTTTAAGAAGTCTTGCGGCAAAGTCCTGAGACAATCTGGCATCATAAAGCATAACTGCACAAATTGCTGATTTCGTCGGTTTTATATCGAAACCCTTTTTTTTCATGCATGTAATGAAGTAATCAGCATTATAGTGCAGCTTATCCTGAAGCAGATTTGTTTCAGTCATCATCTCGATCATCCGGATACCTGCCGCAGCAACCATAGGTGGGATGGAGTTTGAAAAGAGGTATGGCCGTGATCTTTGTCTCAGGATCTCAATTATCTCTTTTTTACCGGTAGTAAAACCACCAATTGCCCCTCCAAAGGCTTTACCCAATGTCCCGGTAATAATTTCAATTTTCCCGGTTATATTAAAAAGTTCAGTGACTCCTCTTCCTGTCATTCCGACTACTCCTGCCGAGTGTGATTCATCGACCATTACGAGGGCATTGTATTTATTTGCCAGTTCTGCAATTTTGTCAAGAGGTGCCACATTTCCATCCATTGAGAAAACTCCATCGGTAACTATAAGTCTGAATCGCTGATTTTTAGCAAGTTGAAGTTGTTTCTCGAGATCAGCCATGTCAGCGTTTTCATATCTGTAGCGCTGAGCTTTGCAAAGACGGACACCGTCGATGATCGAAGCATGGTTAAGGGAATCGGATATAATTGCATCCTCTTCAGTCAGAAGGGGTTCAAAAACTCCTCCGTTTGCATCAAAACAGGCCGCATAAAGAATAGTATCTTCAGTGCCGAAAAACTCTGCTATCTTTTTCTCAAGTTCCTTATGGAGATCGGTAGTGCCACAGATAAATCTTACCGACGACATTCCATAACCATGATCATCTAGAGACGCCTTTGCTGCTTCAATAAGTGATGAATTATTTGACAGGCCCAGGTAATTGTTGGCACAGAAGTTCAGTACTTTCTGTCCGGTATTCAGCACGATTTCAGCACCCTGGGGAGATACAATAATACGCTCGTTCTTATATAATCCGGCTTCTTTAATCTCATTAAGAAGCGAATCCAGATGACTCTTATAATTTGTGTACATAGTGATTCTTTATAAAGTCTATTGATAATAATAACTGGTCAGATGCTTTTCCTTTGTGTTTCCTGGCGTCTTAGTGTCTTGATGGCAATTTTTTTTTTTCGCCACAAAGGCACAAAGACACACCAGGGATTATTGAATCAATCCCAGTTTAAGATAACTTTTCCGCAATTGCCTTTTTCCATCTCATCGAATCCCTTCTGAAAATCATCTATCGGGAACCGGTGGGTTATAACGGGATTTAAATCTATTCCTCCGATTATCATCTGTTCCATTTTATACCATGTTTCCCACATCTCACGGCCGTAGATACCTTTTAAAGTTATGGCTTTGAATATGATATCGCTCCAGGGAACCTCAAAGTTTGAGGGCAATATTCCAAGTAATGAGATACTTGAGCCATTATACATATTATTGAGCATATCCACGAATGCTTTCGGAGATCCGGACATTTCAAGCCCGATGTCAAAACCTCTCATTCCCAGCTTTTTAACAGCATCCGAAATTTTCTCTCCCCTGGATGGATTGACAGTAAGAGTTGCTCCCATTTTTTTGGCAATCTCAAGCCGGGAATCGCTAAGGTCGCTTGCGACAATGAACCTTGCACCGGCAAATTTTGCTATTGCAACCGCCATACTGCCAATAAGACCCGATCCGGTAATAAGAACATCTTCCCCAATCAATGGAAATGATAATGCGGTATGAGTTGCATTTCCGAATGGATCCATAATTGCCGCCCACTCGTCAGGAATTCTGGGATCGAGCGGTATGACGTTTACTGCAGGAACTTTCACAAATTCTGCAAATGATCCATCGATATTAACCCCGATTCCAACAGTGTTTTCACATACATGCTCTTTTCCGCGACGACAGTTGCGACAATGACCGCAAGCCAAATGGCCCTCTCCGGTAACTCTCTCACCTATTTTCAAATTGGTCACTCCGGCGCCCATCTTTTCGATATGACCCATATACTCATGACCAATAACCATCGGTGTCCGTATAGTTTTTTGGGACCATTCATCCCATTCATAAATATGAAGGTCGGTACCACAAATGGCAGACTTTTTGACCTTTATAATTACATCATTCAACCCCGGTTCGGGAACCGGAACTTCCTGCATCCATAAACCTTTTTCAGGTCTGGCTTTAACAAGCGCTTTCATCTTCTTCATATTTACAAGATTATTCTATTTGCAAATCCATTGATTTTCTTCCTTTCCCCCGGCCCCAAGGGGAGCGAAGAAAATCAATTTACTCCCCTTGGGGTTGGGGTAAATAAATTGATTTTCAAGCGCCTTTGGAGAGGAGGTCATTTAATAATTATCCTCTGAAAATTATTCAGCTGCTAAATTACTACAAATCCATCATTCAAAACCTGATTTTCGTTATAGTATTATATGTATCAAGGTTTGCCTATATTTGCATTTGTATTAACTTTTTAATCATAATATGGAACAAGTTCGGGTGCGTTTCGCCCCAAGCCCTACGGGCCCCTTGCATATAGGAGGTGTAAGAACTGCTCTTTACAACTATCTTTTTGCAAAAAAGAATGGCGGGACTTTTATCCTGAGAATAGAGGATACAGATCAGGCAAGATTTGTTGAAGGTGCCGAAGAATATATTATGGAATCACTCGAGTGGTGTGGAATAAAAGTTGATGAAGGAATAAGGGAGGGTGGAAATTATGGTCCATATCGCCAAAGCGACAAAAAAGAGATCTTCAGGCAATATGCTGATATGCTTATAAATAAAGGTGACGCCTATTATGCATTTGATACTCCTGAAGAACTTGAAGGTATGAGAAAGGATTCGGAAAAAGCCGGTAAAACCTTTATTTACAATGCTGAATTAAGAGATAAGCTGATTAACTCACTCTCCTTAAAGGAAAATGAATGGAAGGAAAAGCTTGAAAAGGGAGAGCCATATGTAATCCGTTACAAGATGCCCCGGAATGAGGATATTCATTTTGATGACATTATACGTGGACATATAGTTGTAAATACCGGAACGCTTGATGATAAGGTATTATTCAAATCAGACAAAATGCCCACGTATCATCTTGCACATATAGTTGATGATCATCTGATGAAGATCAGTCATGTAATACGCGGGGAAGAGTGGCTGCCTTCATTGCCACTTCATATTATGTTGTACCGGTCATTCGGTTGGGACCCTCCTCTATTTGCCCACCTGCCATTACTTCTGAAACCCGATGGAAAAGGTAAGTTGAGCAAACGCGACGGAGATAAAATGGGATTCCCGGTTTTTCCTCTTTTCTGGCCATATGGTGAAACTGCAAAAGGCTATCGTGAGGATGGATATTATCACGAAGCATTCATAAATATGCTTGCATTGCTGGGCTGGAACCCGGGAACTGAACAGGAAATATTTTCCATGGACGAACTGATTAACGCTTTTTCAATTGACAGAGTTGGCAAGTCAGGTTCCAGGTTTGACCCTGAAAAAGCAAAATGGTTTAATCACCAATACCTTCAAAACAAGACTAATAATCAAATTGCCATTGAGTTCAGGGATTATCTGAGGTCCCATGGTTATCAAGATGATATAATCAGACTTGAAGCACTTGTAGGATTGGTAAAAGAGAGGGTTAGCTTTGTGAAAGATCTCTGGGAACAGACCGATTTCTTTTTTAGGGCCCCGGATTCTTATGATCAGGAAGTTGTTAAGAAAAGATGGAAAGAGGATTCTGCCAAACTTCTTATAGAATTAAGATCCCAGCTTGAGAATATGGTTGATTTTTCCGCTGCTTCTACAGAACCGGTTATTAAGGCATGGATTGAGAAGAATGGTTATAACACCGGAGCCATAATGAACGCCTTCAGGCTGGTAATTGTGGGTACCTTAAGGGGCCCTCATATGTATGATATTATCAGCTGGATAGGGAAGGATGAAACCATTAAACGGATTGACAAAGGAGTTACTCTGTTATCTAAATAAAGCGATGCATCTGCCGCAACCCGGAGATTATATTGATATTCATGTTCATGGCGGTACGCCTGCTGCTGGTATCTTTATCCTCGAAAGTCTGATGGCCCATGAAGAAAAATTACCGCATGATGCATCAGGAGTTTCTTACACCTATGGTATTCATCCATGGTTCCTTAATGAAGCTAATCATAATCAACTTATAATTTCTGTTGAAAATTCAGTCAATCAGCCTGGTATAATAGCTATAGGTGAAGCTGGTTTTGACAGGATAAGAGGACCTTCGATTGAACTTCAACGGTTAGCATTTGAAGAACAGATAATCATATCGGAAGAAACAAGGAAACCAGTTGTCATTCATTGTGTAAGGGCCTGGGATGAACTTTTGTCGGTTCAAAAGAGACGAAAACCTAAGATGCCATGGCTTGTTCATGGATTCAGGGGAAACGTGGAATTGGCATCTCAACTGCTATCAAAAGGAATGTATCTTTCTTTCTGGTTTGATTTTATTCTCAGACCTGAATCACGGGATCTTTTAAGACACTTGCCGGTTAACAGGATATTTCTGGAAACAGATGGAGCAGAAGCCAATATCAGAACAATTTATGATAAAGTTGCAGCCGATCTTAATCTGTCAGTAGCTGATCTGAAATCAGTAATTCTGAAAAATTTCAATGCGTTTTTTGGTCTCCCGGCCCCCTTTATTTAGTGGGATAGGGGGGCAAAAGGTATGCACGGATTAATATAACATGCTTAATAAAATGACTGATTGGCTGAGACGGACAGAATTGATTCTTGATGAAGAGAAATTGCAGAAACTTAAAAACTCAAATGTTCTCGTTGTAGGTTTGGGAGGAGTCGGCGCGTTTGCTGCCGAGATGATCTGCAGATCGGGAGTAGGATCAATGACAATAGTTGACGGTGATCATATTCATCCTACCAACAGGAACAGACAGTTGCCAGCACTTAAGAGTACTGAAGGGCGGGCCAAAGCAGAGGTAATGGGGCAAAGAATAATGGACATAAACCCAGACATTAAACTCACTGTTATCCAGGAATATATAAAGGATGAAAAAATGACGGAGGTGCTGGATAAAGATTATGATTACGTTATAGATGCTATCGACACGTTATCTCCTAAAATATTTCTTATTTATCACACTCTTCAAAAAAAGATTCCTATTGTCAGCTCCATGGGCGCAGGGGGAAAATTTGACCCCACGAAAGTATGTATTTCCGACATTTCAGAAACAACTGATTGTTCACTCGCACGGATTTTGAGAAAAAGGCTGCACCGGCTGGGAATCAGGGAAGGTTTTACGGCAGTCTATTCTCCTGAAGTGATAGATAAAGCTAAGATAATCGCTACAAATGGGGAACAGAATAAAGCTTCAATCGTAGGTACTATTTCCTATATGCCTGCTTCTTTCGGAATAGCCTGTGCCTCAGTTGTGATTCGTGATCTGGCTGGCATTGGCAGATAGAAGACAAAAGAGTAATTAGTTGATTTATTCATATTTTACAGCATATCCCATATACATAATTTGAGTACTGTTGCTTTCAACCATAAGAAACTTCTTTCCAAATTCTTCATAAGTCAATTCACCGATTGCCCTTTTATGTAGATAATAAAGCATTTTCGGGTATGATATACTTGGTTTTAAGCCACGGTGTTCCTTCCATACCAGTTTATTTTCTTTTAATAAAGATCTCATTTCATCAGGCTTGATAAACATTTCCCAAACATGAAGATCAGGGGGCATGATGGCCCAACGTTTCCATTCCTGCAATATTTTGATAGCGCTTAATTTGCTGAAAGTTGTGCGATTAAAGGTGTCATAAATTAATACCCCCCCGTTTTTCAAGACACGTGAAATCTCGGAGATTACTTTCGGTAAATCATTAACATGTTCCAATACATCACAACAAAGAACTACATCGAAAGAGTTGGCAGGAAAGGGCAGATTCTCACCGGTCCCTTTCTCATATTTAATTTTCAGGTTGTTCTCTTTTGAGTGTTCAACAGCTGTGTTCAATGATGGATCAGAAGGATCAATTCCTGTAGTTATAAATCCCATTTTAGCAATCTCTTCAGTTAATATTCCGCCACCGCAACCCACTTCCAGAACCCTTGTTTTTGCCTGATCAGCTTTAATAATTTGTTCAATTATTTTTTTTGCATATCCAACCCTGAATGGATTAAACAATGTTCTGATCAGATTGAGTGAGAAATCAGGCTGCCACCATCTGGCTCCTTCCAGGTTGTAAATGTTGTTATCTATGCGGCTGTATATCTCTTCAGGAATTTTCTGCATCTGTTAAGATTTGAGTTTCTATTTATTTGTGTTTAAAAGAGAAAAACCATTTGATATACGGTTTTTCTCATTATTTGATTTCATTTTTAGTGCCAGCATACTTCTTCTTATCAAAGCAATTCCCAGTACCTGTTCAATCCTTTTTAAAAGTATCAGTAACCGCCAGACAGGCTGACGGGAACGGAATAGCCTTAACAAATAATTGCCTGTTATAAGAAGCCATCCGGGAATTATATTTTCTTTTTCATAAAAATAAAAGTTAGGAAACCGGAAGGAGAATTCTCTCGCGATTGTGTGAATTTCTTCCAGGCTTATTTCCAATGGCTGAATTTTTACCGGTTGCAAAAAATTGTCACTTGTGCAATGTATATTATATTTCATGATCTCATCAGCAATAGGAGCCCCGTTGTATACCCGGATACCTGTTGAGACAAAAACCAGATCCCATTTTGAAGCAACCTTGCCGATTGTATTCAGGGTCTCAAGTACTGTTTCCCTTGTTTCCGACAGGGAACCCAGCATGATGAACCAGGTTACCGGGATTTTTTTCTTTTTTACAAGATCTGCAGTTTTTATAACATCCGAACGTTTAAAATCTTTGGCCAGACTTTCCAGTATTTCATCACAAACTGACTCGGCACCAATATCAACCTCATTAAAACCGGCACTTTTCATAAGATCAAGAAGTTCTTCATCAACGGCCGAAGGAGAAAGCCCCATTGTATGCAGCCTTAGATCAAGGTTTTTGCTTATAACTTCCTTCAATACTTCTTTTGCATGGGGAAGGGGAATATTAAAAACACTGTCGGTAAATTCAAGGTGATGGATGCCTGTTTCATTAACAAGGATTTCAATTTCATCGGCTATTCGCCGGGGACTTCTTAAGCGGTATTGTCTCCCCTCAATTTTATTGTAAGTGCAGTAAGAACACCTGAAGGCACAGCCACGCTTGGTCTGGACATGCAATGGAGATCCAAAACTTCGATATACGTCAAGATTAATAAATCGAAGTGGTTTAGGGAAAGGCAGTGAATCTAAGTCCTGCACACGGTAGGGTTCAGAGTCCTGAATTAATGTTTTTCCTCTTCGAATGATCAGGCCTTTTAGTCCTTCCAGGGATTGCTTATTTTCAAACCGTTTTACAAATTCCGGCATTACAGCTTCACCGTCACCACGAATTGCATATTCCAGGTCAAAATAATCCAGCATCTCTATGCCGCTGATGCTAACAGAAGGACCTCCTATCACTATAGGACCCCGGAATTCTTTTTTACAAAAATCAATGACATCATTTTTGACATCTTCCAACAAAAAGTGGACGTTATATCCTCCCGTATCATCAATGTTTCTTATACTGATACCGATTACATCAGGGACAAAATTCCGTATGGAATTCTGAATATCATGTTCACAATCTGAAGAAAAGCATAAATCGAGAAAACTAACCTGGTGATTTCCATTTGTTTCCAGGGAAGTTGCTATGTAACAAAGCCCGAATGGAATGACAGGCCATGGGTGCCTGAATCTGTTGGAATTAATAAGCAATACCTTTGCCATAATCAGAAAATCGATTGTCCCCAGTTTACGGTTATTGCATATTCCATGCAGGTTTTGAATATTTCATAAGTAAACCCAGGAGGATTCAGATTATCTGTAGCCAGTCTTGTATTTGTTCTGTCGAAAACTCTGGTATCAGATAAATAGGGCCGGTAGGGTTCAATAAAACGATCAAACAGTTCTTCAGCGGGATTGCGTAATAAATTGTCGGGCTGTAGTCCATAAATAATCTCCACACCCCTTACTTTCATAAGCTGTTCGTAATACTTTGCAACGATTTTCATTGTTGTAGGAAGGTTGTTTGTAAGGTGATAGATACCACCCTGGGAACAATTCTCAATTATTTTGATTGTGGCATTTACAAAATAATCCACCGGGATAATATTCAAATATCCTTCTTCGGGTAAATATATTTTGAGTGGCAGGAACAGGTAACCGTCTTTGTCAAGGTAAATTCCGTTTTTAGCTGCTTTTATACCTCCGTTATTGTAAAGATCATTCAGGTAAATATCCCTTATGGATTGAGCAGATCGTATCGGGAAGTACAATGCATTGAATTTAAGTGACCGTCCAGTTTGTGAATCACCGTAAACAATTGATGGTCTTATAATTGAAAGTCTAATTGAGCTCTTCTGGCAAAACCGGGAAATGATATTTTCAGCAGCGGCTTTACTCTCCTCATATACATTGGTAAATGATTTTGCGGATGAGAGAATTTCTTTGCAATATGTTACACCAGTACCTGCAACATATGCAGTGCTGATATAGTGGAAAAAATCAGCCTTTGAATCTTCTGCAAAATCCAGAATACCTTTTAAACTAGCTACATTGGATTTGAAAACATTTTCGCGTTTTCGTTCAGAAAAACTTGTATCTGACGCACAATGAATGATCTGCTCAGTTTTTGCACAAAGTTCCTTGTATTCTGATTCCGGTAATCCTAAAAAAGGTTTCAGAAAATCAATTTCTACTAATTCCAATTGCCCGTCTAATGCTTCTATACCGAACCATCGCATAAGTTTGAAGATTCTTTCCTTTAGGGTCCCTTCCTTATTTGAGCGTCCAAGGGCAATTATCCTATACCCGGTTGTAAGCATTGAAGCCATCAGGTGGCTGCCTAAGAATCCGGTTGCTCCGGTAAGGGCTGTCGTTGGTTTATTTTGAAGTGACAAGACTGAAGGTTTTTTGATTATGAATATAATAAATTCTCTTTTCTGCAGAAACCCTGGTACAAAACATATGGATGACCTTTTACTGTACCGGTTTTTACAGAATATTCATCAACTAATGTATTTGCCTCAGTTGCTGCGAGACGTATTCTTCTCAACTCCTCCGGATCATTATGATCAAAGAAGTAATCATATTCAAAAATGCATCTTTTCCCGTTGTCTATAGGAGTTATGAAACCGAAATCATTATCTATATTAAACTTTTCTGCTATCAGTCTGAACTTGTTGTTGAGCTCATTAATTAAAGCATTATCGATTGGTAAATAAATCAGAACAGGTAAAAAAGGTTTCTTACGACCAAGACGTGTGCTCATAATCCTGTACATATTCAACCAGACAAGATCAGTCATTTCCGGTTTGTAGAACAGTTTTTCAAAGAATGGTCTTAGTTCCGGATCGACTTCCTGTGAATATAGTGCAGGCGAAGGAGAAAGTGCAGTTTCCAAAAGATCTGCAAAACTTTTAAGTCGTAAATATGAATAAGGTTCATCATCAGACAGTTCCTTTATCAGATCCATCCATTGTGCCGATTTTAGTGATGGTAACCCCATATAAAGTGCATTAAAGAGACGCTGGTCAAAGAAAGGATATCCCATTTCACTGATAGTGCGGATTGCATATTTATCTCCGATTACTACAACAAGATATGGGATGTCTAACTTATCGACAAAAATATTTTTGATTTCTGAAGCTGACTTTTTAGTAGGAGAGAGAAATGTAGATATATATTCAGCTCCGACAATTCCCAAAGCAAGTCCGATATGCCTTATTGCACAATCCCTGATAAAATCAACCGCATTTGTCAGGGTTTGAAATGGAACGAGAATGCCTCTTTCGTCATCAATAACCGGGTGAAGTCTGATACTGGCTGATACACAAATACCCGGAGAATTCTTATGTTCCAGATTTTTATAAGAATAGAGGTTTGGTGAAGAAGGATCATTTAAGATGAACAATGAACCGTCTTTATCAACAAATTCTGCATCAATAAAGTTATCGGCATTTATTCCATAAGTTGTAGAAAATGTAGACATAATTCCTGAACACATAATATTTGCACAGACAAGAGCTGCCGGTTCACCTGCATTAATTCTGTAACCTCTTTTTTGTGCTTGTTTCTGCAGATCAAATGCAGCCACTCCTGGGCCTATCTTTACGTACCAGTTTTTCTCATCAAATTCGATCGTTTTTATCCTGTTCAGATCAATAATGACTCCCACATTTACAGCAAATCCGAGTAGATTCTGGCCATTGCCACGAATAGTATAAGTGATTTTATTTTTATTAAATAGTTTAACCAGAGATGCAATTTCTTCCTTGGTGTTTGGCATAACGACATAATCAGGAATCTTTGGATCTGAGATGGGACTAAGATCGTGAGAATAGGTTATTGTAATTGCCTCATCATTAGTTGCCCAATTTTCACCCACTATTTTTTTTATTTCAGTGAGTATTCTGTCTTCTTTTGCAGGTTTAACTTTTCCCCCGTTTTTAATATAAGTCGCAACATGATCTTTTAATGCTTCCATCACTTTTGTAGGGCGCATCTCATTGAGGAAGTAACACTGGTAATCACATTTACCGCATAAGTTACAACTATCGGCTATTTCAATGCACTTTTCAGTAATTGAAATTTTATTTTCCGAGAGTGCTTCATAAAGTATCATCCTTCCCTGGGGGTAGAAGCTTACGAAATGTTTTTCCAGGCCTGAATCGCATATCCCGCTGCCAAGAAAATCTATTTTGCACATCGCATAATGACGACAATTTCTGGCCGTTTCGTATGGTGTACTTATATTATCCGGTTTATTTACATTATTCTGCATCTTATAATATTTATTAGTTCAGGAAAATATCAGATATTTTCAATTTGGATAAAGATAATGGTTATTTTAAAATATAAAAAGTCAGCACAGATCTTACATTAATAACTGCAATATTCATAAATAAATCCAGACCGCTTGAAAATCAATAATCGCATTCAAAATTGTACTTATAGTTATTTCAAACTAAAATAAGGACTTAAAGAAATTTAAGCATTTCCAATATCCCCTCATTAGTAAATATTTCCTAACTTGTATGGACAATTGGCAGATCTGTATAACTTAACAAATCTTAAAATGAGAATACTTATTACCGGGTTTGTCATATTCGTGATCTGGTGCGTTATCTCCTCATGGCTTTATAACGATAAGATTTTACCTGCGATGAAGAAACCGGTCACAGTACAGACACTTCCTGAATCACAGACTGATGCGGCAGATTCTTTAATGAAACTTAAAGCATCAATGCCAAAGGATCTTCTTATCTACTTTGAATTTAATGAAGTGAAATTCAAAACTGATCCGCAAACCGACAATAGTATTGCTGCGTTTAAGACATGGCTTGAAAGCTACACTGGATCGATGCTTTCAGTTACCGGGAACACTGATCTTGTGGGAACTGATGAATATAATAAAACCCTCGGTTTAAAAAGAGCTTTGGAAGTAGAAAAGTATCTTGAGTCCAAGGGTATAAACTCAGGCAGGATTATTACAGAATCGCAGGGGAAAAATAAGCCTGCTTCAGATTATCTCACTGAAGAGGGAAGAGCCAAAAACAGAAGGACAGAAATATCAATAAAAATGCAATAACATGACACCATTATTTATCCAACTCACCCAAACTGTAACAGAAGCTGTCATTACCATTGCAGGATTGTTGCTGGTTGCAGCGATTATCGGATATTTTACTGCATGGGTCTATTCAAAGTCGGTTTATTCACCGGTTATAAGAGGCCTCGAAACCGATAAGACACAATTAAACAGGCAGGTTACAGGTTTAAAGGAAGATAAAGATAAACTCACTGCTAAAATTGAGAAGCTGAATAATAAAATTAATATGCTTGAGGAAGGGTCCGCCCAAAAGGATAAAGAGATAAAAAAACTGAAAAAATCGAAGAAAAAGCAGAAGTTGGATATCTGATTTTATCTGACCAACGCCATTTCCATAATGTAATGGAATTTACTACTTTCGTGATTCGTAGTATCCGGCTTTAATTTCAATACTACAGGGAGTTTTAATTACTAATACAGGTAGTTATAACAATTGTTAAAACTCAAAGTAACACAAAGGTAATACAAGACAAACAATGTCTTTTTAAACACCCTCTGTAGATTATTCCGCCAGGCTGGAGAAGAAAGGGGGTATTTTTAAAGTAAAAATAGAAAAAGAGTTATTTGTATGCATTTATAATCTGAAAGAATGAAACCATTTATTTTATCTGAGACAAACTGGAAAGCGATAAAAGACAAAAAATTCGACCTGGCCGTTTTGCCATGGGGCGCAACTGAAGCGCATAATTATCATTTACCATATTCCACAGACAATATAATGGTTGAGAAGATTGCAACAGAATCAGCTCAGATAGCCTGGGAAAGTGGTTCCAGAGTAATTGTTCTTCCAACAATTCCATTTGGCGTAAATACCGGCCAGCTTGATATTCAACTAGATATTAATCTGAATCCCAGTACCCAGTTTGCAATATTAAATGATGTTACAGATGTCCTAAACCGGCATGAAATTTATAAGTTTTTGATACTCAACGGACATGGCGGGAATGATTTTAAACAAATGATCAGAGAGCTCGGGCCCGGGCATCCAAAAATGTTTATCTGTTGTTGCAACTGGTATCAGTCGTTTGCAAATTCAGAGTTTTTTGAAAATAGCGGCGGTCATGCTGATGAAATGGAAACAAGTGTAATGCAATTTCTTGCACCTGAATTAGTTTTACCATTAAATGAAGCAGGGAATGGCGTTGGTAAAAAATTCAGAATAAAAGCTTTAAACGAAAACTGGGCCTGGGCAGAACGGAAATGGTCGAAAGTCACAACTGATACCGGAATTGGAAATCCGTCAAAAGCAAAACGGGTGAAAGGTGAAAAATGTATAGAAGAAGTTATTAAAAAGATTGGAAATTTTATGATAGAGTTGGCCGGTGCAGACATTGATAATATGTATGAATGAAATGAGATTAAGATTTTACCCCCTTCCCATCCTTTCCCCCTTCGCTTTCGCGTAGCTTCAGCGAAGCAGAGCTTTTAGGAAAATGAAAGGGGTTATAACTATAGAGTGAAAAGATAGTAACTAGTATCCAGGCGATAGAATTTTTCAATTAATCAGCAATCAAAATTAACTTCCATGTATCTCAAATTTAAGTATGTCATAATTGCAATTGTATTTGTATTAGCATCCTGTAATAAAGGATCGTTTGTTCCAATTCATGATACAATCTATCTTAACGGTTCATGGAATTTTGCATTAGATTCTGCAAAGATTGGAATCGCTGAAAAGTGGTATAGCAGGACTCTTTCCGATTCTGTGAAATTACCAGGGACACTCGATGAAAATAAAAAAGGAATCCCGAATAACAACAGGCAGGAAACAATGAGGCTTTCACGGGAAATGATGTATGCCGGAATGGCGTGGTACCAAAAGACGATCATTATCCCGGAAAGCTGGAAAGGGCATTATATAAGGTTAATGATGGAGAGGACCAAACCAACACAGGTTTGGGTTGATGATGATCTGACAGGAAGCAGTAATGATATACTCACGGCACAATATTATAATCTTACTGACCATCTGGCCCCCGGAAGACATGTTCTGACTATTCTGGTAAATAATGATAATAGTTCTGTCCCGGAAGGGGTAACAGGTTCACATGCCTGGACTGAACACACCCAGAGCAACTGGAACGGGGTTATAGGTAAATTCTGTCTCGAAGCTTATAATCCGGTTCATATTGAAACAGTTCAGGTTTATCCCGACATTGTCCTGAAGAAAATCACTGTACGGGTTAAAATATCTAATCCTGCGGGGAATGCTGATAATACCAGACTGGTACTTAAGGCTGATGCATGGAATACCGATATAAAACATAGTGTTCCATCAAAGTCATTTCCAGTAACGTTGAAGAAAGGTGAAAATACAATTGAACTTACATACAGCATGGGAAATAAAACCCGGTTTTGGAGTGAGTTTAATCCTGCCCTGTATAAACTGGTTGTTACTCTGAAGGGGAAAAAGACGCTTGATAATGCAACCCTTGATTTTGGAATGCGCAGGTTTTCCACTCAGGGAACACAGTTTACTATAAATGGCACAAAAACATTTCTTCGCGGAAAGCACGATGCATGTGTTTTTCCGTTAACTGGTTATCCTCCGATGGACATTGAAGGATGGCAAAAAGTTTTCAGGATTGCAAAATCATATAATATTAATTTTTACCGTTTCCATTCCTGGACACCTCCGCTTGCTGCTTTTGAGGCCGCCGATATTGAAGGAATATATCTTCAGCCGGAATTGCCTTTCTGGGGAGGATTCAGTAAAAACAGGAATTCCGGTTTAAATACTTTTCTGCTCAAGGAAGGTGACCATATTCTTGACACATATGGAAATCATGCATCATTTGTAATGTTTGCCCTTGGGAATGAACTTTCAGGCGATTTTGATGTAATGAAAGAGTTATTAAATCATTTTAAATCGGTTGATAGCCGTCATTTAATGGCTTATGGATCAAATAATTATCTGGGTTACAGGGGACAGGTTGAGGGTGAGGATTATTATGCCGCATGCCGTGTTGGCGCCGATAAGGATACGACTTACAATACCCAGATCCGTGGTTCATTTTCATTTGCTGATGCAAAAGACGGTGGATATATTAATGGTCGCTATCCCTCAACCAGTCTGAACTATTCAGGAGCCATTTCAAAATGCACTGTCCCCTCAATCGGCACTGAGGTTGGACAATATCAGATATATCCCGATTATTCTGAGATAAAAAAATATACAGGTGTTATGAAACCCTGGAATTTTGAAGTATTCAGGGAGCGACTTAAAGAAAATGGTCTGAGTGACCAGGCTTTGGATTTTTTCAGGGCCTCCGGAGCATTGAGTGCAATCTGTTATAAAGCTGATATTGAGATGGCGTTGAGAACTCCCGGTTTTGGAGGCTTCCACCTGCTCGATCTTCAGGATTTTCCCGGGCAGGGAACCGCATTAGTGGGAATCCTTGATGCATTTATGGATAGTAAAGGAATTATTACTCCTGAAGAATTCAGTCAATTTTGTAACAGGGTGGTACCTTTAGTTATTATGGAAAAATATTGCTGGTCGAACAATGAACAATTCAGTGGAAAAATTCAGGTGGCAAATTATTCCGAAACTTCTTTAAATGCGCAACCTGTAAAATGGGAACTTAAAAACAGAAAGGGTGAAATAATTTTCCAGAGTGAAGTAACAGTTGATATTTTACAAGGGGCACTAACAAATATTGGCTCTCTTAGTATTGATCTTATGAAGTTTTCTAAAGCAGAAAAACTAACTCTTTCTGTTTTTCTGGAAGGGACCCATTATGAAAACACCTATCCTCTCTGGGTTTACCCCTCTGAAGTAAATACAAAAGTACCTGATAACGTCGTTGTTTCGCGGAATCTGGATAAAGAAACTCTTTCAAAACTTGCGGATGGTGCGAGGGTGTTGTTATTCCCGGATTTTAATGAAATTAAAGATCTTTCAGTCGGGGGATTGTTTACCCCGGATTACTGGAATTTCCGGATGTTTAAAAAAATATCTGAATCAAATAATAAACCGGTATCTCCTGGTACAATGTCAATTCTTACAAATCCGGAACTTCCATTATTCAGTGATTTTCCCACTGAATTTCATACAAACTGGCAGTGGTGGCCCATTGTTAAAAAGAGCCGCCCTTTTATCCTGGATAATACACCGAAAGATTATCGCCCTCTTGTACAGGTGGTAGATAATATTGAAAGGAACCATAAACTGGGATTAATTTTTGAATTTGCAATTGGAAAGGGGAAATTGCTGGTCTGTATGTCCGACCTGAAAGCAATACGAAATAAACCGGAAGGCAGACAATTGTACAGCTCAATTCTCAAATATATGTCGTCTGATAAATTCAATCCCTCGCAAGCGCTGAACCCGGATGAACTTGTTGCGATATTCAAGACAAAAATATCAGAAACTAAAAGAGAAGGTGTGAGGAATATGCCTTATTAATAAACCAGGGGTTGTAATTGTCAGTTTTATTTGTTTTGTATATCTGATTTTATAACTTTATCCGTAATTAATCTTAATAATACTTACATTCTATTTAAAACTAATAACTCATATCAATGAAAACTTCAAGAAGAACTTTCTTAAAATCCGGCGCCATGGTAGCTCTAGGTGCAGCGATTCTTCCCCGGTCAGCATTTGCTTCCAGTGCCCAAGAGGTAATGGTTGGGTTGCAGTTGTATTCTGTACGCGATGATATGAAAAGTGACCCAAAAGGATCGCTGAAGAAATTAGCCGATATGGGTTATAAGGTCGTTGAACATGCCGGTTACGCTAATCGGAAATTTTACGGTTTTGACCCTTCAGAATTTAAAAAAATACTGGAGGACCTGGGCCTGAAGATGTACAGCGGTCATGTCGATTTCGGGATGCAGGCCTGGGATGCTTCAAAAAATGATTTTACGGATACCTGGAAACATACAGTGGAAGATGCCGCTTATATGGGGCAGAAATTTGTAATCACTCCCGAACTGGCCGAAAATGCCCAGAAGGATTATGATACACTTTTAAAAGTGATTGATCTCTGGAACAAATGCGGTGAACTTTGCCAGAAAAACGGAATGAAATTCGGATACCACGATGATTTCGACGGAAATGCTATCCTGCATAACATGAAATTATACGATATCATCATGAAGTATTCGGATCCGAAATTAACCATTCAGCAATATGATATTGCCAATTTGTACAATGCGGCAGGCACTGACCCGATGGATATAATAAAAAAATACCCTGGAAGATTTGTCTCCCTGCACGTTAAAGATGTATTGAAAGAGAAGAACAAAAAGAACAGCCATGACAGTACAATTCTCGGGAAAGGTGTTCTCGATGTTAAAGATGTTTTGGCACTTGCCATAAAAAATGGGGCATGGTTAATGATCATTGAACAGGAGGCCTACCAGAACGAAAGCCCGATGGATTGTGTTAAAGACGACCTTGCCGCTATGAAAAAGTGGGGATATTGATCTCTTGAAACTCTGAATCATAAATCGCAATTAACAAATCGCACCTTGAATCTATTTTACGCTTCGGGTGCGATTTTCTTTTTTTATAATCTGGCCAGAGGTGGTGTATATTCTCCTGTGATTTTTGCTTGTTTAATATTCATAAATTATTATATTTAAAGCCCGGTTGAGGATAACCATTTTTGTTACAGGAATAAATCATGTGTATTATTATTTTTAACAATATTTAAAACTTTCAAGATATGCATACTTCAAGAAGAACTTTCTTAAAATCCGGTGCCATGTTTGCTCTTGGCGCAGCAATTCTTCCCCGATCAGTTTTTGCTGCCAGTGCAAAAAAGGGAATGGTTGGTTTACAGTTGTATTCTGTACGAGATGATATGATGAAAGATCCTAAAGGATCCCTTACACAGCTTGCTAAAATGGGCTATGTATATGTTGAACATGCTAATTATGTTAATCAGAAGTTTTATGGGTTTTTAGCACCTGAATTCAGAAAGGTGCTTGATGACCTTGGATTAAAAATGATCAGCGGCCATACAGTTATGGGGAAAGAGCATTGGGACGAGGCCAAAAAAGATTTTAGCGACAGTTGGAAAAAAACTGTTGCAGATGCAGCTGTACTTGGACAAAAATGGGTAATTAGTCCCTGGATGGATGAGACTATGAGAAAAACCTATGACGATTTCAAAAGATACATGGACATTTTTAACAAGAGCGGAGAGTTGTGCAAAAAGTCAGGCATGAAATTCGGATATCATAATCACGATTTTGAGTTCAGCCAGAAACTGAATGGTGAAAAGATATTCGATATTATCATGAAGAGTATCGATCCTAATCTCGTTGCACTGCAATTAGATATGGGCAATCTCTATAATGGGGGTGCAATCGCCCTCGACGTTATGAATCAATATCCCGGCAGATTCGAGATTATGCATGTGAAAGATGAAATAGCAGCAAAAGGAGGAACTGAAAAATATGAAAGCACGATCCTTGGTGAAGGTATCGTAAATACTCAAAAGGTAGTAGAACTTGCCACAAACAAGGGAGGGACAAAATGTTATATTATTGAACAGGAATCATATGGAGATAAAACTCCAATGTATTGCGCTAAAGCGGACCTCGATGTAATGAAAAAATGGGGCTATTGAACTCGATAATTTCAGAATTGAAACATACAGAACCGGCTCAAAAGCCGGTTTTTTTAAATAGTAATTGGCCCCAAACTCCAATTTTTGCCCCCTGCCCCCCAGGGGGAGGGGTTGAGGGGCCAAAATGACAAGAAATCTAAGGGTTAGTTGGATAAAAACATGATTGTGGATAAAGTGGAAGTAAGTAGGGTCTTAAGCCATTACAGGGGTCTTGTTTACGGACCCATTAACTTAGTAAAATTGACGCTAACGAAATATTTTAAATAATTTTAAACAATGAAAAAACCTGCAACCTTCCTTTCTGTTTTGTTATTAACCCTCTTCTTCTCACCTTCGATCTTTCCTCAGGATATTAAGCTGCCTGAAAAAGCCGTTCAGGATACTTCTGTCAGGTATAAAGACGGTGCATACGAAGGGAAATCCCGGGCAAAGTATATTTACGAGCCATTTTGGGGCAGTGTTCATTTAACACTTAAAAACGGAGAATTTACTGATATTGATTTTGTTATCAGAGATTCAAATCTGCATGAGACATTCGATGGGAAATATGAAAAGCACTTTGAAGGAAATGCAGAATATATTCAGCAAAGCAGGAATGACTGGAAAGGTGTTCAGACATATCCAAAAAAACTATCGGAAAAACAGGACATTAACAAGATTGACGCAATATCAGGAGCTACGTGGTCCTATAATATATTCAGGGCATCTGTAAATGAGGCGTTGAAAAACGCCAAATAAAACATTGATTCTCTGGCATCATAATTGTGGGATAAAGGATAGAATCAATATCCCGGATCATGAAAAGATGTGTTTTAATAAAGATCGCCGGAATAATATTTCTCCTGTTAATATTTTTAGTTCAAGGTTGCGACAAGTCGAAACGTCAGGAAAACGGATATCTTGAAGGAGTTATTTCAATCGGACCAATTTGTCCGGTAGAGACAGTTCCCCCGGATCCTGCCTGTTTACCAACTGCCGAAACTTATAAAGCATACCCGGTCAGTGTATTTACATCTGACGGGAAGCAAAAAATTGCACAGCTAAATCCATCACTGGATGGCTCTTTCATCAGTGAGCTTCCGCCCGGGAACTACATTTTAGTCCTTGAAAAAGCACAGAAAAATATTGGTGGAAGCAATTTACCTGTCGAAATTTCAATAATTTCGCAGGATAAAACAGTATTCAACATAAATATTGATACTGGGATCAGATAAATTTTGGCTGTCAGGAAAATGTCTGAATTTATTCATTTAATCATAAGTTACTTTAATTTGAATTGATTATAAATTAAAAGGGAATAAAACATCTGAACTCATTGTCAGTTTAAGAGGATAAGATTTTTGTTAATGTTTTCCAAAAAAAATTGAAATTCTACATACAGAGAATATGTTTCAGATTTTCTCCCAGGCATAGATTATATTTGTATATGAAGAGGTTTTTATTCATTTCCCTTTTATATCTGATCTCATTCTCTGTATTGGCACAGAAGGTGAAAATTCAGGTATTACAAACAAAGAACTCAGGCTTAAAGGCATGGCAAATTATAGATAATCAGAACATAACTGTCTTTTCAGGCGATGAATATCTGCAAAATGATTCTGTTACATTTAGTCTTGAAGCTGATAAACATTATTTTCTAAAGATCTCTGTTGCTGAGAATAATAATCCTGATACAAGTTTATTTACCCTTTACCTGAATGGCGAGCCTATCTTGTTTATTAAATCAGATGTTGGTAAAGGAGATCATTTATTTCCATTTTTCACCGGAATTCGAACCATCAATGCAAAGATTACCGGTGGTACGAATACAGTTATTTCCGATTTTCCATGGCAGGTATATTATATTTCCGGTAATTTCAGATGCGGGGGTTCAATAATCGGGGGTAACTGGGTGGTTACAGCTGCCCATTGCACAAAAAACAGTACCGGGGGAGCTACACTGGCTTCAGATATGTTTGTAAGAGTAGGAGTAAATAATCCATCCAATGCTCTTGAAGGGAAAACATATGCTGTAAGTGATGTTATTGTTAATGCAGGTTTCGATAGTCAGACTCTTTTAAATGATATTGCACTTTTAAAATTAACTGACACGATTAATTTTGCAAACGCTACGCCAATTAAGCTTGTTACAACAGATGATGCTGCCGGAGGCGCAACAGATCCTGGCGTTATGTCCTGGGTAACAGGGTGGGGATTGACTCATGTCAATCCGAGTATATTACCAACCGCACTTCAGAAGGTGCAGCTGCCAATTATTTCAACTGAAGAAGCCGCTACTGTCTGGGGAACTATCCAGGCAACAGATCTCATGGCCGGCTATCTTAACGGGAACATGGACGCCTGTAATGGTGATAGTGGCGGGCCCCTGGTGGTTCCTGTATTAGGTGAATATAGGTTAGCAGGAATAGTCAGTTGGGGTAGTTCAAACTGCAATACTTATGGGGCATATACACGTGTTTCGGATATGGAGAGCTGGATCCGGACAAATACTGGAATTGCAAGAGATTATAAACCACCTTCTCCTGTTGGCGATACACTGATTTGTCAGGGAACAGAATCAAGTCAGTATTCTATTCAACCACTGACAGGGGCCACTGCATACGAATGGCAACTTTTACCGGCAACAGCCGGTGTTATTACAGGGAATTCCGCGAATGCTTCCGTGCTCTGGAATGTAAGTTACACAGGTTCTGTAACTATAATCCTCAGGGTTACAATTAATAATAAGGTTTCAGATTGGTCAGGACTTGCTTCGAATATATTCCTTAATACAAAACTAAACAGCCAATCACATGATACTATTATATGTGCAGGACAGCCTGTTGTTTTTACTGTCAGTGCGATTGGGCATAATCTAAGTTACAAATGGATTAAGAATGGTCAGACTGTTCAATCAGGCTCCTCAGCAAGATTGAGTTTTTCCGCAGCAACAATTGATGATTCCGGTGATTATAAATGCGAAATATCCGGTTCATGCGGGACATTAGTTTCAAATATTATAAATCTGACTGTTTATCCGCTGACCAATATAACCTATATTTCTCCGAATGTTGAAGTGCCTTTTGGAAATGACGTTACACTCGAAGTTAATGCAGATGGACATAACCTGGTATATCTATGGCAAAAAGATGGTGTTGCGATTGATAATAGTAATACTTCCAGATTGTTATTGCCGAACATGAATGCTACCAATATTGGACTTTACAGGACTACCGTTACAGGTACCTGCGGAGTTGAGATAAGTGATACAATATATGTTTACGTACAAAAACCAACTTTTTCTGCCGACCCTGAAGTATTTCTTTGGCCTTCAATTACCAGCGAAGAATTTACAGTTGCACTCAGTACAGATATATTTTATAATGTTCAGATATTTAATACTATGGGCAAGAAAATCAGAGATCTGACAAATTGCCGTTATCAGACCATTATCAATATAAGCAACCTGGCTAAAAGCGTTTATATCGTCGAAGTTTATAACAAGGATTTTAGAAAATCAATTAAGGTGATAAAAGAATAAACCCTTTGAGATTCTTCATTCCGGGCTCCAGCGAGGAATCTCCAATGATATTGTTGATGATATCCGAGACTCATAATATATTTTTATTTTCTCTTATAAATATTCGCTTCCCGGACCTTTTTTAAAAACAGTGTCCTTGCAGAGTCATAAAAATATTTAAAATCATCTGTAAAAGATTTAATCGGGTTTCCCGATACTGAAAACTTTGTCTTAAAAGCATCCCGCCAGGTTAAGACATAACAAACAGGGTATTTGCTTACAACAGGCAAGAGAACTGAGGACCACCAGTTGTTCATTCCTCTTCTTTCGCCTGTTTCACTTAATGCTGTCAGTTTATTTCTCGATATAGCCTCCTTCGTTACAAAACCTAAGGCTGTGTCGAGTTCCCCGCCAAACTGTTCACCCCGGTCATACATATCCAGCGATAGCATATCAATAATGTCATCCCCGGGATACCCTCTCATGTATTGTTCAAGGCTGGTTACCCGGTCGGTATTGTAAGCATAAAGAATGTTGTGAATATCCTTTTTATCTCGCAAAAAATTAACGGTATAACGCCACAGATCAGAGTATTCCTGATCGGTACAAATATTGGTGCCCCACCAGAAGAAGGAACCTGAATGTTCGTGGAACGGTCTGAAAATAAAGGGGATTGGTAAACCATTGTCATCTTTTAATCCAATAAAGAACGTTGCAAGCCGTTCAAGCCATGAGTTAAACAGTTCATGATTTTTTCCACCCGGTAGAATGGATGCAACCACCTCTTTTGAACTTACATCCCATGCTGTTCCATGCGGCCAGGATGAGACCGAATCCCTGATCTGCATGGTCAGGGGGTTGTTGAGATGCCAGCTTATGGTAATTACACCTCCACGTTTATAATGCACTTTGATTTGTTCAGCAATCTGAGCAAAACTCACGGAATCGAGGCTTCGGTCGCCTCCAAGTTCAATGTGACCGAGTTCAAAACCTGCAACAGCAGAGTAATCACCAGTGGTTTCTTTTGTATCCGAACGATCTTTTTCATACCACCAGTTGTAACCATACATCAGGTCATCCTGGTGCCCATACATTACTCCCTTGTTCTTAAGTTCAAATAATGACTGGAAAAGTATTACTGTCTCTTTAGTTGCTTTTTTATCGGCCGGTAACGGAAGTTTCTGTCCAAAACTGCACAGAGTTAAAAAAGTCAATGCCAATGTCAGATTTATTGTTTTCATATTATATAATATAAAATAATCGAAGTGCTATGAATCTCTGCCAGGTCAGAATTAAAAGATTTCAACATTAAAGATACTGTTTTTTACTAATCTGTCCCGTAGAGATTCCTCCTATTAATGATTACAATTTCAAATCCTGACTATGAAAATGATGATTTCAATTGCCATATCTGTCTGCAATTCGGCATATCTGTGGCTATATTGGTGATTCTTA
>OCZT010000105.1_pt1 | contig 76988 bp, 69 predicted proteins | sample 1539031 | NCBI WGS metagenome assembly OCZT01 (sample SAMEA3539308, study PRJEB22396) | soil metagenome | biome: tundra; feature: field; material: soil | place: USA | collected 2010-05 | depth 0.15 m
TCGCAGTAGCTCAGGTACATGACACGGTTCGCAGTAGCTTAAGGTACATGGCATGTTTTTCCGACGGTATCATATCAATAATGCAATATTGAATATACTTTATACGGCTTCAGCTTTTCCGCGCCTTTTAAGAAATCAAGTTCTATCATGAAAGCGAGCTCCACTATCCTGCCGCCGCATTTCTTCACCAGTTTTGCCACTGCCCCTACGGTACCGCCTGTGGCAAGTACGTCATCTATGATCAGGACTTTTTCCCCTTTATTTAAGGCGTCCTTGTGTATTTCAAGCGTGTCTGTCCCGTATTCAAGGGAATATTCCTGTTTGTAAACCGGCCTTGGAAGTTTGCCCGGTTTACGTACCGGCACAAGTGATGCCCCCAGCTTATAAGCCAGCGGCGCGCCGAGCAGAAAACCGCGGGCTTCCACGCTGATAACCGTGCTTATCCCTTTTCCTTTATATCTTTTTGCAAGAAAATCTATGAGTTTTTTGAATAATTTTTTATCCTTAAAAACCGGGGTTAAATCCTTGAAAACCACTCCTTTTTTAGGAAAATCCGGCACATCCATGACCATTTTTCTAAGCTGTTTTTCCATATCAAGCCTCCGTTATAAAAGTTCAATCCTTGCTCTTCATGAAATACCTTAATTTTTTTATCGCGATAGCCTCTATCTGCCTTATGCGCTCCCGCGTTAATTTCAATTTTAGGCCTATTTCCTCCAGCGTCATTAAGTTCCTGTTGTTTATCCCGAACCTGCTCATAATAACTTCCTGTTCTTTAGTCTTTAACCTGGAAATAAGCTCCATCATCTTCTCATTCTTGTCCTTTTCAAAAAAATCATCATCCGGTTTTACTATGGTAGTGTCCTCTATGGTGTCTTTTAAGCTCCGTGTATTGTCCGAGTCCTCATTCTCGTATTCCAGGTCAAGTGATTTTGGAGTTTTAATTATGTTTAAGATCTCATATAATTTCAGGGGTTCAATACCGAGCTTTTTCGCTACATCCTCTTTCTCGGGAAAACGGCCCGTGTCTTTTATCTCTTTTTCAATGAGCTTTAAGTACTTGTGGTATATATCAAGTATATGCACGGGTATCCTGATGGTGTTTTTCTGGTTGGCGATCGCGCGATTCACCGACTGCTTTATCCACCACGTGGCGTATGTGGAGAACCTGAAACCCAGGGCAAGCTTGAACTTTTCCACAGCCTTCATGAGCCCTATGTTTCCTTCTTCTATCAAGTCTATTATTGGGACCCCCAGGTATTCATAACGCTTGGCTATTTTAACCACAAGTTTCAGGTTCGCTTTTATTATTTTCTCCCTCGCCGGGATGTTGCCTTTCTGGGCCTTTCTTATGTAATCTTTTTCCTCTGCTTCGGTCAGTATCTTTTCGCCCCTTATCTCGTCAAAATAAAGCATAAGGGAGTCTTTTGAGGTGTATACCCGTTCTCCTTCGACTATTTCTTCCTTTGTCTTGTCGGATGCGCCGGCTTCATCCGCGTCAACACCGGCAATCGCGTCTATGGCGGTAGTATCATCGGCCTCAATTTCCCCGGCCTTTTTAGTCAGGATGGCGCCGGTTTTGGAAATACCTTTTTTGGATGCCGCCGCTTTAATCAAAGGCGGCGCTTTTTTATTTCTTTTCTTTGTTTTGGCCCTTTTTTTCATGTTAGCACCTCAATATCCGGGATACTGCAGTATTTGAAAACCAACATATTTTTTATTTTCAGGGATCTCGTATTTTTCAATTTTCTCCACGGCATGGGACCCGCCGTTCCCTGATATTTTTCTTATAAATCCGTCAATTGAAACCTGGGTGCCGAACACTTCCAATTCAACACTGCCATCGGGCATGTTCATCACAAAACCATCCAGCCCAAAGTAAGTTCCCGCTTCACTGCAGAGGTACCTGTATCCCACACCCTGAACCGTGCCTTGCACCTTTATATGATAACCGGTCTTATTCATGCGTTTGTCCGGCAAAAAACCGCTGATATTATCATTTCAATTCCAGCTACTGCAGGTAAGTTAAGCCGAATATGAAATAATCACTGATAAACGTCCCTATATCTCCTGCACGGGATAACCTGTCTATGCCCCTGATGGAAAAATCAACGCTTAAATTCGGGTTGAAACTTATTTTTACGCCGGCATTGAAAGTGCTTTCGTCATACTCAAGCATGACAAGCACCGTATCAGCCACCACTTTTGATATATCGGCGGCAAATCCCCAGTTTGAAAGGTCGAGTCTCCCTGCGGCAAGCTGTTTTTTGACCCCCAGCGTGATGTCCATACCGCCTATTTTTTTGGAGGCAGCCGCGTATAATTTGAAATCATTATGCGCCACATTCTCAAAAATATTGACCGGAAACTTTTCCAGCCCCGCCGCCACGCTCACAAAGTATTGTTCTTCATTCAAAAGTTTTGCTTTCACATTAAACGCCGTAGTTTTCATTATTTCCACAAAAGCGGATGATATTCCGAAATCTATGCATACTCCGGCTTCAAGGATGTCCATGATCCCGTAATTAAATTTGGCGATGAATTTATGGAGGCCGAGGCTGTACCTTCCGCCTTCAAGGATATATGCCGACTGGTTATTGATAAAGCCGCCGCAGCCGTTTACGGAAGGCGCTATGAGAAAATGGTCGACGTCGACTTCCGTGGAGAAAATGCCGGAAAAGGAAAACGGGATGAACAAGGCTAAAATAAACAGCGTCTTTTTAAGGTTCACGGCGTCCTCCTTTGTTAATTTTGAGCGATGAAATCTTTTTCAAAATCAAAAAACTACGTTGAGCAGATTGAACAGTTGAGCAGATTGAACGCAGGTGTCCGTTATTAGTCTGCAATAGTTTGCGTAATGCGCCAATAGTGGCCGCCTGTTCAAATGTTTATCTGTTCACCTGCTCACCATTTTTTGCCTCAGGCAAAAAATGGTCGGGGTGACTGGTCTCGAACCAGCGACCTCTCGCACCCCAAGCGAGTGCGCTAGCCAACTGCGCTACACCCCGACATATACAAGGTATTCGTATAATATTCAGCAAAGGGTTGATGTAAATAAGCACAGGGTCTATGCTCCTCAACCGTCAACCTGCTCAACTGTTCAACCTGCTCAGCCTTAAAACCTTGCCTTGAGCAGATTGAACAGTTGAGCAGATTGAACGCAGGTGTCCATTATTAGTCTGCAATAGTTTGCGTGTTTCACCAATAGTGGCCGCCTGTTCAAATGTATGTCTGTTCACCTGCTCACCATTTTATCCGCTTTGCGGATAAAATGGTCGGGGCGACTGGATTCGAACCAGCGGCCTCTTGGTCCCGAACCAAGCGCGCTACCAACTGCGCTACGCCCCGATTACAAGGAATTCGTATAATATTTCGCAAAGGGTTGATGTAAACAAGCACAGTATCTATGCTCCTCAACCGTCTACTATCTACTATCATCATTATTTCTTAAACCGGTACTTTCACTAATTCAAATAACGGGCTACGCCCAACGGCTCTGTTTTAACGGCCTTGCTTTAAGCCCTGTCTTTCCAGAACCCAAATTTTACCACTATTATAACGCGGTTTCAATCAAAAGTTTTTGCCTTTTAGTTCTCCAGCAGGTGCAGCGCCTCTACAATCTCTTTCCTTATATCTTTAAGCTTGTCGGAAGTAAATTTTTCTTCCATGCCAAAAAGTTGCATCTGTTCGCCGTCAATTTCAGCTATCAGTTCCTTCAGTTTCTTTTGCGCCCCGCTTATCTTAAACTCATCATCATAGAGAAGTTTTTTAATCATGAATATAATGTCAATATCCGTCTTTGTGTATTTTCTCTGGCCGACCCTGTTTTTAATGGGCTGAAGCTCTTCAAAGTTCTGCTCCCAGAACCTGATAACGGACTCCCTGACCCCGGTTAACTGCGCGACTTCTCGGATCGGGTAATACTTTTTCTCTTTTACATCCATATAAACCCCGCTTAAGAACCCGCCCTTAGAATACAGGGGCTTCAGGCCGTTTTATTTAGGAATTCTTTTTCTGATTTTGCGGGCCTCTTCATCAGGTCCCGCACCGAATCATAAGGAGATTTCCCTTCATATAGAGCATGGTAGACTTCATTGCATATGGGCATGTCCACTTTGTATTTTTTTGATAATTTATAAACCGACAAAGTGGTTTTGACCCCTTCGGCAACCATGACCATACCCGCCAGTATGTCCTCGATTTTTTTTCCACGCCCGAGCTGCTCCCCCACAAACCTGTTCCTTGAGTGCCTGCTGTCGCATGTGACGATAAGGTCTCCTATGCCGGAGAGCCCGAAAAACGTATCCTCTTCGCCGCCCATGGCCACCCCAAGCCGCCGCATTTCAGCCAGGCCCCTTGTTATAAGCGCAGCCTTGGTATTATCGCCGGTTTTAAGGCCGTCGAGCGTGCCTGCGGCTATGGCTATGACATTTTTTATGGAACCGCCGAGCTCGACGCCCATCACATCGGTCCGGCTGTATGTCCTGAAATAATTAGTGAAGAACATTGACTGTATTGTCTCGGCCAGTTTTGTGTCCTTTGACGCCACAACGACTGTCGTTGGCACTTTACGGCCGACTTCCTCGGCGTGCGATGGCCCGGACAAGACCGCTATTTTCACTTTCCCGAGCTCGTCATTTATGACCTGTGTCGGGGTCATGAGCGTAGTCTGCTCTATTCCCTTAATAACACTGATAAATATCCTGTTTTTAAAATCAAGTTTCTTTATGTTTTTAAGCAGCGACCTCAATAAGTGCGACGGTATGGCGAGCACGATAAAATCGGACGATTCGAGGGCTTCTTTTAAGTCTGAAGTTATCCTGATGGTCCTGGGTATTTTTACGCCCTTTAAGAACTTTATGTTTTCTCTTTTTACGTTCAGTACCTTCGCGTAATCGTCAAAAAACTCCCATAGAACGACTTCATTGTTCCTCTCGCTGAGCAGTACTGCTAAAGCTGTTCCCCATCCACCCGCGCCAAGCACCGATACTTTCATTTTTTTTCTTCTTTCCCGGGAGCCGGCTTAAACTCAAGCCTGCTCTCGGTTCCTTCAATAAGCCTTTTGATGTTGGCCTTATGCTTGTAGATTATAAAGACAGCCAATACCGCCGCAAGCAAAAGCACAAGATTATAAAAACCGCCTTCTCCGTAAATAAATATAAATATGGGAAGCAGGAACGAGCAAAGTATGGATCCCAGTGATATATACCTGAAAAAATAAAAAGTGACTGAAAATACCACAAGATCGGTCATAACCGATGCCGGCGCCAGCGCCAGGAAAACCCCGAGCGACGTCGCAATGCCCTTGCCCCCCTTGAAATTAAGGAACATGGTGAACGTGTGCCCCAGCACGGCGGAAGCCGCGGCTATCATGACTACGCCGGGATACTTTGCGCCGAACAGCATATTTACCACGATGACCGGGATATAACCTTTAAGGGCGTCAAGAAAAAGCACCCATAAAAAGCCCTTCATACCAAGCACGCGCTGGACATTTGTGGCCCCTATGTTTCCGCTTCCGACGGTCCTGACATCTATACCCTTTGTGTATTTAACGATAAGATAACCGGAAGGTATTGAACCTATTATATAAGGCACTATAAGCGCTGTTAATATTGCTATAACGACCATGTGTTAATCCTCCTCAAGGATCTTTTATTTGTCCTCTTGCTTGGTTTTGGTTTTTATCTTCAGCCTTATCGGGGCGCCTTCAAATCCAAAGGTCGCCCTCAGGCTGTTTTCCAGGTACCTTGTATATGAAACATCAAGCTTTTCTTTTTTATTCACAAAAACCGCGAATGTAGGCGGCGCTGTCTCGACCTGAGATAAGTAATAGACTTTAACGTCCCCTTTTTTTGAGAAAGGGGCTTTTTCATGGATCGCCTGCTGGAACATCTTATTTAAAAGACCTGTTTTTACCCTGAAATTATACTGATTTTCAACATAAAATACAACCTCAATTAATTTTTCGAGGCCTTTTTTCTCTTTTGCGGAAATGAAAACCAGCGGCGCGTACGCGGCAAACTTCATTTCCTCGCGTATGTATTCCGTAAATTCCGCCCTTGAACTTTCCCTTTTTTCATAAGGGATCAGGTCCCACTTATTGGCGGCGATAAGCACGGCCTTGTAATTTGCCGCGGCATAGCCCAGTATCTTTTTGTCCATCTCTGTCACGCCCGCGGTGCAGTCAAGGACGAGGATCACCATGTCCCCGCGTTTTATATTCATAAAAGCCCTGCCTATGGAATAGGCCTCCACTTTTTTCTTTATGTTCTTTCTCTTCTTGACTCCCGCAGTATCTATAAGCAGCAGTTTCCTGCCGTCAATTTCCACGAGAGTGTCTATGGAATCCCTGGTGGTTCCGGGTATGTCCGTGACTATGGAGCGTTCTTCTTTTACAAGCGCGTTAAAAAGAGACGACTTGCCGACATTTTCCCTGCCTAAGATCGCAACCTTGGTTATTTTTTCCTCTTCGGCCGTGTCTTTCGGCCCCGGTATCTGCGCCGTTATATAATCAAGCAGATCGTCCAGGCCGTAAGAGTGCGCGGCCGACACGGGAAAAACGTGGTCGACTCCGAGGTTATAGAACTCGTAAACAAGCGGCACTTTTTCATGGGTGTCCACCTTATTGGCAACCACCACGAAGTTGGTGGAATTACTCCTGATAAAATCAAAAACTTCCCTGTCCTCGGGGACTATTCCCATGGTCGCGTCAACAACAAAAAGCACCAGGTCAACATCCTTTATGACTTCTTTTACTATTTTAATCACTTCATTTTTGATCAGGTCCGCGTCATTAAAAAGAAGCCCTCCCGTGTCAATGACCGTGAATGACTTTCCCATCCATTCGGCTTCGCCGTATATTTTATCCCGCGTAACGCCCGGAAAATCGTCAACTATGGCCTTCTGCCTGTTTATCAGCTTGTTGAATATGGACGATTTGCCAACATTCTCCCTGCCCGCTATTAAAACCGTAAAATTTGTTTTCATCATGACCTTTCATAAATACATAAATTAAAAAATACGCCGGAAAGGCGTTTAGACAAGTATTATATTGCATAAAGGATATAAAGCAACTAAAAAAACGGGGTTATAGAACGGGGTCGCTATGGTTAATACCCTGCGGTTGGATCCTGTGAAATTCCGGCAGCAGCCTGCTTTGCGGTTAATTAAGCGTGCTTAAATACCCTGCGAGCGTTTCAGCGTCGTTGTGGCTTAAGGATATGAAACTTATCCCGGCGATATAGTTTCCGCCCTCGACCTTGCACCACTCAACTTCACCGAAAGTGTTGATTTTTTTGCGCTCGCCAAAACTAACGTCGAGCCGCATAACATCGCCCTCATGGACTATATTAGATACCGCAAGGCACACGCCTCTTTTGGATATATCCACAGTTATTGTTTTTGTATAATGAAAAGAAAGCAAGTCAAGTTCCTCGCCAAAAAGTTTGTATTCCGCCGATAATTCACTTTTTAGCCTCTTGTCAATACGTCTTTCTGAATACATATCATTCATGCCTTTCTACCTCCCCGGAAGTAGTTGTAACTTAAGTAATTTTAAACGTTATACCGGCAATTGTCAAGTTTTTTTTTAATTTTTTTTGAAGTGGTTAAACGATAAAATACATTTTTACGTTAAACCGGAATTTGCTTTATTATATTATTCAATCTAAATATACCCTAAAAAGGCCTTTTACTGAATTACACAGATATATTTCCTCCGCACTTTTTAAGTCTTCCAGGCTGATTATCTTTTCACGATATATTCCGGGGGCCTTTGCAAGGAGGTATTGCCTGTAAACCCCGCCAAGAAGCCCGCATGAAACCGGAGGCGTGTAAAAAACGCCTTTTATTCTGATGAAAATATTCGTGACACACCCTTCGGTTATTTCACATTTTTCGTTTGTGAAAATATGATCCGCGAGCCCATTTTCCATTGCTTTTATGTATTCGTTATTGTAGAGGGCTCTCAGGCTCGTTTTATGCCGGAGAAAAATGTTTTCCGAGTCCGTCCTTATTGCAGAAACAGCAATGCCGGGTCTGACTGTTTGTTCATTTTTTAATTCCTTAAACTCGGTTTTTATATTTCCATCCGCCGAAAGAAGAAGCCGGATTTTGCACCTGTTATTTATGCCATGCTTGTTTTTTAAGAGGATCTCTCTTGCCCGGGACTTTGAAAATGGGATGCCAAAGTATGAGGCCGAAGCGTTTAAGCGGCTCAAATGCCCGTTCAAAAGGGAATATCCGCCTGCTTCATATAATATAGTTTCGATGAGATGAAAGCCCTGCGAGTCTGAGGTCAGAAAACGCGCTTTACCAAGGCATTCCCTGTACTCCGGGATAAGGCGGGAATCATTCACGATGCCGCTTCCGACGCCGAAAGAAGATTTGCCGGAAACCGTGTTTATAACCGCTGTCCTTATGGGTATATTGAACACCGCTTTTTTGCCGGGGGATATATATCCCAAAGCTCCCGTGTAAATTCCCCTGCTCTCTTTTTCGCACTCCGCTATGACCTGCATGGCGCGTATTTTGGGGGCCCCCGTCACTGATCCGGAAGGAAAGATCGCCCGGAGCATTTCAGCAATGCCGGGATTATTTTTAAGCGCGCCTGAAACAGAGGAGGTCATCTGCCATAAAGTCGGGTACTCTTCAACTTCAAAAAGGCCGCCGACTTTTATGCTTTTTGTTTTGCAGAGTTTGCCAAGGTCGTTCCTTATCAGGTCCACGATCATGATGTTCTCCGCCATGGTCTTCGGGTCTTTTTTAAAATGCTTAAGCCCGTTTTTTGAAGCGGGTTTCAGCAAAGTGCCTTTCATGGGTTTCATTTTTATGCGGCCGCCGGTTCTTTCAAAAAAAAGCTCGGGGGAAAAAGAAATAACAGCTTCACTGCCAAAACGCATAAAGGCGGAATAGGCCGAAGGCTGTTGTTCTGCAAGCTTTATAAAAAAGTCCCGCAAACTGCCCCGCAGGGTAAAATCGAGTTTGAAGCAATAATTTGCCTGGTATATTTCTCCGTTCCTTATGAGGTTTTTTATTTTGTTAAAACCCCTGGCATACTGGTCCAAATCTGTGGAAGGCCCTGGCTTTGAAACGGAATAAGAAGAATCTCCGGAAAGCTTCAGGTTATTGAATATGCAGCGGTTTTTAAAGAACATGAGCTTGAAAAGCGGCGAAGAAAGTGCGCTGGAATTTACGGGCAGTTTTTCTTCAAGAAAGCATCCGAGTTCGTAAGAGAAAAATCCCGCGGCATAAAGCCCTGAATCTATCAGTTTATTGACGCGCTTAAGGTCTTTATCAATATGTGAGGGTCCGGAACTTTCCACGGAACATACAGGATCAATAAAAAGAAGGCTCTGCCTGTTTTTACCGCAGGCGGTATGAAGTAAAATACCGTTCTTCTGCCCGGAGAAAAGGGCTTCCAAATTTTTGTTTATCATGAAAAAATACTTATCAAAAGTCCCGCTGAAAGCAGAATGGAAAAACGGATATACAGACGTATGGAATATAACGGATACGGATGTTTGACGGCGCTTACCCTTATTTCCGAGCTGTCTTTACCGCCGTTATTCATCTCGGTCAGACATTTTAGCGCGAACGGAATGCTGAAAAACGCGATGGCAGACGGATAAAATTTTGGCCATAGCGCTATAAATACCGCCAGTATTACATAGGGCGCGAGCAGAAAAACGCGGTAGATTTTCCTTGCGTTTTCAAATCCGGTTATTATCGGCAGGGTTACAAAGCCGTTTTTGCCGTCGTCTTCCATGTCCCGGATATTATTTGCCAGGGTAACCGAGCCGACAAGCAGGCCCAAACACATGGAAATTACCAGCGGAGCGGCGTGCACGGCGCCTGTCTGGACATAGTAGGCGCCTGATACCATGACCGGACCCATTAAAACCGCCGTGGTCAGTTCGCCCATGCCGCGGTATTTTAAGGCAGCAGGGCCGCCTGTGTATGACGCGCCTCCCAGCAGACCTGCCGCTCCGAATATAATTACGGGCCAGCCCGCGGCGTATGTAAGGTATATTCCCATTGCCCCGGTTATGCCAAAGCAGATAAAAGATGCTGTCAATATAGAGGAAGGTTTAACCAGTTCCCGTGTCAGCGCGCCTGTGTGGCTTGACAGCGCGCCCGGTGTATCAAAACCTTTTTTAAAATCGTTATAATCGCTGTAAAAATTCACCCCCATATGCGCTGCAAGACCCCCGAAGAGCGCTGCCAGGAATATCACGGTGTCAAACCTGCCGTGGATCAGGGCCATAATAGATCCTGTTATAACCGGTATCAGCGACAGGGGCGCCGATACAATACGCGCGGCTTCCAGCCAGAATCTGATGCCGCGGTTGCGGCTGCCGGCTGAAACCTCCGGTTCATTTATCCACCCGTTTTTTGTTTCTTCAAAAATATTGTTTTCCATGCCCTGCGCGCCGCTTAATTGTATCCTATAGGGCCGCACAAGTATAATATCCTTCCCGAGTTTAAGCTTAATATCATGCGGAGCCGCTGAATCTTTAACAAACCTGGCTATGCCCTGTCCGCGCACCGGGCTCCCCGGACCGCGCCCTATAAATCCAACCCTCGGATTTTTGCTTAACTCAAGCCTTACCGCAGGGTCGTCAACCCTGCAATAAATGTCGAGACCCAGCGGGATAACAGGAACCGTTGACTGCCAAAGCCTTTCTGAAAACGCCGCAAGCGTAAGTTCTTTTTCCAGGGACAGCCTTTCTGTTATTTCATTTTGTATGTCCGTCATTTACCGCGCCGCCTTAAAAAGGTTTAAAGCGCTGAAAATCGCGGCAGGATCAAGCGCCTGTATTCCGGACAATTCCGGGATGATCCCATAACCGCATTTTTCGCAAACACCCGGGATTTCCCTGCCCCAGCAGCATTCAAACACCCTGTCTTGTTCCATCATCTGGATTATATGGACCGGCCTTTTATAACGTCCTGTCATCAGCGCCTTTAACCCATACATAGAGTTTATCACCTTATAACCCAGTTTTTTCATGCGTATTATGTTTAGAAGCGCTTCCCGTCTTTCCTTAATATCAAGGGCCAGTTCTTCCACTCCCGGGTAGGGAGTATGGAAATTAACGGAAATGCCGCGGATATTTTTCTCGGAACTGATTAATTTTATAAGGTCTTCCGCGCCATGCCAATTTTTTTTGTTCAGCGTCAGATTGACGGAAATATCCGGATGCGGCGATTTTCTGATATTTTCCATAACAGCGGCAAACACCCCTTTGCCGCGTATTTCATCGTGATATTTTTCCGGGCCGTCCAGGCTGACCCATACCGCGTCAGATGCTATTTCTATGGGGAAAGTCCCGTTTGTAACAACCGCGACCCTGAAAAAGCCCATATCCCGCGCCGCTTTGATCACATCATTAACGTTTAACCCCTTATCTGACCAGGTCATGATCTCCCCGCCCTGCAAATAAAGTATTCTTGCCCCCCTGTCATGGAACATTTTAAAGATCTCCATGAGCCGCCCGAAAGAATACGGCCCCCTGCCCTTATTTGCGACCACACAATGGGCGCACTTAAGGTTGCACACATCGGTCAGCGGCACCCCCGCAACTATAGGCGCGCGCCTGTGCAGCAGCAAAACGGAAAAGCCGTACTTAAGATAATATAATAATTCCCTGATCTTCATTTTTTCGGTCCGCCTTTAGAATATAAAATTATAAGATACAATAATATAACTTTTTAGGGATTTAGGCAAGATAAAGCTGGTGTGTATGTTTTAAAACAATACCGATGTGTCATATAGGTAAAAACAAAAAAACCTGTAGAGCGGCTGCTTGCTGCCGCTCACCGTCGGCTTTTAAAACAACTGTTTGCATGACCCGCGTTTTGTAAGGCCAGCATTTTAGTTGGTGGTAAGCCCCCCATTCAAAACAAAAACCTGTAGAGCCTGCGTCAGAGAGGCAGCAAGCAGCCTCTCTACGGGGATACTGCCGGAAAACCTTGTAAAACCATGCCTATATCCTGTCCACTCTTTTTAACTCCCCTTCTATCCTGCCGTCCATGCCTGTTCCTGATTCAAAATACCTGAAAATATCATGCATGAGTATTGTATCTCCTTCGATGCCTGTTATTTCGGTAATATGGGTTATCTTCCTGCTTCCGTCCTTTAACCTCGCCTGCTGCACTATGATATTTACCGCGCTTTTTATCTGTTCCCTTATGGCGCGCACCGGAAGTTCGACCCCCGACATGAGCACCATAACCTCTATCCTCGACACCGCGTCGCGCGGCGTGTTTGAATGCACCGTTGTCATGGACCCGTCATGGCCCGTGTTCATGGCCTGCAGCATGTCAAGGGTTTCCCCGCCGCGGCATTCGCCCACGACTATCCTGTCCGGCCTCATGCGCAGGCAGTTTTTTACCAGGTCCCTGATTGTAACGGCTCCCCTGCCCTCTATGTTGGGCGGCCTTGCTTCAAGCCTTATCACATGTTCCTGGGACAGCCGCAGTTCCGCGGAGTCTTCCACTGTTATAATACGCTCATCTTCAGGTATGAAGCAGGATAATATATTCAGGAGCGTTGTTTTACCCGAGCCTGTGCCTCCGGATATAAGGATATTTTTCCTTTTCAAGACCGCATCTCTGAGGTATTCAACCGCGTCCGCCGTAACACTGCCGTATTTTACAAGGTCCTCCGGGGTCAGTTTTCTGTCAGAGAACTTCCTGATTGTCAGTACAGGCCCGTCGATGGCCAACGGAGGAATAATTGCATTGACCCTGGACCCGTCCGGCAGCCTGGCATCCACGTAAGGCATTGATTCGTCTATCCTGCGGCCCAGGGGAAGCACTATGCGTTCTATGGCGCGCATAACATTTTCATCATCCGTAAACCTTTTCTCCGATTTGTAAAGTTTCCCCGCTTTTTCAATGTATATTTCATCATGCCTGTTTACCATTATCTCGCTTATGCCCGGGTCTTTCAAAAGGTCCTCTATGGCGCCCAAACCCGTTACCTCATCAAATATCTCGGTTACAACAGCTTCCCTGGTTTCCCTGTCGATCATGGCCGGGTCCAAATCGTCAAGGATCTTCCTGATTTTATTTTTTATTTCCCCGAATATCTTTGATTTCTTGTCCGGATGGGTAAGAGCGTCTTTCTCAAGATTCTTTACGTTTATTTCCTCAAACAACATCCTGTTGACTGTTTTTTTCAGCCCCGCATCCGTTCCATTTTTTATACCTGGCCTTATAACAGGCGGCAATATGGCGCGCTCATCTTCCCGGGAAACGGCCGCCATGTCCAGTATTTCCATATGAGGTTTTGAACCGCCTTCAAGCAGGCCGCCCGCTGCATTTTTGACGGTGTTATAAAACGCGCTTTTCCTGTTCTTTGAACAGTATATTTCGCCTTTATGGGAGGCTTCCTCAACCGCGGCCAGACGCGGCAGGACGCCGAGTACGCGTATATTATTAAACCCCTGCTGTATGTCTCCTGCCGACAAAAGGCTGTTGTCGGCTTTATTTACGAGTATGTTAATGACCGAAGCCGGATAGCGCATTTCAATTAGTTTTTGGGCGGTATGGTTTACGTGTTTCATGTCATAGGGGTTTAAAGCCGCCGGTATCAGTAATGTATCCGTTATGTCAAACAGGCGCTGGTCGGGGAAGCCTTCCGTGTCTATCAGGAGCACATCAAGCGACTCATGAAAATATTTTATTGCCCTCTCCCAGCTTATGTCCCAAAAAAGATAAAACTGCTCCCTGTCCGGGCGGTATTTTGAAATATCCGCAGCGTTGTTCAGCGTGTGGTCCGCAGTTATATTCATCATTACCCGCGTGTCAAATACGCCTTCGCCCATTTCAAGAACTCCTGTTTTCAGGCCGTATTCCCCGGCCATGACAGACGCCATGTTCAGGGCAAGAGTTGTTTTGCCCGAGCCGTTCTTTTTATTTATGAACGTAATTATTTTTTTCATTCAGTGATGTCCTGTCCGGATATTTTAGGCGTGACAAATATGACAAGCTCTGTTTTCCTGTCCGAAGTGGTAACGGATTTAAACAGTTCCCCGAGCAAAGGTATGCCTGAGAGCACTGGCACGCCGCTTATTGTCTTCATTTCCTGGTTCTCGATCAATCCGGCTATGACGACGGTATTATCGGGCTCCACATTTATGCTTGTTTCCGCCCATCTTGTTTTGACAGCGGGAACCGTGCTTGTGCCCACGCTGACAGCGTTTGCGTAATCCAGATTGCTCACTTCAGCCCGTATCTGGGCTTCTATTCTGTTCTGTTTTGTCAGTTTTGGGTCTATCTCCAGGCTGACGCCGTATTTTTTCCACGAAACGCTTGCCTGGCCCGTTGTAGAAACTGTGACGATCGGCACTTCACCGCCGGACAAGAAACTCGCTTTTTTCCCGTTTGAAGCCAGCAGTTTCGGTTTTGCAAGCACTTTGGCATAATTGTTGCTAACCAGGAAATCCACCAGCAGGTTCAGCTGCCCCCTTGCAAAATCCGCCCCTAGGACCCTGAAAGACGGCGGATTTTTTTCAATGGCATTTAATGCCGATACAGGGAGGGCTCCCGCGGGAACCGGGCCGGCGAGCAAAGTGGGCCAGTCTATTCCGTAATCAGCGCCGTTGACATTGTTTATCTCAAGTATTTGAACATCTATTTCTATCATGGATTCGGATGCGTTTGTTTTTTTTACGTTTACAATCAGGCTTTCAACCCCGGCCGCCGTGGTGATATTTATAACGGAAGTTCCAGGCTTTTTCGCTTCAAGGATTATTTCTTCGTCGGACAGGATCGTTGCGGTCGCCACTGTTTTATTGACAATTTCTATTTCCTTTGCTTTTTCTATCTTTATAACCTTCGACGTGCCTTCTTTAACCGAAATTTCGCGGGATTGGCCGAACACATGCTGAAAAATAAAAATGAAAATACAAACGAATAAAAAAACGCTGGTTTTTTTCACGCTCTAGCCCCTCTATATTTTATTATACTGCCTCTATGGCTTGAGATTATATATTAAGCCGTCTTAAGCGTCAATCAAATAATTCTTGCCAAGGGTTAACATCTGCGTTATATTTATGCATATGGAAAAACACATATTAAGAAAACAGACACGGGCAGCCAGGGATGCAATGCCTGAAGAGTTGATCCTGCGCAAGAGTGCAAAGATAGTATCGGTATTCAAGGACCATTTTTTTCCCATGTTAAAAACCCCAAAGTGCGCCATGATATACCTGTCAACACAGAGCGAAGTGAAAACATCGGGGCTCATCCGTTACCTGTCGGAGAAGGGGGTTGAAATTTATGTGCCGTGCGTGGATGACGGCATGATAATCCCGGTTAAATACACAAAAGGATGCGCCCTGTCAAGGGGGGCTTATAAAATAAAGGAACCTGTTAAAAAAATAAAACCCCGCACCCCCAGATGCATAAGTCTGGTTATAATCCCTGGCATAGCTTTTGACGCCAAAGGCAACCGGGTGGGCTTTGGAAAGGGATTTTTTGACCATTTCCTGAAGAAACTTCCTTCTTCAGCCATAAAAACAGCGCTCGCATTTGAAAAACAAATTGTAAGGACCGTCCCTTCGGACCGGCATGACGTAAAAATGGACTACATAATCACAGAAGACCGGATAATCAATTGCGGAGGCTCAAAATGAGGGTCGTCAGTTCAAAAACAGTTTATAAAGGCAGGATATTCCGCCTGGACAAAGACATCATAGAAATGAACGGGAATAGGATAACAAGGGAAATAATCCACCATCCGGGATCTTCGCTGATGATCCCGGTTCTTGACATAAAAAAGAAACTGATTATCATGATAGAACAGTACCGCTATGCCGCCGGCGGCGGCATAATCGAATTTCCCGCCGGTACAAGAGATAAGGGCGAGTCCTATAAAACCTGCGCGTCAAGGGAACTTACGGAAGAAATCGGTTATAATGCAAAAAAAATCAGGGAAATCACCCGCTTTTACCTTGCCCCCGGGACCATGACGGAAGTCATGGGCATGTTTCTGTGCACAAAACTTGAAAAAAGAACCCAGACCCTTATGCCAGATGAGAAAATAAGGCCCTATATTACGCCCCTGGATAAAGCGGTCAGCATGGTATTTTCAGGCAGGATCAAGGACGCAAAAACCATTGCCGGAGTTATGGTGCTGAAAAACATTTATTCGGAAAAAAAGCTGTATAAAAAGTTTTTCCTTTAGTACAGAACCACTGACCACCGGCGTACCCCGGTGAAACGCAGAGGGTGCGACGCGTCCCTACATCAGAAAAAACACCTCGCCTTTTATCTTATGTATCCTTCCCTGTCTGTCCGCAATACTGACGCTGCCGTCTTTATGTACCGTTTTTACCTCGCCGGAAATACGCTTTTTATTCCTTATCACGCTGACTTCCCTGCCTGTTATGTCCGCCTGGTTTCTTACCCATTTATTGATAAGTTCCTTTTTTAGCCCTTTGATATTGTACAGGTATGAATCAAGCTTTTTCACCAGCCTTATAAAAAATTCCTCTTCATTTATTTTTCTTTTGACCGCTTTTTTTACCGAGATGACGGGCTGATTTAGGCCCTGAGGCGGTTCATTATTCACATTTACACCGATACCCGTGACAATCCTCGCGTTAAACGCGTCATTTTCAATTAGTATCCCGCATATCTTTGATGATTGTAAAAGTATGTCATTGGGCCACTTTATCACGGGTTTTAATCCGTATTTGGCAAGAGTTTCAACGACGGCAACGGATGAAAGGACCACGAACATATATGGATTTATTATTTTTTTATTGATGACAAACGAGAACCATAATCCGCCTTTGCCCGACACCCATCCGGCGCCCCGCCTGCCGCGGCCGGCCGTCTGTATCGCGGCTGCGGCAATTGTTCCGGAAGCGAAATCATTCTCCGTGAGGTATTTGTTCGTGGAATCAAGGGAGTTAAAATATATTATTTTATTCAATACCCTGTTTTTCCCAATGGCTGAAGCTACGGTATCAATCTTCATTTGTGCAGGGTTAAACTGATGTCCAAAGCCTGGGCAGAATGCGTTATCGCGCCTAAAGATATATAGTCTGGTTTTCTTTTCGCTATTTCCCTGATACTATTCATGTTGACACCGCCTGAAATCTCCACCTTTGCATCGCAGTGAGTCTCTTTGAGCCTGGCAAAAGCCTTGTCCATCATTTCATAATCCATGTTATCGAGCATTATTATATCGGGCCTGGCTTTAATGGCTTTTTCAAGAAATTCAAGGTTGTGCACTTCCACTTCAATTTTCATGCCCTTGGGGATGAAACGCCTGCACTCCATAACGGCTTTTTCAATGTCTATAAAATCAATATGGTTGTCCTTGATCAAAACCATGTCATACAAACCCATCCTGTGATTGGAGGCGCCTCCGGTTTTAACCGCGTATTTTTCCAGGACCCTGAGCATAGGCGTTGTTTTCCTCGTATCAAGGATCGTGACCCCGTACGGCCTGACAATGGACTGGAACATGTTCGCGGATGTCGCTACTCCCGACAGCCTCTGTAAGAGGTTAAGCGCCAGTCTCTCCCCCATCAAAATAGCCCTTGCGTGCCCTGTGATTATGGCAATAATGTCGCCGTTTTTTACCTTGTCCCCGTCCCGTTTTTTAAATGATATTTTCACGTTTTTATCTATCTTCGCAAACACTTTCTTAACCAGGGGCAGTCCGCATATAATACCTGCGCCTTTCGCCTTAAAAACGCCTTTTAACACCGCGGTTTGGGGTATTATAATATCGGTGGTTACGTCACCGTCGCCAATGTCCTCTTTAAGCGACATGTCAATAAGCCGGTCTATGTACTTTTCATTCTTTTTTAAAAGGTCCATGTTTACCCCGCTATTTTTTCAGGTCGTTTATAAAATCAATAAGGGCTTTCTTATCCGCCTCATAATTATCAAGCTTGGATTTTTCCTCATCAATTGTTTTCTTCATGGCATTATTCACAAAATTCGGGTTGGAAAGCTTGTTTTTCACGCCTGCAATGCCCTTGTCTATGTCGGCGGCCCTCTTTTCCTTATTGGCTATCACTTTGTCCTTGTCCTTTACGGCCGACGTATTGATCCCCGCTTTTCCGATCTCACGGTTGCCGGAAGCGGTGACGGACCTTATGATGAGGTTTTCTCCGGGGGCGCTTGTGAATCCGCTTACTTTTGCGAGGGTTTTTATGACATCACCATACTTCACTGTTAAATCCGCCCTTTTATCATCCATCAACACGAAAGCTTCAACCTTATCAGCCGGGGATATTTCAAGGTCGCCGCGCAGCTGCCTGATCCTGTATATCAGGCTCATCATATCATCCATTTCGGACAATTCATCCGCGCCAAAATCAAATATCTCACGGAACTCCGGCCAGGGTTCAAGCATTATTGACTCTTTTTTGCCGTTCATGGGCAGGTTCTGGTACACTTCTTCGGTCACAAAAGGTATAACGGGATGAAGCATGACCAAGCTGTCCTTGAGCACTTTCAGCAGTACATTTTTTACAATATTTTTATATTCCGAATCTTCCTTTTGGAGTTCAATTTTTGACATTTCTATGTACCAGTCGCAGAAATCGTGCCAGAAAAAATCATATAAAATCGATGCGGTTTCGGCGAATTTATACTTATCCAGGCCTTCGCTTAACTTTTTTGACAGCGAATTCGCCCGGGCAAGTATCCATTTTTCAGGCAGTTTCAGCTTATCCGCGTGCTTTGTCAGATCATGCTCTTTGATCCCGCTTAAGTTTGATATCGTATATTTTGACGCGTTAAATATCTTATTCATGAACCCGGCATAGCCTTTTGTGCGCTCTTCAGCGAAGGCTATATACCTTGATTGTGTCTCAAGCGATACCATGGTAAAACGCAGGGCGTCCGCGGAGTAGGTTTTCATTATGTCAAGCGGGTCTATCACATTGCCTTTAGACTTGCTCATCTTTTTGCCTTCTGAATCGCCGACCAGGGAATTTATCGCCACTTCATAAAAGGGCGGCTTGCCCATGAACTTTAATCCCATCATTATCATCCGGGCCACCCAGAAAAACAGTATGTCCCAACTTGTAACAAGCACTGAAGTCGGGTAAAAAACCGAGAGGTCCTTTGTTTTTTCAGGCCAGCCCAGAGTTGAAAAAGGCCACAAACCCGAAGAAAACCATGTATCCAGGACGTCATTATCCTGCCTGATATTTTTGCCGGAACACTTTTCGCATTTTTCCGGCGTTACCTTGGAAACTGTTATATGGCCGCAGTCATCGCAGTGCCAGGCTGGGATCCTGTGTCCCCACCAAAGCTGCCGCGATATGCACCAGTCTTTTATGTTATTCATCCAGTCAAAATATACCTTTTTCCAGTTGTCAGGCGTAAATTTTATGGTGCCGTCTTCAACTGCCCTGATTGCGGGCTCTGCCAGCGGCTTGATCCTCACAAACCACTGGGCCGACACGTATGGTTCCACGATAGTATCGCACCTGTAACAGTGCCCCACCGCGTGCTTATGATCCTCGATTTTTACAAGGTAGCCCTGGTCTTTAAGCGTCTCAACAAGCTTCTTTCTCGCCTCAAACCTGTCCATGCCGCTGTACTTCCCGTTCTCTCCGGCATTTTCATTCATCTTTCCATTTTCATGCATGACATTTATTAAAGGAAGCTTGTGCCTGACCCCTATCTCAAAGTCATTCGGGTCATGGGCCGGAGTTATCTTAACCGCGCCTGTCCCAAATTCCTTATCAACATATGAATCCTTTATTATGGGTATCTGCCTTCCGGTTTCCGGAAGGGTCAGCATGGTGCCTTCTTTTACATTTTTATAGCGTTCATCGTCCGGATTAACCGCGACAGCAGTATCACCGAGCATGGTCTCGGGCCTGGTTGTGGCAACTTCTATGGAGCCTGTTCCGTCGGCGTAAGGGTACTTTATGTGGTAAAAGTGGCCCGCTATATCCTTATGCGTGACCTCAATATCTGAAATGGCCGTTAAACATCTCGGGCACCAGTTTACTATGTAGTCTCCCCTGTATATAAGGCCTTCGTTATAAAGCCTGACAAAAACTTCCTTTACCGCCTCTGACAACCCCGCGTCCAATGTAAAACGCTCCCTGCTCCAGTCGCAGGATGAACCCAGCTTTCGAAGCTGCATCATGATGGTCGTGCCGTATTTTTCCTTCCACTCCCAGACGCGTTTTACAAATTCCTCGCGCCCCAAATCAGCCTTTTTTTTGCCTTCTTTTTTCAGTTCCCTTTCCACGACATTCTGTGTGGCTATTCCCGCATGGTCACAACCCGGCAGCCAGAGGACATTGAATCCTTTTGCCCTTTTATACCGGGCCAATACGTCCTGAAGCGTGTTGTTTAAGGCATGTCCGATGTGAAGGGAGCCTGTTACATTGGGCGGGGGTATGACAATGGAAAATGGGGGTTTGGCGGAAGTGTTATCCGCCTTAAAATATCCTTTTTCCATCCAGAATTCATACCATTTATCCTCTATTTCCAAGGGTACGTATTTGTCCAAAGCAATTCCTCCATAGATATTAAAATCCATCCAATTTATCATTTTTAATGGGATTTGTCAAAAAGTACTTTGGCGCCATGTACTTTGGCGCCAAAACCGAATTACCAAGGAGTGCCTGCTTACTTAAAAAGGCTTTTTCGGCAGTTTCATTTTAACTTTGTTAGGTCCGTGTCCGGGGTTAATATTGATTTGATGATTATGTGGCCTGCGAGGCTGTCTTTTTCCGCTCCGTTTACGGCGAACTTGACACCCTTAACCCATGGGAAGTTATAAAACACGGTGTCCAGTATGGAATATACGGCTTCGTATTCGCCTGTCGTGCCTCCCCTGCAGTTTGCCGCGAATTCAGGCGACATGTCAAGGTAAAGTATGCTGTTCGCGTCAAGATACGCGTCTTTTAAGGCCGTGCCTTCGGGCAGCAGGTTTAAAACTGTTTTGTCTTTCGGGCCTTGTGTCAGGAGCATTATGAGCTGTTTTATCCTGTTTATCTGGAGCGCGGAACTGTATATTTCCGCCGGCGATGTTTTAAATCCTTCAGCCTGCGGGTTTCCAAAAAATAACAGGGCTTTTATCTTTACGTCTTTGGGGGAATACAGCTGATAGGAAGAAAGCAGGCTACCTGTTGTTTTCTTACCAATATCAAAGATACCTGTGAATGTAACCAGCGCGTATATCAGCGCCGCCGCCAGTATAACGATCAGGCCCGGCAGCAATAATGCCGCGGGTTTCTTCTTTTCATCCGGGGTTTTTGCGGGCTGCTTTAAGGGTGTTTTTTCGGTCATTTTTTTTCCTTTAGGAAGTAACATACCGCTTCTTTGATGTGGTATGCCATGGCATTAAGGGCCTTGTCGTCCTTCAGATAGGATGCGTCATTTGCGTTGTTTAAGTTGCCGAGCTCTATGTCCACTGCCGGCATGTCCGCGCCTTCCAGGGAAACCAAGACGGCGCTTTGTTCTTTTCTGTACTTTCCTGCGACTGTGCTGTTTACCCCGTTGTTCCCCGCCGCGCCTGTTTCCGGTATGAGCGAAGCCTGCAAATACTGGGATATAAACGCCGCGAGGCGCATGCTTTCATCTATATGGTAAAGCTGGACCTTTGTCCAGTCAAGCACTTCCGAGTTATTCTTTTGGGGGCCTAAATTTTCCCCGGCGCTGTAATAGACCTTATATCCTTCGGCCGCCGGATTCGCCGAATAGTCGCAGTGGACCGAAATAAACGCCGACGCTTTTTTGCTGTTGGCGAATCCGGCCCGGTCCGCGGCCGTTACAAAACTGTCATTATCCCTGGTGAGATATACCGTTATCCCCGCTTTTGCTTTTTCCAGTTTTTGTTTTATGAGTTTGGCGGTTTTAAGGTTGATCTCTTTTTCCATGATACCGCGGATATTTACCCCCCAATCGCCACCGCCATGGGCAGGGTCTATGACCACGGTATACTTTAAATTTTGGACCATATCAACTGCCGGAGGCATAGTGCTGTGATCGCCATACAGGCAGGCCGTAAAAGCCGCCAGAAAAAACGCAAACAGTGTGGTTTTACGCATTATCCGCTTCTTCCTTTGCTGTCTGTGCCTGCTGTTCCACCCTCTCATAAATACCCATATTCCTGAACTTTTTATATCTTTCTTCCAGGAGCCTGTTAAGCGGTATTTTTACCAGCACTTTCAAATACTTAACAATCGCAGTTTTCAGGTTATTTGCCGTGTACTCATAGTCCTTATGCGCGCCTTCAAGCGGCTCATCGATTATCTCGTCAATTACTTTAAGCTCAAACAGGTCCTTGGCCGTAGGTTTCAATATCCTCGCGGCTTCAGCCGCTTTTGTAGCGTCTTTCCAGAGTATGGTCGCGCAGCCTTCAAAAGATATCACGCTGTATGTCGCGTATTTAAGCATGAGCACCCTGTCCCCGACCCCGACGCCCAGTGCGCCGCCGCTGCCGCCTTCCCCGATAACGCTCACTATTATGGGCACTTTTAAGCGCGACATTTCCATCAGGTTTCTCGCTATCGCTTCGGCCACGCCGCGTTCCTCGCCCTCTATGCCGGGATACGCGCCGCTGGTATCTATAAATGTCAAAACCGGCATGTTAAATTTCTCAGCATACTTCATGAGCCTTAAAGCTTTCCTGTAGCCCTCGGGCTGCGACATGCCGAAGTTCCTCATCAGGTTTTCTTTTGTGTCCTTGCCTTTTTGAAGGCCTATTATCATGACCGAAATGCCGTCTATTTTCCCGATGCCGCCTACCATGGCTTTATCATCCGCAAAAGACCTGTCGCCGTGAAGTTCCTGAAAATCATCTATCATTAAAGCCACATAATCAAGGGTCTTGGGCCTTTTGACATGCCTCATTATCTGGACAATCTGCCAGGAATTGAGGTTTTTGTATATTTCATCCCTCATTTTTCCGGCCCTTTCTTCCAGGGGTTTTACCTCCGCGTCAACATTTAGGTTCTTTTCCCTGGCATAAACCTTTAATTCCTCTATCTTTTTTTTGAGTTCAGCAAGCGGTTTCTCGAACTCAAGTATCTGTATGTGCTCGTCAGCCATTTTTTAATTCTCCTTTTGCTTAATCATCGGTTGATGGGAACTTCTTTTAAAAATAACTTATGTATATTATTCTCAGGACCCTTGAAACATCCCTGTTCAGGTTGAATTTTACCCCGACGTCGATCTGTATCGGGTCAAAGAAATATCCTATCACGAAATTAATGTACCTCGCGTCCGGATACGCGCCGAATATCCCGTCAAACTCGGAGCCTATGATAAATTCCTTTGTAATTGCAAATTCAATGCCTGTTCCCATATCCACGTTCTGGCCAAAATGACTGAAATTATCCGTATATACGGTACCCGTCAGCTGGGCAAAGACAGAACCGATTGCTATTTCTTTTGTTACGGCAATAAAAGCTCCTTTTGCCGGCACAGCGAAGTATCCCGGAGCTTCGTACCCGAGGGATATTGCCGGTATTGCCCCATCATCGTCGGTAAACCTGACCTTAAACAGGAACCAGGGTAAGTTAAATGACAAATTTCCGCTTCCTATAATGTTATCTACTTTCTCGGCTCCGCCTATCATAAGCCGGTCAAATAAACCCACGTATAACCTGTTTAAAATGCCGCCGCCGGGATAAAACTTAAAGTCGCCCCTTATCTCGCCTTTGATAAGGGTGTTGGCTGTCGGCACATCAAGTATCTCTATATTTCTTGCCTGTACCGCCAGTGCCAAAACAGGCGCAGCCATTAAAAACATACATAAAATATACTTTCTCAAAATATCCCTCCAATATATTAAGCATACAAGTAATGCTTAATAATATATAATATTTTATGGATTTTGTAAAACATTTTTATGGCACAAAACCGGATTTTTTTGCAAGTTCAAGCGCCGGCTGATAATCCGCCTTTATTTGCAGGGCTTTTTTAAGATATATAAGTTTTTTTTCAGTATCGCCTTCATGATAATATGCATCCGCAAGGTTATAATTAATTTCCAGCAGGCCGGGGTTCCATTTTTCCGCCTGCGTAAGGAGCCTTATTGCCTCCTTGTAATTATTCTCCTTTTTTTCAATGATCGCGAGATTATTGTAAGCCGGGGCATATGCCCTGTTCAAATCTATGAGTTTTCTGTAACATAATGAGGCGTTTTGCAGATCGCCGCTGTTGTAATACGCGTTGCCGAGGTTGTAAATACATCCCGCAAAATTTGGGAAGAGTTCAAGAGCTCTCTTAAAATCCTTGATGGCCCCGTTAAAATCGCCCTCCCTGCTCTTCATAATGCCTGTATAAAAAGAAAGCTGGTAATCAATTTGAGCCTTTGCGGCAAAACCCGGATAATTAACTTTCAGTTCCTTTGCCGCGGCATAACCCATGTATGCGGTTAGATAGCCTCTCTCCAGGTAATCGGGTATAAAATAAATATCCGCGGCCGCGACGCCTAGGACAGCGGCAGCTGCCGCTGTTTTGAGGAATATTCCCGGTTTTTGGATGCTTAAACCCGCTTCTCCCGAGAGTTTAAACGAGAAAACCGCGTACATCGCGGCGATCAGAGGTATCTCAAAAGGAAAATTTGCGGTTGAAAATATCAATATGCCCGCCATGGAAAACAGGATATATCCGTCTTCCGGGGCCCTTGATCTATTCCTGAAATAAACATAAAACGGGTAGCATATCAGGGCCGCGAAAGCCATGCATCCGGCAATGCCTGTTTCAGAAAGCATCTGAAGAAAATCATTGTGCGCGTACGCTTCATCATGCACGGACACATAATCCGGATAATTCCCGTCCTTTAACGCCTGTGCCTGGAATTCAGGCGTTAAAACCCTGAAATTTCCGGCCCCGACCCCAAAAACAGGATTGGCAGATGTCATTTTAACCGATGAATCCCACAAGAAATGACGCAATACCGCCGAATCATTTTTAACGCCGGTAATCCGCCACAGGGCGGCCGCCACGACTATAAAAACCGCGGCAAATACCGCAACCCTTCTTTTCCCTTTCAGGCATATTGCGGCCCACACAATTGCCAGTATGGAAAGCGTGAACGCCCCGGATAAGCTTTGTGTAAACAGCAGCAATAATATGTTGATCACGGCAAGCGCAAGCAGACTTTTCCCCTTATTAAGCTTATACGCGTAAAATATAACCGGGATGATTGCGGTAAGGTATGCGGCGAAAATATCGGGATTTCCAAAGACACTGTATATCCTCTTGCCGAATTCATCGTTCCCGAAAAAATAATAATTTCCGCCGCTAAAGAACAAAAAAGCCTGTATTGCGCCAATTATAACAACTGCCAGGTTGGATAATACAGCCGCTGCCGTGATCTTTTCCATGGAAGGCATGACGCAAACCGCCGGGATAAACAGGAGCGAAAGCCATGTTATGATTTTCTCAGAGTATAGTGTCCTGTTAACAGCCGGATTCCCGGCGCCGGACAACATTAATAATGCCATAAACACCAGGCATATATATATATAAGGGTTTATCCCCGCTTTTTTTCCGCCAAGTATCCCTGGCAGGGATATAACCGCCGCCAATAATGCGGCCAAACATATGAACGTTTCCTTGACAACATAAGTCCCGTAGAAAATGTGGCTGTTATTAAGGAAAGGAAGGAAAACAAATACAGAAATGATCAGATACGATGAGATTTTTTGCGCGTATTTTGACATATGTCAAAACCCGGCTAACTTTTATCGGTTAGGAATTTCTGAAGTTCCTTTGTAAAGGCGTTGATGTCCTTAAACTGCCTGTATACGGACGCGAACCTGACGTATGCCACTTCATCGAGCTTCGCCAGTTTTTCCATAAGCATTTCGCCGATTATATTCGATGACACTTCTTTTTCCATCCTTGAATATAGCTGTTTTTCGATGTCATCGATCACTTCATAAAGTTTTTCCACGGAAATCGGCCTTTTCTCGCAGGCCTTTGTCAATCCCGCCAATATTTTATTTTTATCAAAAGCTTCCCTCCTGCCGTCTTTCTTTATAACCATGGGCAGCGAGTGTTCCACCTGTTCGTATGTAGTGAAGCGCTTTGCGCATTTCAGGCATTCACGCCTTCTCCTTATCGCTTCGCCGTCGCGGCTCTCGCGGGAATCGACGACCTTGTCTTTTTTATGACCGCAATAAGGGCACTTCATTTGTTCATCCCCTTTTTTATCGCGTCAAGCGGGATGCTTGCCCTCGTGTCGGACGGGTTTAACTTTAAAACCTGCTCATAACACGCCGCCGCGTCCTCATATCTCTTCATCATCCCGTAAAGCCTGGCAAGATTCAGCCATCCCTCGACATAATCAGGCTTGGCTTTTACAACCCTTTCGAACATACCTGCGGCCTTGTCTATATGCCCGGTGTTGACATATATTATCCCGAGGTTGCTGTATGTTGATAGTTCGGTCGTGGAATCCCTGTACCAGTCTTTGCCGTCCACAGCCTGCTCATAGAAAGAAACCGCTTCATTGACGGCTTGTTTGCCTTTTAACATATAGAGGTAGCCTATGTAGCTGAACGGTACGGCAAAAGTCGGGTACATTTTTGTATAATTAATGCAGATTTCATAGGCCTTGTCCCATTGCTGCATGTTTATATACACGGTCGCGAGGTCAAGCCCGAAATAAGCGTTGTTCGGGTCCCTTTTTATGGCCTCATTATAGTAATTAACGGCGTCCTGGTATTTGGCAGGATCCAGAGTTTCGCCGTAATGCTTATAGACCCTGGCAAGGTTATTATAATTATATCCGTTCATCTGGTTCATGGCTATTGTGCGCATATGTATCTCCGCGGCTTTTTTTATAAGTTCAAGCTTTTTGGCCGGGTCGTTCTCTTTTCTCATAAGCTTCTCATAAGCTATCCCGTACTTGACCCAGTATATTTCGCTGTTTGGATTTAATACAACCGCGCCGTTATAATAAGGGACCCCTATCTCGTCCTTATCTGCGGATGACGCTATGTTGCCCACCTTATAATACATATCCGCCATCCATTCCCTTGTTGAAGCTGTTGTCATTAAAAAAAGCAGGGCTATGACGCCCGAATAAAGCAGCTTGCGGCTGCCTAAAACGGACCCTTCCCTTAATTCCATAGAGTAATATTTCCTTGAAGATGAATCAAGCGTTATGATCAAACCGAGTGCTATCCAGAAAAACGACCCATAGGCCGCCACTGTGTAATTGAACAATCCCTGTATGATATAGGCGATTATCCCGAGAAAAATACCGAAAACAAGATAGCGCCGGACAACGTCTTTTTCGCCGAATATGAGATTGATCGATTTCTTAAAAAACGCCGCAAATAAGAGCAGGTATATGGACATTCCGAATATCCCCTGCGTAGCCAGCACCTGCAGGAATATGTTGTGGGTCTTTTCCGGGGTCCCGTTCCATTCGAGCTGCCAGTATATGGGAAACCTATAATACGGGAACATGACCTGGAAAGTATCAAGGCCCGTCCCCAATACAGGATAATCACGGAACATCATGAGAGCGCTTTTCCAGATGTATACCCGCGGTGTGAGTGTTATCCCGTGCAGGGAAAGCAGACCCTTGCTTCTTTGCCAGAGCATTGAAAAAGCTTCCTGGACTTTGGGCACAAAGCACATCAGCACCATGAAGACCGCGAACATCAAAAACCATATTTTATTCCCTGAAAAAAGCCGATTCTCGGACTTTCTCGAATCATAAAACGCATACGCTACTATTATGACAATTGTCACAAAAAAACTGACCATGCCGGCCCTTGACTTTGTAAGGAACAGTACGGTTATGGCGCAGAGCAGGACGGCTAAAATCGCTATCTTTCTTTTGATGTCTTTTGTGATAAAGAACATGATGAATATAACGGGGATAGTCTCGACAAGGTAAGCGGCAAGAAAATTAGGGTTGCCCAGGGTTGAGAAAAACCTTTCCTTGCTGTATGTCTCCGGGTTCCACATTACAAAATCCCATCCGAAATTTTGGGCGAGCCCGTAGGCGCTTATTATGAATGTCGCGACAAGCGCTGCGGTCATGAGCTTGTAAACTGAGCCGGTTTTTTTCACATGGTTTACGGCGATGAAGAAAAGCAGGATATAAAAACACATCGTGATGAGCCCCTCAAAATCCTCGTAAACCCCGAAAATAGACAGACAGTAATTTTTTGTGACTACGGCCGTTACAACACAGGCCAAAAGATAACCGATAACTGGAAAATCAAAGGCTGTCTTGACAAGCAGTATTTTTCTTTCGCGTATACAGTTTAACAGCCAGGCCCCGGTTATTATGATGATAAACATCTTCATTACAAAAAGCTTGTTTATTTCAAAAACATCGTTTGTCCTGGTGTAGAAAATAACCGGTACTATGATAATTACCGCAATGATGCATAATTCAATTAATTTATCCGCGTATTTCCTGAATGTCATCGTTCCCCCGCTCTTTTAGCCCTGCCATAAGATGCTGTTCCGCCTGGTATCATATTATGAATTTGTCCGTGGACTCTTTCAGTTTTCCGACTATTACTTTAAGTTCATCAACCGCATCCCTCACATCTTTTTTCAGGCCTTTATCCTTATTTATGTCTTCGCCCAATTTGTCCGATATTTTTATAAGTTTTTCCGTTATGTCCTTGTCTTCCTTCACTATCGACCTTATGCCCATTATCATGTCATTTAAAGAATCCGCGAGTTCATGAAGCTCGTCGCCTTTCCTGAACTTGATCTTTATGTCCAGGTTCCCTTTTGCCAGCTCATTCGCGACGCGTTCAACCCTGAATATGGGCCCTGCCACCCTGTGCGACAGTATAATACCGGCAAACGTGAATATGACCGCAAGCAGTATTACCGGTATGACCAGAAGCTGGCTTGTCTGCACGAAGATATCCGCAAGTTTCTTTGACGCTTCAGGCACAAAAAAGAACTCATCTATCACCTTATTCCAGATGACATAGAATACGGTGAAATAAACCGAAGCCATTGATATCAGCATGGTTGAAATAATTATGAAAAGATACCTGAACTGATATTTTTTATTTATGATAAATATTTTTCTTTTATAATTATGCGGTGCATCCATGAAAACCTCCTTTTTAATAACGCCTGCGTGCCATTTAGTATATGGTATAGGAGTTGCCTTTTATGTCATTTGCAATCGAATTGATATAAACCATTCCATCTACATTACAATAGAACCATCCAGTACCCATACTACCGGGGACCTGGCCGGAAACAGCCACTGCTGTTATGCTGTTCCCGTAAGGCGAGTTGACCCCCTGGGGATAATGCGCCTTGACATATGGCATATCCCCGGTTATGATCTCGCCCATCTTCGCCTGTTTCGTTGGGTCTATGGTTACGGGATAACCCATGTTACTTCCGTAATAAATGGATACCGCGGAACGAAGTGACGCCAGATTCCCGAGCGACGCCCCTAAATTAGCCTTTTCAAGCAGATTGCCGTACTGCGGTATTGCCACTGCCGCGAGCAGGCCTATAATGGCAACGACGATCATGAGCTCAATCAACGTAAACCCTTCCCGGGATCTTAAATTCAATTATATCCCCTCCTCCCGTGATCTATCTGTTATAAACCGGAAATTTTCCACATAATTTCAGAACCTTAGCGCGCACACTTTTAATGACTTTCTCATCGGTGCTGTTTTTCATGACTTCATCCATCCATCCGGCTATCATAACAATCTCTTTTTCTTTCATGCCTCGCGCCGTGATCGCCGGCGTACCCACCCTTATGCCGCTTGTTATGAACGGGTTCTGCGTGTCAAAAGGCACGCCGTTCTTATTCAGGGTTATGCCCGCTTTGTCCAGCGCCAAAGCCGCGTCTTTTCCCGTTATGTTGTCAGGCCTTAAATCAACAAGTATCAGGTGGCAGTCGGTTCCGCCGGTTAATACCTTATAACCTTTTTTAATAAGCTCCGCCCCGAGTAGCTGCGCGTTTTTGATGACCTGTTCCTGATATAACTTAAATGCAGGCTTTAAAGCCTCGCCGAAACATATTGCCTTGGCCGCGATCACATGCATAAGCGGCCCTCCCTGCATGCCGGGGAACACGGCCGAATTGACGGCCTTGGCGTATTTTTCCCTGCAAAGGATAAGGCCGCCTCTCGGGCCCTTCAGGGTCTTATGGGTTGTGGTAGTGACAAAGTCACAGTATGGCACGGGATCGGGAAAAAGTTTGACCGCGACCAGACCCGCATAATGGGCAATATCCGCGAGTAAAAACGCCCCCACTGAATCCGCTATTTCGCGGAATTTTTTAAAGTCAATCTGCCTCGGGTACGCGCTCGCTCCCGCGACTATTATTTTGGGTTTTACCTCTTTTGCTTTTGCCGCTATCTCATCGTAGTCAAGGAGGTACGTGTCCTTATTAACCCCGTATGAATGCGATTTATACAGCTTACCCGAAGAAGACGCGGGGGCGCCGTGCGTGAGATGGCCTCCGGCCGCGAGGTTCATGCCGAGAATGGAATCCCCCGGGGCAAGCACCGCGAGATAAACCGACTGGTTTGTCTGGGACCCGGAATTGGGCTGCACGTTCGCGTGTTCCGCGCCGAAAAGCTGCTTTGCCCTGTCTATGGCAAGCTGTTCTATCTTATCGCACCACTCCACGCCCTGATAAAATCTTTTGCCCGGATACCCTTCCGCGTACTTATTGGTAAAAACGGAACCCTGCGCCTGCAGTATGGCCTCATCAGCGTAGTTCTCCGAAGCTATCATAAGGAGGTTTTCCCGGTTTCTTTTTACTTCCTGTTTTATGATGTATGCGACATCCTTGTCGACCTTCTCTATGTATTTTGTAAAATCCACGGCAAAACCTCCGGTTATATGAAATTTCTATGTTTTTCCATATCATAAACTGCCTTTTAATTAAAAATTCAAGATTGTCGTCTATTGCCGCGGGCCCTTGCAATATTATAATAAATGCCGCGAAGCGGCTCCTTAATTTTAAATTTTACATTTTTAATTTTGAATTATTCTTCCCGCCTTATCTAAAACAGCTTGTTCTCGATGGCTTTGATCTTATTGAGCCTTTTATCGTGCCTTCCGGCTTCATATACCGTATTCATCCATGTTCTTACTATTTCCGTACCAAGCGTTTTCCCTATCAGCCTGCCCGGCATCACCAGTACGTTTGAATTGTTGTGTTTGATCGACATTTCCGCGGAATAAGTATTGTCAACAAGCGCCGCATAGATGCCCTTGATCTTATTTGCCGCGATTGACATCCCGATCCCGGTACCGCAGATCAGTATGCCGCGGTCAAACTTGCCTGATAATATAGCCTCGCATACTTTTTCCGTATAATCGGGATAATCTACCGGTTCTTCGTTATAAGGTCCAAAATCCTTATAGTCCGCTTTTTGTATGCTTAAGAATTTCTTGACTTCTTCCTTTAATTCCCATCCTGCATGGTCGCTTCCAAGCGCTATTTTCACTTTATCTCCTGTTCATGGCGGCCAACCCTATTCCGCCTTAACCGGGTTATTTGGATACTGCCGCGTTTCCCGTGTCATTAACCGCGTCCGGTTGTATGACGCTTGCCGGGCTTGATACGGCATTTGGAGTTACGGAAGCCGCGTCAGCCGCGGGTTTTGCGTCACTCAAAAGAAACGTATGCGTTGAATTATAGTCCGCTGCCGCGGATCTGGCAAAGACCATGTCCCACGCCCACGATACCGTGAACATGGTAAGCCCGGTTAAAAATACGGCGGTTGACACGCTGTTGCTCTGGTCCGGCTGGACCGGAGCCAATACTTCATTGATGCTGACCGCCATGATTATAATGGATACTATCTCGGCGCTCATCAGCGACATACCCACGTTCTGATTCTTCGCATAAAAATGCCCGGAGCCGTGTATGATAAGCCCCGGAAATATGGAGTGCAAAAAAGCTGTATCCTCTGAAACCGGGGCGACGAGGGTATCCACGTCAGTTTCTTCATTATTAATATATGTTTCTTCAAGCCAGCTTGAGGCCGTGGTAGTGTGTTTTACAAAACGCACTTCCCTCCACGGTATATTAACAGTCTTTTTATTTTCCAGTACGACCGTCAGGTAATAACTGTCAAAACCTATGACATCAGCAGTAAACTTCTGGTCGTCTTTTAATGTTATACTATCCGCAAAAACACACGGGGATAAAACAATAAGAAACGCAAGTACCGCAGTGATTTTTCCCATTATTTCTCCTAAAATTCAGATAGTCAGTATCAAAACAACGGCAACAATCGCCTGTTTGCTTAATGATTTAATGATTATATAGGAATAACCGCAAAAGGTCAAGCAGGTGTTTTTTGACACAATCACAAGATACTGCGGGAAAACCCTGTTTATTCATAAAATCCTTACTTCATCTGCGGCACTATTGTAAGTATCATGGCGCTTTTTTGCTCGCCTTCAAGCTCCAAGTGCGTAAAACCCGGCCTGACCAGGATGTCAACACCTTCGGGTCCTATGTAATCCCTGGCTATTGCTATGGCCTTCATGGCCTGGTTTACGGCTGTCGGGCCCATCACAACCACTTCCACGTCCTTTTTTTCCCTTATATTGTTGACTATTGACCCCGCAACCGACTTGGGATTGCTTGTTGCCGCCACTTTTAACCTGATCAATTCCATTTCACCCCTCCTTCCTTAAGTTTCAATGATATTTTATATACTTCATTTCTTCCCGCATTAAGTTCCTGCGCTGCTGTTTTAACGGCCTCACTTAAAGCCATGCCTTCCCCGGCAAGTTCTTTAAGCCTTTGTTCTATGACCGCCTCTTTCGGCTTTTCATCTTCCAAAGCCGGGCCTATGACTATAATGAATTCCCCTTTTTCCATATCATCTGTTATGAGCGCGGAAATATCAGAAGGCGTCCCCCTTAAAACTGTTTCATATATTTTTGTCAGTTCCTTGACCACGGCAGCCGGCCTTTGCGGCATTACTTCAGCGATCATGGCAAGCGTGTCTTTGGCCCTGTTAGGGGACTCAAAAATGATAACGGGGTATTTTATCGCACTGATTTCTACCAGGGCGTCTCTTTTGCTTTTACCGGATTTATCAAGGAAACCGTAAAAAAGAAATCTGGCCGGGTCAAAGCCGGAAAGGATAACAGCTGACAACAGCGATGACGGCCCGGGTATTGCTTCAACCCTGATCCCGGCTTTGATCGCGGCTTTTACCACGGTATAACCCGGGTCGGACACAAGCGGCGTCCCCGCGTCCGATACAAGCGAGACATTGGCGCCGCCTGTCAAATACCCGATTATTTCGGCTTCGCGTTCTTTTTCGTTGAATTTATGGTATGAGACCAGCTTTGAAGTTATATCGTAATGATGGAAAAGTTTCTGGGTCACCCTGGTGTCCTCTGCTATCACATACGGGGTTGCCTTGAGCGTTTCTATGGCACGCAGCGTTATGTCCCTTAAATTCCCTATGGGAGTGGATACTACGTAAAGCGTGCCTGTCGTCATATGCGTCGTGCTCCCTTTTTAGGTCCTACTGCGCGAAATACTGTTTGAATTCCTTTATGCCTTCGGTTATCCTGTGGTTTTCAGCTGTCAATGCCTGTATTTCAGCCCTTAAATTCTCCGTCTCTTTTACCTTGTAATTCCACACCACACTAAGCTTGTGCTTTTCATCCTTGTAATTTTTCCCGTAGATGCCGAGAATAAACCCGGAGGCGAATAAAACCGCTGTTTCCAGGATCAATTGCCGCGTATTTTCAAGTATCTCATAATAATCCATGACCCAAACAACGGCGCACGATATGAATAAAAGGATTATTATGTCTTTTGCGTTCATGTGCACGGAAAAAAGCACTATGGCTATTGCTATGAGCTGAAAAGGCGCGTGCAGAAAAAGTTTCTCCCGTATTAACGCGGTCAAGCATAACGCGCCTATGATAATAACGAGGGAAACGATCATGGTAATATTTTTATTGGACATATTTCTCCTCCGCAAGCACTTTTCCCACCATGCCGCCTATGATATCAAGGAACCTTAGATCCTCCTGGTTAAAACAGCCGGGCTCGTTTGAATTAACCCTCAGTATCCCCACGACATCATCTTTCACAAAAACAGGCACGGAAATCAGGGAACGCAGGTCATCCCCGCCCTCGGTTTTAAACCGTATTTCCTTTGCCATGTCGGTTATTATTATTGATTTTTTATTATGCAGTATGAACTCGTCGAAATTTTTCAGATAAAGGCTTTCCACATCGCGCTCCCCCACCAAAAAATCGTCTTTCTTGTCGGCCAGGACCTTCATGACCTTGTCCTGTTTCGTAAGGAAAAGTGCTATTGACTTGTCCTTATGGAATATTTCCACAACATTCTTCAGGAGATGGCGCATCTTTCCGGAAAAATCAGGAAAGGCTTTTAACGCCCCGTAGATTTCCTTGAGCTTTTCATACTTTACAAGCTTGTGCTTATTCGCCTCGACTCCGCTTAACATGTTCTTTTTTTCTATGATCATTGCCGCAAAATCGCCTTCAAGCGTCTTCATGGAATCATACCCGTTGGAAAGCATATGGGAACTTGTATCCCCAACCTTTTTTATTATGAAATAACAGGCGTACATGATGGCTGCGCCGGATAAAACCGCGTTCATTGAAAGTTCCCCCGACATTGCCTTAAAAAAAGCAAGCACGTAAAGCACCGTGCCAAAGATAAGGAATATGGTCCCGGCAATCGGCGTGATAAGGAGGTAACCGCCTATGATGACAAAGGTATAGGAAAAAAGAACGGGCTGCCACCAGGTGCTGCTGGGTAATATAAAAAGTGCCGCGGCAGCCCCGGCAGCGACTATAAATACAAGTATTTTAGCTGTCAACTCCAGTACATTTTTCATTATCAGCCGCTCCCAGTGATTCCTGTTATTGTGTGCAAAATGACTGTAAAAACTATTCCCCCATCTGGTCGAGGATGTTCAGGTTCTCCTTGGCTGTTTTATCCAGGGGATTTAGTTCTATTGACCTGGCCCACTGCGCGCGGGCTTTCTTATACTGCTTGTCCTGATAATAAGCGCTGCCGAGGTTATTGTAGATCTGCGGCTTTGTCGTGTCCAGCTTTACCGCCTGTTCCAGTATCCCTATGGCTTCATTGTTCCTTTTAAGTTTTATATATATGGAGCCCAGGTTATTATACGCCATGGCGTCCGTGGGTTTAAGTTTTACAAGGGTTTCAAAAGCCCTGACCGAAGCGTCAAAATTGCCTTTTTCATAATAAGCAAATCCCAGTTTCTTATAAACAAGGTCATCGTTCGGGTTCTTTACGATCACAAATTCCAGTTCCGGTATGCCGGAAGAATTATCTTTCTTTACCAGGTAAGCCAACCCGAGCCTTTTGTGGGCCTCTATATTGTCATTATTGAAGGAAATAACCTTCCTCCAGAAATCCATTGCTTCATCCATTCTTCCCTTGTCGTTTTCTTCGATCCCGATGGCCATATAAGAAGCCTCGAGCTTGCCCCTTAACTCATCATAAGCCGGCCTGAGCTTCAGCGCGACTTCCCATTCCGCTATAGCTTCGGAAAGAAGTCCCTTATCCGCATAAACATCGCCGAGGGCTTTATGAACCACCGCGTCTGAAGGATTGACAGCTATGGATGACTGAAGTTCCTCTATGGCGTCATCGAGTTTTCCCGACTCGTAATACTGCATGCCAAGCTCATAATGGGTAAGCGTAGAAGCGCAGCCCGTGATAAAGATAATAATAATTGCCATAAAGATATGAGTGATTTTCATAAATACCTCCTGTAAATTGTATTAACAAGCAATACATATATTATCATAAACTGCGGTTTTGTCAACAAGGTGAGAGTGCCGTTATTGTATATTATTGTGTGTGAATTATAAAACATGCTTGTTCTTTTATAAAAACGCCTTCCCCTTCCCCCTTGAAGGGGGAAGGTCCGGATGGGGATGGAGTAGCTGCAAAAACCACTGCAAATAAAACAAACTATAGGTTACACGCTGGTCTATGGTGATATTCCCTTGCGCCGCTGCTTCACCCTCTCCCTGACCCTCTCCCTTCGAGGGAGATGGGAAAATATCAATTTACACACAACGACGGACAGTATCAGAGTGCCTTGACAAGCGCATAAATTTCCTTGCCAAAGGCACTTTGTTATGATATATTTGTTGCCATATTTATTATTTTAAAGGAGGCTTTAACCATGGCAAGAAAATGCGCAATTTGCGATAAACAGGCTGTATCAGCCAACAATGTTTCGCACGCGAAAAACAGGACAAAAACACGCAATAAACCGAACCTTCAGCCTATGAAGATCATGTTGAACGGCGAGAAGAAACGGGTTTTGGTCTGCACAAGATGCATGCGTTCGGGCAAGGCTGTAAAAGTCGCTTAAGATTAAACAACAACCGCAATCCTGTAGTGGCCGAATATTATTCGGCCACCCGCAGGTGGCGGCATAATATGCCGCCACTACCTTCCTTATCAATGGTTTAATCCACCCGTTCCACGGTCAATACATCCTTGATCTTCCTTACGGATGATATAAGTTCCGACAAATGCTTCTGCCCTTTTACGTTTATGAACAGGTCGGCCTGCAGATGGTTCTCGTACAATATCCCCGAATTAAACGAGGAGATCAGAGCATTATTCTTGGCTATTGTGGTCAATATGTCGTTCACCAGGTGTTCCCTGTTCCTGGCGGTTACTTTCAGCCTGCACATATAAAAATTATCGGCCTTTTCATTCCAGCTGACATTGACAATGGGAGCTGTTATGTTGCTTATCGCGAGCATTCCGCAGTTTTTCCTGTGTACGGATATCCCCTTTTTTGTATATATTCCCGTTATCTCGTCGCCGGGCACGGGGTTGCAGCATTTCGCGAATTTATATGAAATATCCCCCAATTCGTCCTGGACTATGATCTCGCCCCTGGTCACGTGCTTTGCCCTCTCATAACCCGGGACAAATTCCTTCCTTTCCTTTAAGAACCTTGCTATGTGATTCGCCACTTTCGCGTCGGAGAATTCGCCGTAACCTATCCCCGCGAATATATCGTCCTTTTCTTTTACGCTGTACTGTTCTATTAGCCCGCCCCAGGCATCCTCGGGTATGTCCTCGGGCTTGTGCCCTTGTTTTGCCAGCCTTTCGTATAAAAGATTGGTCCCTTTGTCGATATTTTCCCTTATGTTCTGGTTCGTGCGGAGCCAGTGCCTCACCCTGTTTTTAGCCTTGGCGGTCCTGGCTATTTTCAGCCAGTCAACTGTCGGATGCTGCGCCGCGCCTTTTAATACATCTATCCTGTCCCCGTTCTGGAGTTCATACTTCAGCGTGACCCATTTTCCGTTCACTTTGGCGCCTATGCACTTGTCACCCAGGTCCGAGTGGACGCTATACGCAAAATCAAGCACTGTCGCGCCCTTTACCAGTTCTTTTACCTCGCCTTTTGGCGTAAAGACGAAAACTTCCTCGTCAAAAAGGTCTACTTTCAGTTCCTTTATGAATTCTTCGCTTTCCCTCATGCTGCCGTGCCATTCCAGGAGCTGGCGGACCCAGGCAAAGGCTGAATCTGTTTTTTTGTCGAACGCGCGCTCTTCCTTATAGTTCCAGTGGGCCGCGATGCCGTCTTCCGCTATATCGTCCATTTCCGCGGTCCTTATCTGTATTTCAACCGGCCTTCCCGCCTCATCCAGGACCGTGGTGTGCAGTGACTGGTACATATTTGATTTCGGCATGGCTATGTAATCCTTAAACCTGCCCGGAAGCGGCTTCCAGTAATTATGTATTATACCAAGGATAGTATAGCAGTTATTGACCGTATCCGTTATTACGCGCAGGGCTATCAGGTCATAAATATTTTCAAACCTCTTGTTCTCCCTCACCATTTTCTGGTATATGGAGTAAAAATGCTTGGACCTGCCGATTATTTCCACCGGTATGTTGAGTTTTTTAAGCTCATTCCCGAGGATTTCCTTTAAAGCTTCGATCCTTTTTTCGCGTTCCTCTTTTTTTTCCGCTATTTTCCCCGCGATTTCCCTGTATGACTGCTGGTTTAAAACGGCAAAGGACAGGTCCTCAAGCTCTGATTTTACTTTTTCCATACCCAGCCTGTGCGCCAAAGGCGCGTAAACATTCAGGGTTTCATTGGATATGACTTTCTGTTTTTCTTCGTCCAAAAATCTGATCGTCCTCATGTTATGAAGCCTGTCGGCAAGCTTGATTATGATCACCCTGATGTCCTTTGCCATCGCAAAGAACATTTTCTTAAGCGATTCGCTGAATATCTGCCCCCTTGTCTTGAAAACTTTGGCCGTTACATGGCTCACGCCCTCCACAAGAAAAGCGGTGTTTTCCCCGGCTATTTTTTTTATGTCATCGACCGTATACGGCGTGTCTTCTATAACGTCATGCAGGAACCCGGCCGCGATCGTTACGGCATCCATCTTCATTTCCTTGAGTATTTTTGCGACCTCAAGGCTGTGCGTTATATAAGGCTCGCCCGACATCCTTTTCTGGTTTTCATGGGCCTTGCAGGCAAGGTCATACGCGGTCAGGATAAGGCTTGCGCCTTTTTCGTCAAAACCCGAGGCTATATCCTTTGCCTGGCTTTCGTATCCGGCCTTATTTGTTTCCAAAATATGCCTCGCATTCGCTGTTAAGCGCAGTCAATTGTTCCGACAAAAGCGCCCTGTATTGTTCTATGTCGGGGTCCGACGCGCCGGAAGGCACCACTAAGGGGCTGCCAAACTTAAATAAGTTATTTGAAAAAGGCATCATAATTATGGTCCTGTCCCATGATTTCAGGCGTATTTTTTTATCACAATAAAAGCCAAATGGTATGATGGGCAGGCCCGTAAGTTTTGATAGGTAAAGCGCGCCGTTCCCAACGCTTTTTTCTGGCCCGCGTGGGCCGTCCGTATTCATGGCTATGTCACAGCCTTCTTCCGCCATTTTTTGGATCTCCATAAGCCCGGCTGCTGCGCCGCGGAATGTGGAACCCCTGGCAGTTTTAAACCCGAATTTTCCCGCTATCCTCGCCGCTATCTCGCCGTCCCGGCTTACAGACACGAGCGTCGCTATCCCAAGGTTCCTGTAATAACAAACCGGCGCGATCAACCCCCTGTGCCAGAAAGCATATATGTATGTGCCTTTTTTATTTTTATAAGGCGTTGTATTTTCCCCGCCTATGACCTTGAAGGAATATGTAAGCGCGAATAGCTTGAGGATCAAGGTAAAAAAAGGCAAAGCTATGTTCATAATCGCCCAGTCTTCAGCTTGTTTCATGAACTTTGATTTCATTTTTATATCCTTTGCATGACGTAAAGTATGCCTTTTCTATTATCAACCATCTGCTTTTCCGCAATTTTGGCAATACCCGCAGGTGGCGGCATAATATGCCGCCACTACCGTATTTTTTTGATCTTCTACTATCTACTTTCTACTCTCTCGCGATCTTGACTTAATGAAAAAAGGCGCAGGTGGTTAAACCTGCGCCTTTTATATGCTCCCGCATAAGCGGGTATCAGCCTAAAATGTTGTCTGATTTATCTTCCTTATCTTCTTCTTCATCCTTTTTCTTCTTTTGTGACATCAGGAACCATATGATAACGGCTATGACTCCGAGAAGGATCAAAAGGAGCATAATGATATTAGACCCGCCTTTTTTGCCGTTCTTTTTGCCCGGTTCGGATATTGGCGTCGGCTGTTCTTCCGTGCCCATTTGAGTGCCTTCTCCTGAAGTATTCTGGGCGGTTTTTAATCCGGAAGATCCCTTTTTGGTGCCCATGCCCGCGACTGAACCTTCTTCTCCGGTGTCTTCTTTGGCTTCTTTGCCCTTAGCCGCCAGCTTGCTTCCGGACGGCGGCCAGTTAAGTTCCTGTGCGCGCTGTTTTGCCGCTTCAATCTCAACCGCGCTTACGTTCCTTGGTATGATAAGTTTCTGGCCTTCCTGTATCGTCCTGTAATTGTCAAGAATATCCTTATTGGCGTCAAAAATCAGGGGCCACTGGTATTTATTCCCGTAAATCGCGGCTTTTTCAGCTATTGTCGCGAGCGTATCCCCAGCTTCCACAATATATGTGGTGGGAAGTTCTTCTTTGCTTTTTTGTGAAGCTTCATCCATTACCTGGCCTTCTTCATCAGCCGCGCTGTTAACCTTTGTACCGCCGCCGCCGCCGCATCCGGAAAATACCATGATCCCGGCCGTAAAAACCACTGTAAAAAAAACAACCAAAAATTTCTTCATTTCTTAGTCCTCCTGTTTGAAAAATAATGTAATGTTTTATTATAACATTTATGTTTTTCTTGTCAAGTTTTTATGCAATATTGCGGTCTAAAAGGGCGGCTGTCTTTCTTTTAATGCACAAGAATTTCCAGGTATCAATTTAAAATTTTATATAAAGCCCTATTTTTTGGCTGCTGCCAAACTCGCTGAAAGGCACAAATACATAATCAAGCGAATATTTTACCGTGCCGGCCTTCAGCCCGAATCCCGCGCCAAAACTTACCCCGCTGTTCAGCCTTTCTTCAGGGCTGAAATTCCCACCTGCCCTGACTGCCAGGCTTATATCCCCGAACATATGGAGGTACTCAAGTCCGCCGCTTATATTCATGACATCGGTCAGGCTGTGGTCAAAATCCGCGCTTATCCTCAGCCGGTTTGTGGATTTGAAAAGGTTTAGTATCTGAGTGTATGCTCCCAGGGCAAATGTCATGGGAGTGACCCCTCCGCCAAAACTCGTGCCCAGGTTCCTGGCGGCAAACCCTATGCCTATCTTGTTCCAGATCGTCTCGCCGCGGTTTGACATGAAATCAGCTTCCTCAAGCACTATGGTGTATATGGCCCCCAGATCCGCTGATAAGGCCATGTTCGAATAATCCGGGCCTATGCTTTCGCCTGAGAACCGGAGTACTGCTCCGGCATTTAAGTTTTTGGTAAAATCACTGTAAAACAATTTGTTTAAGTTCACGCCGTAACCTACCGCGCCTGAAAAATCAAAAGCCGATACCTGAAGTCCCTGTGCCCCGAATTTATCCGCTTCAGTTGTCTGTACGATCGAACCGCCGTTTAAAAATTTAATCGAGGCGGCAACAGTTCCCGCGTCACCCATTCCGGAAGCATAGTACACGGAATCATAATAAATCCCGGAAAGGTACAGGTCATGGATGAAAAGTAATTCATTTACGCTGATCTGGGCCAGGCCCGCCGGATTGATGTCAAACCCTTCGAGATCGTCGGATATGGCCGTGTACGCTCCCCCCATGGCCTGTGATATGGCGCCTGAAGGAACTTTAAGAAGATCTATGGCGCCTGCGCCGGCTCCAGCAAAAAGTGAAGACGCTGTAAATATGGCAACCAATAAAATAATTTTAAGCTTCATGTTTATCCTGCCCTCTTTTATTTGACTATATAGAGTTTTCCCGTGAATTTTCTGCCTGATGCAGTTACATCATAGAAATATATACCTGCCTCGGCTTTTTCCCCGCTTTTGTTGGCGCCGTCCCACTCAAACCTGCCGCTTAAGTTCCCGAACTCAACCACCTTGTAGCCCTGTATGTTATAAATAATCACCTTTGTATCCGGCGGCAGGAAATCAAATTTGACCGTATGGTTGTCGGCTTTGGACATGCTGAACGGATTCGGATATACGGCTATCCTGTCAGGCGTCGGGGTCGCGGTAGGTGTAATGGTCGGGCTTACAGTAGCTGTCCTTGTGACCGTGAATGTCGGGCTGATGGTATGCGTCTGGGTTATCGTAAACGTCATTGTTATCGTCGGCGTCTGAGTGAATGTATATGTTTTGGTGTATGTCGGCGTTATTGTGGGCGTGCCCGTTTGCGTGAAAGACGGGGTTACTGTGGGAGTGTCTGTATCAGTCGGTGTGTCTGTCTGGGTCTGCGTAGGCGTCACAGTTTGCGTTACAGTTCCCGTGAACGTCGGGGTCGCGGTGTAAGTATAAGTGCTTGACCATGTGATGGTTATGGTCGGCGTATCAGTATAAGTCAGGGTCTGCGTCACTGTAGGCGTGACTGTATGCGTGAATAACGGGGTTACCGTCGAAGTCGTTGTTATAGTGGGAGTGTCCGTAAATGTCGGGCTGACAGTATGCGTCTGGGTTATGGTAAATGTAGGCGTAACCGTGAACGTGGGGGTATTAGACTGCGTAGTGGTGGATGTATATGTCGGAGTATATGTAGGCGTCACGGACGCGGTAAATGAGGGAGTCACGGTGAAAGTCGGGGTAAATGACGGCGTAAACGTCGGTGTATCAGTAGTCGTACTGGTCGGGGTCACTGTGGCTGTAACTGTCTTTGTGACAGTCTGCGTGACAGTCTGCGTGACGGTCTGCGTGACGGTCTGCGTGACAGTCTGCGTCACTGTCTGCGTAACTGTCCCTGTGACTGTCTGCGTCACGGTCTGCGTGACTGTAGGTGTTACCGTCTGTGTCACTGTCTGCGTCACGGTCTGGGTTACTGTAGGTGTTACCGTCTGTGTCACTGTCTGCGTCATTGTCTGCGTCACTGTCTTGGTTGCAGTCGGCGTAGCTGTCTGCGTTACAGTGCGCGTCACTGTTTTTGTGACAGTAGGCGTCGAGGTGGCTGTCGCGGGTTCGCCGACAAGCGTATTATTGCTTGTGCCGGTTTTTGTGGCGTCAAGCGTGTCTTTTGCCGTGATTGACTGCAGCCCGTCAGTACCGTAAGTTATGACCGTGAACTGGTGCGTCCCGTTATCCCCGGAAATAAATGTATAATTAGCCGGAAGGGCCGCAAGAGGGTCGGTTGAGGTAAAATGAACAGTACCCGTGTAATTCGTAACAGTCTGGTTATAAGCGTCCTTTGCCCTTACTATTATGGTGTAATAATTTATGTAAGTCCCCCATGTCTTTAATGCCGTACTCGGCGCTGTGATGGCAAATGATATAACTGGCTGCGACATTATGATGGCCGATGAAGTAACCCCGTTCGGATTTGTCATTGCAGCCGTCACTATGTGCCCGATGCCCGATACTATGGAGAGCGTAAGGTCGGCAAATATCTGCCCTGTTGCGTCGGTAAATCCGCTCTGCGGGATTATGGAACCGAAATTTGAATCAAAAGTAACCGGGATATTGGCAAGCGCCTGGGCTACACCGTTCTGGTCGGTCACGTAAGCCGTTACCCTTACGGCAGAACCAACCGGTGCATTCACTGTGCCGGATGACGCGGGCGGCGATATCCGTAAAAAATAACCTATTGTTACGACCAGGGTTTCCGTTGCAGCGGTTAAGACAGGTGTCCCGCTCTGTTCGGATATCGCGAACGTATAAGTACCGGGTGTATGCGATTTTACTTTAATAAGAGCGTAACCGCTTGAGTCCACGTTGAACAGCTGCTGGGTGTTCAGGGCGCTCCATGTAATTCCGTCAAGCGAATACTGGACATTCGCATTGGCGGCTATTTTCAGCCCTGTATGGCCCCCGGCCGGCGGCGGGGCGTTAAAATTGGCCGCATCCTGAAGATTAATGACGAGATTTCCTATGATATCGGCTCCAAGCGACATTGGATTCGGGTTTGGCACTATCCGTGTCGCCGCGGTTGCAATGTAAATAATGACCGTGGTGCCGAGCACTCCCGCTGAATTAACAACGCAGTAATTCATGTGGTCTGCACTGTTGCCCGTGGTATAACTTACAACCACCTGGCCTGCCGCGTTTGTGCTTCCGCTTGCGGGCGCCACGCTCGGCGCGCCTCCGCCGTTGGAAAGAGCCGCAAATGTTATCAAAACGCCGGAAATCGGATTTCCGTATTGGTCGGTAAGCAGTGCAGTCACAGGCACGACTGTACCTGGAAGAACCGCTGACGATGTGGCTGAAGCAGTCAGTAATGCGGCAATATTTGAGATTGTAGTGGCATAACCCTTGCCGTCCGTCATAACAGCGGCGGTATCGTGCGCGGTAATCGTCACATTCTGCCCGTTTTTTGTATCCATATAATAAAGGGTTGCTTTTCCGCTCGCAAGCGTGACATTGACCGAGGTAAACCAGTTATTTGTGTCCGTTGAGAACCTCATTGTAGGAGAAAATGCCGTTGATACTGTCACTACCGCGTTGGAATTGGCGCTGTTGCCGGATGAGTCCTTTGCCTGTACAACAATACTTACCGTATTGCCGGCCTGGGCAGTCTGTGAAACAGGGACAATTGAAAGAGCAGTTGCCGGCGTATCATTTACCGTGATAGCTGCGGTTCCGGTTGTAAGAAGTAGTACCGAAGCTGATGCCACTGAATTCACCGCGACAGAGTCCCTGACAAGAATGTTGTTAACCTGTGTTCCGGGCAGGAAAACAGTAACTGCCCATGTATTGCCGTTATCCGTGCTGAACCGCATTGTGCCCGACGTGGACGTCATTGTTATGCTCCGCGCGTCTGATATGTTGTTCCCGTTTGAGTCCTGTATGCTCACCTGCAAAGAACCCGGCACATTTGTCTGAAGGCTGAGATTGTTCGGGATTATGACCACCTTGTTCGCTATTATTGATGTGAAATTAACAGTTGTTATCCTGCTCATATGGCTCAATGTCGCGGTCACAAGCGCGGACCCGGCCTGGGTTGACTTGATCGTCGCCGACGCGTTACCGTTGAGGTCGGTCGTGGCCTTGGAATTGCCGGCGAGCAGGTTCAAAGGAGTTATGACATCGCCCGGCCTGTTGGACTGGAAATCTATCAGCGCCCCGTATACACCCTGGCCGTCCGGCCTTGTTACATGCGCCGTTATCGTGGCTGTGGTCGCCCCGTCTGCGGGTATTGCCGTTGCGGGAGCCACGCTCAAAGTCATATCCTTTAATATAAATATGTAAGTACTCTGCTCAAGCGAGTCCCAGGATTCCGCCGTACCGGTTGCGGCAGCCAAAAAGTAACCGGACCATGCCAGATTGTTTACAGGCAATGTGTTGTAATTTATGAATATTGGCATTGTAGTCGTGCCGCTTGGGTTGGTAAACTTCAGATTGTCATACACTGCATTAAAGGTGCCCCGCACATTTGACGGCGCCCCGTTTAACCCGAGGTTGCCTGTGTCTTCGGACAGGAAGAATTCACCCGTCATGGAGCCCGCAAGTACGCTCACGTCGAACTTCCTATGGTACCACTGTCCCCTGGCGTAAGCGGAAATGTCGGTTGACGGGTGTATCCTTATATTATTCTGGTCCTTGATATACGGCACAAAATCCCTTAAGTTTCCGGGCGCGGGTATCGTGCCCACCGCGGGGTTTGCGCCCACCGCGGGTTCATTATTGCTCTCAACCGAACAATAAAAAGAAGCGCTGTAATCCGGGACAAACACATCAAATTCAAGGTTGTTGTTTGCCGGTATCGGCCATGCAGACTTTGAAACGCTGAGATACGTATATTCATATGTATTGGCCGCGGTCAGATATGAGGTCAAAAGCATGGGCTGGCTGTATTGTGAAGCGCTTGCGGACACGAGTATGATGTTGCTCGTTCCGCTGACAGCTCCGGAGGTGCCCGTTATAGTCCATGTCCCGGTCGAATTAAGCGTCGCGGCAAATATCCTGACGCCAAAATCCGTAGCCTGAAAAGTGTAGTCCAAAGGAAGGCTTGCGCCGACGGGAGTGGACGTAAAGTGTACCGTGCCCATGTAGTTCTCTATAATATTCCCAAACTGGTCTACGGCTGTCACGGCATAGTTAAAGCTTATTCCCGAGTTTGCCGTAGCCGGCGCAACTATCTGGAACGTAAACGGGGCGCCGGCAGTTACATTGATGCCGTTGCTTGTGCCGTTGATCGAAGGCGTAATGTCGTCATGAGCCGACACGGTTTGTATACCCGTTGTCTTCATAACTACGGCCACTATTGTCACCCCGGAATATCCTGTAACAAAAGTGGTATCCGGAGGCAGCGTTGCGGATGAATCTGTCGAAGTAAATCCCACCGTGCCTGTATATCCCATCACTATATTATTGAAAGCATCTTTGGCTGTGACCGTAATCCAGATCGTGGAGCCTGCCGCGCATGAAGCCGGGGCCTGTATGGAAAAACTCACAGCGCTTCCCGTTGTCAGGAACACTGTCGCGATGCCCGGAACCAATACCCCGTCATCGGCGGTTATGGTTTTTGTGCCGGTGTTGAATATATTTACAAGGAAAAGAGATGTTCCGGTTCCTGTCCCGTCAAAATACAGACTGGAAGGCGAGATTGAATATGATACGGCATTGGAACTCATGTTAACCGTTCCCGTGTAGCCGGGGAAAATAAAATCACCGTATGAAAGCGGGGCCATGGCCTGCACAGTCACATAGAAAGGCACGCCCGCTATTTCAGGCGGTGTGGCGATAATCCTGAAGTGGTCGGCGTACATTGTGGCCGTCACAGTCGGCGTAACTGTCGGAGTGTTTGTCGGGGTTATTGTTTGTGTCACAGTGGGCGTATTTGTAGGCGTAAATGTCGGTGTGGCTGTGACCGTTATCGTCGGCGTCACCGTCAGCGTTGCTGTCCTTGTATAAGTCGGGGTTATGGTCTGTGTCACGGTCGAAGTGTATGTCGGGGTCGCGGTCGGGGTCACGGTCTGTGTGACCGTATAAGTCGGAGTGTAAGTCGGCGTGTACGTGGGCGTATATGTGGGAGTATATGTCGGGGTGAATGACGGCGTCACGGTATCCGTGGGCGTTACAGTTGGCGTGATCGTGAATGTCGGGGTTCCTGTGGGCGTGGCCGTAAAAGTCGGGGTGTCCGTGGGTGTCACGGTGAAAGTCGGCGTGTATGTCGGGGTTGCAGTAAAAGTTTCCGTATATGTAGGCGTGTAAGTCGGTGTGTCTGTTGGCGTGTAAGTCGGAGTGTATGTAGGGGTGTAAGTGGGCGTGTCTGTCTGGGTTACCGTATATGTCGGAGTATATGTTGGTGTAAAAGTCGGGGTAAATGTCGGCGTAAATGTCGGGGTCGCCGTGGACGTCTCCGTTATTGTCATGGTAACCGTGGGTGTGACGGTAGGCGTGTATGAAGGCGTAAATGTCGGGGTATTTGTCGGGGTAAAGGTCGGAGAAGCAGTCGGCGTCACAGTAAACGTCGGGGTCACCGTGTATGTGGGCGTTATAGTAGGCGTATTGGTAAATGTCGGCGTTATGGTAAATGTCGGCGTTATCGTGTAGGTAAAAGCCGGGTTATGTAAAAAATCAATATTTAAGGCGTCAATATACGGGGAAACAAGGGTATCATACGTGGTAAGTACGGCGCGCCAGTATATCAGCGTGCCGGAAATATTTATGCCTATACCCGGCGTTACATTATTCCACACAGTGCCGTTCGTGGAAAGCGCGTACTGGATCTGCTGGCCGTTTAAAGTATTCGTCGCGGTCAGCGTCACATAACCCGAATATCCCGCGAACCAGTTGTCTATGGCAATTGACTGCGCGGTCTGCGGTGTATTAAACGCGGCTCCGAACCTGTTAATCTTCGCAAAATCGCCGCACATCATCCAGTAGTCGCCGTTATACACTATGCTGTTTATGGAAAACTGCCCGTAATTTACCATATTGGGGTTTACAATCGGGTTTTCATCCGTAAAGACCTCTAACGAGCCCGCTATAGAAGAACTGTTTAACTTTCCCTGCCCTCCGCCAATGAACCATTTTGTCTGTGAAGCATTATAATCCATGCCGTATATTGACTGCGCCCCGAAATTAACCAGTTTTGCCGTTTTATTGGAAAAATTTCCGGGACTATAATCGGCCATCCTGCCGCCGTCGCAGCCTATCCTGACGTTGTAGTTGCCATACGATTTTATGACATTTACCGGGTATGTCCCGTTAAAGCATCCGGGGCCCCTCATCTGGTTTGTAAGCGATGAAAATGACGTGATCCCGTCATACATTTCGAGCGAACCCGATGTCCCGCCTATGAACCACTGGATGTAGTCTGCCGCCCATTCCGCGGCGCGCACAGTGTCTGTATTTGAAAAACCGTCGTTTATCCCAAGCACGGGATTGCGCGAGGTAAAATTAACGCCGTCCGCTGATGTCGCAAGTTCCACGTTTGTCCCGCCGCCGCCTATGAGCCACTGGCTGTTCGCCCACTTGATGACATTTACGCTGTTTGTCCCCCAGCCTATCGTGGAGAGCGCCGAGTTGAGCGACGAAAATGTCGTGCCGTCGTATTTTGCCAGGTTGCCTGACGCTCCGCCCACGAGCCAGTAAAGGCCTACCGGGTTCCATCCCACAGACAGGACATTTGTCGAACCCCAGCCCAGCGAGGATTTTAAGTCCGTATATGTTGAACCGTCGTATTTATTTATTGAACCCTGCTCTCCGACTATAAGCCAGTAAGTGCCGTTAAAAGCCGCGCTTTTGATGTTGTACTCGCCAATATCCTTGACGCTGTTGCCAAGATTTGCATAAACCCCGGGATCTACGGTTCCGGTCCTCTGCATCAGGCGTCCGTTAGCGCCGCCGAGCATTGCTGTCCCGCCCGCGTTCGAGCCAATGGCCCATATGGGGTCAATTGCAAAATATGAAGGATTTGACTCGGAATAAAAAGTTACAGCGTCGCTTGACGTGGTAAGCTGGGTATTTGATCCGTTATTCCCGCCGATTAACCAGTAGGCCCCGTTCCACTTTATGCTCCATATCGTGGAAAAAGAAACTGACGCGCTCTTATTTGTAAACGCGGCGCCGTTATAAGCGGCGAGTTTGCCCGCGCCGCCGCCGATTAACCAGTAGGTCCCGTTCCAGTCAAGGCAGTAAATATCATAAGCAACACCGCCCCACGCCGTCTTTATGTCGTTGGTTAAGTCGGTCCAGGTGCTCGCCCCGTCATATTTGCATATCTTACCGTTTTTACCGGCAATCAGCCAGTAGGACCCGTTCCACGCTATGGCGCGCACTTCATCGGATGATGTAAAACTTGTGGCGGCTGTCATGGCTGACTTTAAATCCGTAAAAAATGCACCGTCGTATTTATTCAGGGAAGCGCTTGTTCCGCCTATCAGCCAGTAGGGGGATGCCGAGCTTTTCCATCCGATCGCATGCACGTCCCCGGAAAATCCGATCAGGCCTGATGTCAGATCAGACCAGGATGAGGATCCGTCCCACTTGTTCAGCTTTGGCCCGCTTCCGCCTATTAACCAGTATGAGCCGTTTGATTTGACGGTATTAATATCCGAATTGCCCCAGTTTACCAGGCTTAAGGATCTGTTTGTAAAAAATGAGCCGTCGTAAGAATTAAGCTTTCCGCCCTCACCGCCCATGAGCCAGGTTGAAGCGGCATCATAATCTATGGCTATTATACCGCCGCCCCAGTTTATGACGCCGGTAGTTTCGGCAAATTTGTTCTGCCGGGAAAGTATGACCCGTCCCGACCCTGAATTCCAGGTGGTGTCCCAATTGGCGGTTGTATTTGCGATATCTTCGTAAGAGTTTGAACCGAATGTTTCGGTAAAAGTCGATGAAAACAAAGGAAAAGACATGAATAAAAGCAAAATCGCCGCAACTGTGATGACTGATATAATCTTCCTTATTATAGCCATATATACCTCTGATTTTCTATACAAACAGGTCAGTAATAATATTACCATAAAACCGTCATATATCAAGGACTAAAACCAAAAATTGTATATACAATTGTTACATTTGTTTTCCCATGCCAAGGACCCGTTTAAATCGGCCGGACATACGCTTTCACGCGCCATAAAAATCTTATTATTTATCGGGTATTCTATAATCCGCAATTGACAACACCCCTCCAAAAGAATTATAATGCCTCCATGGAAAAAGATAAAAACTTAAAAAGGTTTATGCTCACAATAGCCCTTTTCATGGCGGCAACCGTGTTGTCCGACGCATTCGTGAATATTTACCTGTGGCGGTTAAAAGCCGACTACATACCCATCACAATTTATATGCTTTCCTGCTATATTACCATTCCGATCATATTCTACCTGTGCGGCTATATAGGCATGCATATAGACCGGGTTACCATATATATTATAGGAATATTCTGCTATATTACCTTCTACGGCATGGTGCTGATTTTCAGGGAAAACATAACGCAGCATGTGATCCTGTGGGGATTTGTCAAAGGGCTTGCCATGGGTTTTTTCTTTTTTGGCTACCACATACTTACTTTTGATTTTACATCCGTCTCCAACAGGGACGCGTTTTACACCAATACATCCATCATATCGGGGACAAGTTCCCTGCTTGGCCCCCTAACAGCCGGATTCATAATAACCTATTTCAAAAATTTTTCCGGATATTACATCATATTCGGCTGTTCCGTCGTGTTTTTTATCGTGGCCGTCGCATTGTCATTTTCCATGAAATCCACGCCCATAAAAAGGCCGTACAAGATCGAGGACCTGGTATTTACCAAAAATAAAAAGTGGCAGGACACCCTGATAGCTTATCTGTTTTTATCGGGCAAGGATACCATCGCCACTTTTTTAATAGGCATCCTGGTTTTTAAGTCGACGCTCAGTGAGTCTTCCGTCGGCAAATACGCTTCGCTCATCGCGGTAGCGGCCATCTGCACGGCCCTGCTGTTTGGCAGGTTTTCAAAACCGCAGACCAGAAAGAGCTTTGTCCTGACCGGGGCCATACTTGCTTTCGCCGCCGCTTTCCTTCTCATGTATAAGATAAACATTTACACGCTCGTGATATACAGCATCATAAGCGCGGTAGCCGATTATCTTGTCAGGACCCCTATCTCCGCGCACGCCCTGGACGTAATAAGCCTGGATACCAACGCTAACGAAAGAAAAATGGAATATATAGTGGCACGCGACGTGCCCACCGCCGTCGGCAGGATCGTAATGCTGGTGGTATTTGTGCTTTTCCTCCAGTACATGCCGGTGAACGGGATAAAGGCGATTATACTTCTTATATCAATGTTTCCATTCGGGGTTTATTGGGCGATGTATAAACGGTAGGATTTAATTGGTAAATACAAATTGGTAAATACAAATTACTAATTACTAATTAAGGCAAAAGCAGATAACGTTTTTAGCTCTATTAGTTTGGTTTAATTAGTCATTAGTAATTTGTAATTCATATTAATATTTGCTGTTTTCCGTGTTTCCATTATCATCTTTGGCTGCGTCATCTTTTGATTTTACATCAACGGGATTTTGGGGCGCGACTGCTGTTGCGGCTGCAATTTCATGGGCGGGTTCATCCGCGGCCCTGCCTTCATTGGATCTTTCAGGATTTATTTTATTTTCACGCCCCTTATTATATCTTCCCTTGACGTCATCCGCTGTTATAACAGGCGCAGCTGTTGCGGGAGTCTGTACCGCTGCCGCAGGCACTCCGGTTGCTTCAGCCGCTGCATTTGCACCGCCTGTTTTACCCCTGCATCACTGTCCCGGTTATTTTTATCCTGCCGGTTTTCATTTACAAATTTCTTGTCCCGCAAGTTCTCTTTTCCCTCGATCGCCACGGTCGGAACAACGGCCGGGATGGCTGTTGGGACAACCGTCGGGACCGTAGCCTGTTCAACAGTTGGCGCAATTGTCAGGATTATCGCAGGTTGCGGTTGCGTCTTCAGGGTATTCACGTCATTATCCGTTCCACGTCCGCTTGATTGTCTGTCAGACCCGTTCACTTGAGGATTAAACCCGCTGTTTATTGTGTTATCTTGACGTTTAAAACCTTTATTCATTGCGTCTTGAGGTTTAACACCGTTGTTCATTGCGTTATCCTGAGACTTAGCATTGTTGTTTATTGCGTTATCCTGGGGCTTAACACTGTTGTTCATTGCGTTATCCTGGGGCTTAACACCGTTGTTCATTGCGTTATCCTGGGTCTTAACACCGTTGTTCATTGCGTTATCCTGGGGCTTAACACCGTTGTGCATTGCGTTATCCCGCCCGTTATTTTTTTCAAGTCCGGGCCTTCCTGGAGAATTGTACCCGCGTGCATCCTGCGGGATTGGAGTTGGTTCAGCTATTTCATTTCCATTCCTTTGTTCGTTATTTCCCCTATTCCGGTTTTTTTCCGCATTTTCCCGTTTGTACGCGTTTCCACTTTGATCATCTTCTTTCCCATAACCCTGGTTTTGGCTGTTCCCATACCCGTTATTCCGGTTGTTTTGATTCCATTTGTTATTGCTGTTGCCGCCGCTATTTTCATACGGGTTGCCGCCGAATACCCTTGTGTAATTTTCAGGATATACGTCTTTTTTGTTAAAATCCTGCTTTACTTCCTTTTTAAATTTATATTCCCTTTCCAGGTAATCAAAGTCCTGGTTTATCCCCTTATTTGCCGGATTTTTTGGCTTTAATTTGTAGTTTATCTTTCCGTTATTAAAAGCAAATTCCTCGTTAAGCGCTCCCTCTTCATTAAACTTCTTCCAGTCCCCGGATTTTACGCCTTTGGAATAATCGCCCAATTCCATGGGTTTTCCATTTGCGTAATAAAACCTGCTGAAACCGTCGCGTTCATTGTTTTTATACATGATCTCCGCCGCGGGCCGGCCGGGCCCGTAAAACACCGTAACCAGGCCGTCTATTACCCTGCCGCGTTTTATAACGGTCCCATTAGGCTGGAATATCCAGTTGGCAATCTCGGTATTATTATTGTCATAGAAAACATACCTGTTATCGTAAACCTTCAGTATAAGGAAATTAACCGGCGTTGCGCCGGCCTGGTAGGAATAAGCCATGGCATTTCCGGGGGAATAGCTGTAAAAGTAACTCTCCGGGGGCGCCTGATTGGTATAGACATCAGGACGGTCCACATAATAAACGCATGAAGATAAAAGAAAAACCATAAGTACTGCCGCAGCGAGAATAAAATTTTTTTTCATTGCCCTGCCTCCTGTAAAATAGTATTTGAACATTAGACGGAACATGTTTCAACTTGGTTTACATAATAGCATAAATGGCGCTGGCTGAAAACCCTCATTAATATGACGCGTTTCCTTTCGTGTCCGGTACGAACTTTAATTTTTCTATGGCCTTTGCGCGATTCCCCTATATAATATAAGCGCAAAATCCATAGAAAAATTAAAGTTCGTACCGGACACGATTTATCATAAAGGCTTTTCGGTCAGTCTCTAAATAGTGCTGGCGGAAAAATCCTTATGACAGGTCTTGTCCGGGAGTACTATAATAAGAGCAACCCGCACCCTTCTACTCTCTACTTTCTACTCTCTCGCGCCTTTGATCTTATGACAAATACCTAAAACAGAGCATGTTAAGTTATACCGCTTGTCCCGACGCAGTAGCTTACGGGACTTGAGCGGGTATTTGTGGCTGTAAGCTTTTCGTCGCTTTAGCGCCCGTTGATTTTGTGCTTTTCAAAATCTTACGGGCGCTTATGCGAAGCCAAGCTCCTCAAAGCTAACAGCCAATCGAGTAGGAGGCGGGCGTTAGCCCGCCGTCCTCTCACACCACCCTGCATGCGGTTCCGCACAGGGCGGTTCCTTTCGCTTGCGAATCTGCTCTACAGTTCTTGCCTACGTATTGACTTGCTCGACACAATACTGGCCTCACTGCGTTCTTTAGGTTACTATCCGCTTTACCCCGTTTGGTTTGGTGCACTCAACTACCGCATCCTGTTGACTCCGTCAACTTCGTACGTTTAAGCGACGGCGTTTCAGCCGCTCTTGCTGCTCCTCCACCATTTGTACGACATAAAGACTGACCTTAGCGATTGGTTCGGTCCTTCGCCCATGTCTTTGAGCTACTATGACCTCGGCTGACTCCTTGCGGTTCGTATTCCGTATCACTACGGTTTTACCTTCTCAGGAAACCAGCAAGGCCTCCCCAGATATCACGCTTCACTTTCATGCTTATACCTGCCACATTTACTTCCGTATCTTCTGTGCAAGAACTGGACTTTGAGTGTGTTGGCCCTCTTATCCGATACGTCTGCCTCACATGTGGTTTCTGGTCGTCAGGCCAGCAGTTTGCCTATGGCTTCCTTCAGATTCCGCCTCACGGCGGACACCCTTGCCACGTCGGCTAACGATTCCCCTTGCCGGGCTCGTAGGGAACTTTCATCCCTTAGCGATAGCGCCATGCTGGGCGTACCAAAAAAAACCCGGGATTTCTCCCGGGCTTTGTTATCACAGTTATTATCCTTCCGGATAATATTACTTTTTCTTGCCTGCTTTTTTGTCCGCCGCTTTCTGGGCCGCGTGTTCGGCTTTTCTTTCGTCTTTGGATTTTGCCTTTTCCGCCTCTATCTCGGTTGCTTCCTTGTTTATCTCCACGGAATCCACGGACAAAGTGTCTGAAGCGAACTTTTTCGCTTCTTTCTTGGCTTTTCTTCCCGAAGTATCGCGCAGCGAATAAAGTTTTGACTTCGTGGAATCACCCTGTTTTACAACGGTGATCGACTCTATCATGGGCGAGTGCATGGGGAATGTCCTCTCCACTCCGATCCCGCCGGCCGAGATCTTCCTTACGGTTATCATCGAATCAAGGTTTATGCCTTTTTTCGCGATCAGAATACCTTCAAAAGCCTGTATCCTCTCCTTGCCGCCTTCCAGGATCCTGGTGTTAACCTTGATCGTCGAACCTACCGCGAGCTTGTTTGCGTCCCTGCCTTTTTTCTTGTATGTTTTTTCTACAATTTCCCGGATGTTTGCCATTTTAAGAGCTCCTTTCATCCTTTAAGTCTTCCAGATTTTTTTTATCTTCCTTTGTTAACTTTATATTTTCAAGCAGTTCAGGCCGGTTCTTATAAGTCCTGGCCAGAGCCTGTTTCCTGCGCCACTTTTCTATTTCCTTATGGTTCCCCGACGTCAGCACCTCGGGCACCTTGAGCCCCATGAATTCCCTGGGCCTGGTGTAGTGCGGGTAGTCAAGTATTCCGTTTACAAAAGACTCGTTTATGGCGGAATCCGCGTTCCCGAGCACTCCGGGCAGCAGCCTTATCACGCCCTCAATGATCACACAAGCCGCGAATTCCCCGCCGCTTAAGATATAGTCCCCTATGCATATTTCCTCGTCTATGAACTCCAGAACGCGCTCGTCCACGCCTTCATACCTGCCGCATATGAGAACCAAGCCGTCAAGCTTTGAGTACTCTTCAAGCTTTTTCTGCGTCAGCTTCCTGCCCGACGCGCTTAAAAGAACGATCCTGATCTTCTTTCCTTCACTTCCAAGCTTGCCTTTCACACTTTCTATCGCCTTATACACGGGTTCTATGCTCATAACCATGCCTTCGAGCCCGCCGAACGGCACGTCATCAGTTTTTTTGTGCTTGTCGACCGCAAAATCCCTGATGTTAACCACGTTAAAGCTTACCGCGTTCTTTTCCCTGGCTATCTTTATCATGGAAAAATCAAGCGCCGTTTCAAAAACTTCCGGAAAGATCGTAAGTATCCCTATTTCCATTTATTCTTCTTCGACGATCTCGACCGGTATCTTTTTCTTGATGCCTTTATTTATCGAAGCCATGGAAATCAGGCTCCTTATGGCCTTGATCGTCTTTCCTTCCCTGCCAATGATGTTTTTCGTGTCATTTTTTGATACCTGTATGACATACTTTTTCATCATGCCGTCGTCTTGTTCCCTTACCGCGACTTTGTCCTTTTCGTTCACGATAAGCCCCGCGACATAATTCAGCAGTTCTTTCATGGTTTACTTGGCTGCCTTTTTGGCTTTCTTTTCTTTCTTTTCTTTTTTTACTTTCCTGGCCTTTACGGGCATTACCACGCCGTTTTTCTTGAGTATCGAGCTCATGGTCGGTGAAACCTTGGCGCCTTTTGAGACCCAGTACGCGGCCCTCTCGTTGTCGAGCTTTACTATCGCGGGATTCTTAACCGGATTATAATGCCCAAGTTCCTCGATATACATACCGCCCTTGGCGGAACGCCTCTCGTCAGCCACGACTATCCTGTAAAAAGCCGCGTTTTCCTTGCCCATTCTTTTTAACCTGATCACTACTGCCACGGTGAAACCTCCTGATAAAAATTAAGTTTAATAGTTCAAAAACAATCAACCTGCTCAACCTGTTCTATTTTTCGTGAAACGAAAAATCTGGAGCTGATGACCGGAGTCGAACCGGTGACCTACTGATTACGAATCAGTTGCTCTACCAACTGAGCTACATCAGCCTGGTTTCGTTATCTCGCATTATATGCTATGTTTTTTAAAGAACATTACAACAGAAAGCCACTGTGAGAGGGGGCAAGCCCCCTCTCTACATTTTTATATGTTTTTACTCCATAAAAAAATGGTGCCGAGAGACGGATTTGAACCGCCGACGCACAGATTTTCAGTCTGTCGCTCTACCGACTGAGCTATCTCGGCACCTGTATCCGGTAGATAAATAATCATAAATAAAATATCCAAAAAAAACAATCCGCTGATTGTTCAATAAACAGAAGTATTCCTTTGCTTATTTTTAAAAAAGCGATTTACAAGTATAATAAATATGCAAATAATTGTCAATGAAATAATACGTTTTTTGATTTGTATTTCCTGTTGAATTTAGCCTGTTATTCTGCTAATATGGTTCAAATTTACCCATATTATAAGGAGAAAAAATGAACATAGACGTTATTATCCCGGTCTACAACGGTGAAAAGCACATAAATAACTGCCTTAATTCATTGAAAGAACAGGATTACAAAGCCGGAAAAATAAACATCTACATAGTTGACGACAACTCAAATGACGCCACGGTCAAAATAGCGCGGGAAGCCGGCTGTAATATCCTGGAAAACGGCGCCCGCCACATAGAACGCGGCAAGGCGATCGGCATCGCGAACAGCTCGTCCGAGCTTATTTTATTCATGGATATTGACAATTATTTTCCGGACAAGAACTGGTTAAGTTCCGCCGTTGAGAAGCTGAAGAAACACCCGGAAACGGTCGCGGTGGAGTCCTGCTGGTTTAATTACAGGCGCTCAGACCCAGCGGCCAACAGGTACTGCGCCCTTTTCGGCATCAATGACCCCATAGCTTTTTACCTCGGCAAAAGGGATAAGTTCATGGCCACGGAAGAAAACTGGGAAATATACGGCAAAGCGCAGGACATGGGCGATTATTTCCTGGTGGAATTCTCCCCTGATAAGGTTCCAACCCTCGGCAGCCAGGGTTTTTTAATCCGCAGGGAGTACTTAAAATACTGCGACACGGACCCGTATTTCTTCCACATTGAAGGCAACATGCAGATAATAAACAAAGGGTTTCATAAATATATCTTCCTGAAGAACTCAGCCGGACACAATCATGTATCGTCCGTAAAAGAATTCACAAAAAAGTGCTACCGGAACATCATGCTTTTTTATAAACACGCAAACGAAAGGAAGTATAACTGGCAAAGCAATCAGCTTGGGTTTATATTGGTGATTTTGTCCATGGTGACAGTAGTAAGACCGCTGTACGACGCAATTAAAAACTTCATCAAAAAACCGGATCCCGCGTGGTTCCTGCACCCGTATTTTTCGTTTATAGTGCCGGTGATTTACGCGATGGAGACCATACAGGTGAAGCTGGGGATAAAAAAGTATTAAGAGTAAGAATTGAGAGTAAAGAGTAGAGAGGCTGCTTGCTGCCTCTCTGACGCAGGATTGTACCGCCGGGTTTAAACAACGATGAGCGGCAGCAAGCAGCCGCTCTACTTATCCCTCTTAAAATCCAGCAAATGCCCCATAACAGCCTGGCCTGCCTTGAACAGGAACATAAAATCGTCCCAATCTCTTATTTCCGTTATCTGCCTCATCAAAAACTTCGGCGTCATGAACGCGCCGTATATGTCGTTGCATATCTTCATGACATCAGCGGGTTCCATGTCCGGGAACTTAAATACCGGCCTGGTCATGTCGAACTTTTCCCATTCTCCGGGTTTAAATCTCAGCCAGTCATTCTCAACTGCCTGGGTATATAACGGGGTCCCCGGATAGGCTATTACAACAGTGGCCTGCAGCATGTCGGCCAAACCTTTATCAAGCAATTTTCTCGCCATTTCATAAGTCCTCATAGCGTCGGCTTTTGTTTCCCACGGGTAACCTACCATTATCGTCAGGTGCACGCCTATGCCGGCATCCTTTGCTATTTTACAGCCTTTTTCAATTATATCTATTGTCGTCCCCTTGCACAGCCTGTCCAGTGTAGCCTGATTTGCCGACTCCAAACCGAACTTTAGAAGCCTGAAACCCGCTTTTTTCATCATGGAAGCGGTCGTTGAGTTTATGTAATCAAACCTGAAATTACCCATTAAAGACATTTTATAGTCGCGTTGTATCATGCCGTCACAGAACTTTTTCAGCCATTCGCCTCTGGGGAAGGTCCCGGTATCGTCAAATATCTCCCTGATCCCGTACTTTTTGACCAGCATGTCCATCTCGCCTAATAATGACTCCGGGGTCCTGGTCCTGAATGTGGGAAATAATGTCGTCCACGAGCAGAACGTGCACTTGGCCCACGGGCAGTCGCGGCCCACCATCGTATATGTATACGGGGATTTTTTAAAGAACTTCTCCCCGTACTGTTTCCATTTGGTCAGGTCCCTGTCTATAAAAGGCAGCGTATTTAAATCATGTTCAAGCTTGAATTTACCCGTATTCTTAATATCATTGTTTTCCCTGTACCATATGCCCGGTTCCAGGGCTTCTTTCCCTTCCATATGCCGGACGACGTTTAAAATTAGAAAATCAAAATCCCCGCCGGTAATTACAAAGTCAACCTTTGAGTTCAGCATGGTTTCTTCGGGCATGGCTGTTACATGGTCGCCCATGAGTATCAGCTTGGTTTCGGGCAGTATCTTCTTTACTTTTTCCACGATTGCCCAGTGCAGTTTGACTACCGGCGTCTTTGTTTCATACGCTATGACATCCGGTTTTTCCGATATTAAGAATTTTTCATACTGCTCCCACGTCAGGCCTTCGGCTATGGAATCATTATAGATGGAATCATATCCCTTTTCCTTCATGAGCGTGGCCGCTGAAGCGGGCACCATGGGATATATGAATGAAGGGTTATGGAACCATTGGAACTGCCTGTTCTGCCCGAGCGTGGGCGTGCCTTCGCCCGCCAAAGGCGGGTAAGATATCATTACTTTCATCAATTAACTCCTTTGGCCATTTTTCAATTTAATTGTCTTCTTCTTTCAGCTTTCCTGAAAAAAGGCCTTTCACAAAATAAGCCCCGTAAAATACGTGCGTCACAAATATACCCAGCATGGTCATAAGCCCAAGCTTAAAGCTTTTAGTCTTTATACCATCCAGGCTTATTAATATCAAGTATAATGCCATCGGTAAAAACCAGATATTGATCAGTTTTGCGTTGAAAAAATCCGGGTAAATAAAGCTGAACAGGTAGATGTCAAAAAATGTCGGCACGAAATACCCCGGCCGCAGGGATGTTTCCGGAAACCTTTTTACAAAATATCCCCTGTGTGCCGCGTAATTTACGACCTGATTTATGTGGCCCCAAAGGAAATCACGCCTGTGATGGTATACAAACACTTCCGGGTCATATACGATCCTCAATTTTAGGTCTTTTACAATCTTCAGGCATATCACCGTATCCTCACCCGGCCAGAACTCGGTATTGAATCCGCCTATCTTTTCCAGCACATCCCTTCTTATTATCAGGTTGCATGACGGGTAGTCATCGACAAACCTGCGGGGCCCGGCCATATATCGGTAACGGTATCCCCCGCCGCCCATGAATGAAGAATATATAAGCCCTGACACCTGCTTTAAGAACGAATCATTTGGGGGAGTTGCCGCCGGCCCGCCCACAGCGCCCGTGTTTTTATCATTCTCAAAGATCTCAACGGCTTTTTTAAGCCATTGCTTTTCCGGGTAGACATCATCGTCTATGAAAGCTGTTATTTCGCCTTTTGAGGCTTTGATCCCTATGTCGCGCTTTTCCCCGGGAAAGATATGGCCGGTGGGGATTATCCTGAGTTTGAACTTGAATTTTCCCGTTATCTTATCCGCCTTGTCAGGCAGGACTATTACTTCAACTTTTTTAAGGTCATAGTCAAGCTTGTTAATATAAGGAAGAGACTCTCTTATATAGTCGTTAACCTCTTTAACCGGTATTATGATGCTGACTGTTTTCATGCGTTAAAACTCCTGTTTTCAATTCTTTAACTTCAACTTCATTCCACTCCGAATTCCGAACTCCGAATTGTAATCAAACCTTATCGTAATAATGCAGTATCCTAAGCCTGTAAAATATCGCCATTGTATCCCACAGCATGTTAAAAATAAGTTTGAGCGTTATGTGCCCGTACTTGCCTTTATAATCCACGACAACCGGCGCCTCTGATATCTTAAACTTATTGTAATGCGCAAGTATCAAAAGTTCCAGGTCAAAAGCGTACCTTTTAATCAGCACCTTGTGAAATACTTTTTTCAGCACTTCTGCCCTGAAAAGTTTTATGCCTGTCTGGGTGTCGCGCAGCGGCAGGCCAAAGAGCAGTTTTACTATAAAAAAATAGCTTGCCGACAGGAACTTCCTGCTTAAGGGATAATTCAGCACTGATTTCGGGTGCCTTTTTGAGCCTATGACCACGTCACTGGAGTCGTTTTTCATGACATCAAACAGCGCTTCAAACTGTTTCGGGTGTATGTCAAGGTCGCCGTCCAGGAACATTACCAGGTCGCCGCCGCAAAAATTAAACGCGGTGCGCAGGGCTTCGCCCTTGCCTTCATTCTTTGTCAGCTTAAAAACTTTAATATGGTCATTGGTCGCCGTTAATGCCTTATTATAAGTCAGGTCCTTTGATCCGTCATCCATGACAATTATCTCGTACGTTATGCCGAGGTTCCTGAAATACCCGTCTGTTTCAAGGATATTTGCCGCCGCAGCCGTCTCTTCATTGTACATGGGCATCAGTATGGAAAGTTTTTCAAATTTCAATTTTTTTCACCTTTTTTTCAAAATATAGCGACACGAAACTGAAGGCAAGTATGGACATATTCACCGCAAAAAGCATCCCTATGACCTGGAAAAAAGTCCCATGGAAAAACCATAAAGCCGTCGCATAGATGATAATGCCGGCGTACATTATATAAATAAACCCGTATTTGTGTATGGCGAGGCAGTAGTTCAGCAGTATGTTAAAAAGGACCAGCGGTAGTATAGCGACCCCGAATATCCTGATAACGCCTTCTATGGCATAATACTTTGCCCCGAACATTATCCCTATGATGACTTTCGGGAAGAAAAAGCAGAATACAATTCCCAGCATGCAGATTGCGGCCGTAAGCGCCAGGCTTTTCCCCAAAAGCGAAATTGTATCCCTGTTTAATTCGTGGCTTTCCGCCGCCTTTGGAAAAAGCGTCATGGCTATCGCGGACGGAAAATATAGGAAAGCTTTTCCCACCATGGACGTGGCCGAGTACAATCCGGCGTCATAACTGCTGAAAAAATGCTTTACCATGAACACATCAATATAGCTCAGCAGGGCAAGACCGAACATGGATAAAAAAACAGGCATGGCAAAAGTAAAAAGATCCATTTTCCTTATTACCTCCCCGCCGCTTTCCTTGTAACTGAAGATTTGCTTAAGAAGGATAAACCCGGTTATGAAGGCAAAAGTCGTACCCGCAAACGTAGTTGCAAGAGCGCCCTTGGTGCCCCATGACAGGACGCTGACAAATATGTAAAGTGCGATCAGCCTTACTGCGGCATCCACAATAAGCGTCCCGCCAAAACCGATGAAATTCTGCAGCCCCTGCAATATGCCCCTGACCACCGTCGCTAAAATGGCGATAAAGGAAATACCGCCGAGGATAAAGAAAAGCCCGGCATCATCAATGTGAAAAAATTCTTTTATACCGCCCAATCCCGAGCCTGCCGCAGCAAATACGGAGAAATACACGGCTCCCAAAATGGTAAACCACAGCAATGTTTTTTTAAAAAGCTTTTCAATGCTCCCGAATTCATTATGAGCCTTGAAAATTGCCGTCTTCTTGACCAGCGTCATCTGAAGCGCCATGGCCGGCATCCCCACTATAATAATTAACGCGAGCAGGGTTACCAGCACCCCGTATTGTTCGGGGCCCAGCAGCCTGCTCGCGTAACTATGAAATATAAAATTTACCAGGTTCACCACCGAAGAAGCAATGAACAGGATCATTGAATCCTTTATAAGATGGTCTTTATGTTCCATTTCAACCGGCGTTGTCAAAAGCCGCTTTTACTGCTCAAAAAGAGGCTTTATCTTCAGCACTTTGTTCCTTGTAATCTCGGTGACATAAAGATTGTCCTGTGAATCTACGGCGATACCCAGCGGGTTCGCGAACAACGGCTTGTCCTTCATGTCGTTCTTGATTATTCCCAGCTGTTTTATCCTTTTACCGGTCGTGTCAAAAACCACAATTTCCTGCGTGCCCGAGGATACCGCATACAACCTGTCCTTTGAATCCATGGCAAGCATGGGCCAAAGAGGAAAATTGGTATCCCAGGCTTTTACCTTTATCTGTGAAATCGGGGTTAAATCCGAAGAAAACTCCTGTATTCTCCTGTTGCCGGCATCAGCCGCATAAACCCTGCCTTTGGAATCAAAAGCAAGCCCGAATACTTCGCCGAATTTGCCGGGTGATTTACCCGCGCCTCCTGCAGGATTGCCCATCCTGGTCCCTTCAGTATCAAATCTGTGTATCCTGCTTGTACCCGTGTCAGCCACATATAAAACTCCAAATTTGCTGACTGATACGTTTCTCGGGCTGTAGAATCCGCCCTTTACGCCGCCTATTTCAAGCAAAAATTTGCCTTTGCTGTCGAACTTCTGTATCCTTCCGTTCCAAGCGTCCGCCACATATAAATTACCGTCTTTATCGACGGAAATTCCGGACGGCTCATTAAACTGTCCCGGCTTGCTGCCTTTTCCCGACGCGCCCGATACGAACGTACCGTCCTGCTTGAACTTATAAACAGCGGCATTGTTCAGGATAGATACATATACAAACTGGTCATCCGGGGAAACAGCCACCCCCCTCGGGGAATTAAGCTGCCCTTTCTTGTCGCCTGTATCGCCCCATTCCGAGAGCTTGTCGGCCTTTATGTATTTGACGGCCGGCCCGCCATTGAGCTTTGAGATCAGGATCACAAGCGCTATTATAACCACAGCGATTATGAGAACCGCAAAACTGTTGCCGCCCTTTTTCTTCCTTTTGTTCCTGGATTTTACTTTTGACCTCTTTGCCGCTTTTTTCTTTGCCATTACAGACCCTCCTTAAAATATACCGCACATGCGGCACTGTATTGTTTTGCATGAAGCGTTTTTTTATTGTCTTAAAGCTACTCCATGACTGTGACTATTTTTCCCGCTGAATTATCCGTCACAAGGACCTGTCCGTCCTTAAAAACCGCTATACCGACCGGGCATGAAAACTTGGCGCCATTTTTGTCAACCGCTATCTTTTTCGGCGCGCCGCCGCCAAGATTATAGGAAAGCACCTGATGATTCGTCGAATCGGTAACTAGGAGCTTTTTGTTGAGTGCGTCTATGCTCAGATAAGGCTCCATAAGGCATCCGCCCGCGACCTGGTCCAGGGACCAGCCTGGAACCTTGAATTCGCGCACGTATTTTCCCGCCGTTGTAACCACCTGTATCCTGAAATTTTTCCTGTCAGCCACGTACATATTGCCGTCCGGCCCCTGCTTTATGCTGAAAGGCTCGGCATATTCACCCTGGCCCTTGCCTCCGCCTTTTTTGCCGAATGTCATCATCAATCTTCCGGCCTTATCGAGTTTATGGATAACGCTGTTACCTGTGTCAGGGATATAAACATTTCCGTCTTTATCCACTCCCACATCACGCGGCCCCCAGAGGCCCTGTTCCTGGCCCATGGCCTGCACGAAACTTCCCGTGTTCGTAAATACTTCCACCCTGCCGTTCCATGTGTCAGCCACGTATATGTTACCGTCGGGCCCTATGTCAATACCGCACGGCTCCTTAAAATCACCCGGCGCATTGCCTTCCTTGCCCCAGGAGAGGATGAAAACACCGGTGTTGTTAAATTTCTGTATCCTGTTATTTTTTGAATCGGCCACGTAAACATTGCCTTCCTTGTCCACGGCAATATCCTTGGGGGAGGAAAAGAACCCCTTGTCGGACCCCGGCGCGCCGCCTGCGGTAAGGATATTCTGCGGCTCAACCGACGCCTTCCTTTCATTCTTGGTATTATCAGGATTGAACATAATGAGCAGCAGTACCAGTGTGCAACCCAGCAAAACCGATATTATGATCTTTTCCTGTTTTGACATCAGGTTAATATCGATCATTCCACGCCTCCCGCCCAGAATTTTTCCAGGTCCTTCCTTATATAAACTATAAAATCATAGGAACCCAGGTCGCTCCACACTTCCCTGTACATGTAGCGGTTCCACAGCATTTCCAGTTTGCCCGGATTGTTCTGCTGCCCGAAAAGCGGCGCCTTCCACCATTTGGGTTCGTCCGGCGCCCACCATTCCCTTAACTTATAACGGTAGGGAATGTATATTTCTTCGGTTTTCTTCGGGACCGTTTTCCCATTAACCACTTTTGTTTCGGACGTGAGCAGGTCCTTCACGCGCTGGTCATGGCCCGCGTTAGCTTCCTCGATGCCGGATAAAATAACCGGCTTGCCCATCTCGTTCTCGGGAATATTTTTCGGGTCATAAGCTATCTTTGTGTAATCCCTTAAATACCACGCAAACGGCCATGTGCAGTAGTCTTCGCAGACGATCTCCATGTTATGTTCGTCAAAAGCCCTGAAAGCCTGCGAATCCCAGAGCATATTTTTCATATTTTTGGAAAGCTTCATTATTTTCTTAGAGACCAATGTCACATCAGTGGAGGTTTGCACATAAATAAGTGATTCTTTTGGCGAAGCCCCGGCCCCGTTAAAACACACATAAATGGTGCCGTGCAGGGACAGCATGGCGAGCAGTATAAAAACCGTAATGCCAGCCGACCTCTTCCAGCCCCAATCCAGCCTTTGAAATACGTCGGTCGCCATCTGTGCGCCTAAAATGAGCATGGGCAGCAGCGGATGTATGGCAAGCCACGGCATTTTTTCCCCAGCCCATGAATATACCAGGACCGACATTATCCACCAGTATATGCAAAACACATTGAAGAAAGTCCTTTTCTGCGCCACGACAAGATAATATACCGAAGCGATAAGCATGAAAAACACCGACAACATTTCATAAAAAGGAAGCATAAGTATATAGAAGTTCCACGGCTGGCTGCCGCGCGCCACCCCGTGCTGACCCCACCAGTATACGAGCCCGCCGACATAACCGTCGGGTATGCCCTTTAAGTTGCTCCAGAAGTTGGGCCAAAACGGGCCGTTCTTATTAAAGTATAATAATCCGTGAACCAGGGCAAAAAGCCCGAGGGCCTTAAAAAAATCCCATTTGCCTTCTCCCAGCCAGTACTCCACGGTTTTAAAAACAAGGCCTTCTTTTTCAAATCTTTCCGGTACGATGCGCAGGGAGTATTCCCATATCCACCTGAAGAAAAGAAAGGTCCCGAATATGAACATGGTTATATAATTCGCTTCCTTGGTGGCCCACGCAAAAGCAAGGCCCACTGCCGCAAGGTACAGCCAGTTTAATTTTCGGGTATCAAAGTACCGCATCAAACCTATAAAGATCATTATAGTGTCGACAGCCATGAAAATATCCTCGCGAATGAACCTGGCCTGGTATGCCCATGTGGGGGATATGGCCATCATGAACGCAGCTATCAAAGCCCCTGTCTTGCCCATGTAAGGCCTGAAGTTCCACATCAGCAATATGCCGAGCATCCCAAAAATAGCCGGCGCGACCCTGGCGGTATAATCAGAAGTGCCGAATAAAAAATAGATCAGGGCGTTCGCGTGATAGTGGAACGGCCCGTGCATCATGGGGTTATATGAATATCCTTCGCCCTTAAAAAGCTTCCAACCGTAAAACGCGTGCATGGATTCGTCGTGGTGCAGCGGTTTGATGCCCAGGTCTATGAACCTGATCGCGAAAGCGCCGATGATTATAACCAGCCAGGCGATTATCTCCCAGTTAATTACAATGCCACCTGTAGACGGCGCCAGATCCGCGGATGTCGTGCCGTCTGAGAACGCAATGAACTTGGACGGCCTTATTTCTTTTTCTTCCTTTGCAGTTAAAGTTTTAAACTTCTTTTTGTCGCCCGGCTTTGCCGCATCTTCCCTCGCAGGCGCAGCAACGGCGGGTATGTTGAGCTTTGACCCGCAGCTGTCGCAGAACCTGTTGGTTTTCGGATTTTCCTCGCCGCATTTCGGGCATTTTAAGGTATCAGCCATTTATTCCTCCTGTTTAATCCCTGATTTTATATATTACAGTATCCACTTTATTCGCGTAAATAATGTCCGCCATCTGGTTGAATTTCAGCAGGCCGTCCGGGCTTTTCGCGTATTTGTCCTTTTCAAGCGCGCCCATGTAAACGTATTTGACATTATATTTTTTCAGGAGTTCCGTTGCCCTGTTCACGTCAAGCGTCTCATAGATCTCGCGCACGTCGGCTTCCCTCCTGGACGCCTCATCGCCCGAACCCCTCCACTGGGTTTCATGCCACGGCCATCCTATGACCGTGGGCAGCCCGGTGAACGATGCTATCCTGGCATACTCGGTGTATGAACCGCCGCAGGCCTCGAGGATAACCGGAGAGCCTTTGATATTTTTCCTTATCCAGTCCATGGCCTGATAGTCCCCGTAAGCGGACATCCTGCCGTCATATGAGAATCCCTTGAAAAAATCGCCGCCGTCCAGGGTCACGTAATTTTTAAACCCGTTTGTCCTGACAACAGTCCCGCCGAGGGTGTACAAAAATCCGCCGAGGACCATTATCCAGAACACGGAAAACCACACGGCTTTCACAGCCATGGGTTTGAACTTCATATAAAAGTGGCTCACCCAGAAAAACGCGTAAGCGCCAGCGATAGAAAGCATTATCCATGCCTGGTAATAGAACTTAAATACCGTGTTCATCCTGCGGAGCTTTACATTTTCATTGAACCCGTCCACTACCCTGAATATTTCCGTGCCCCATGTCGCGAACAGCGCGGTGAATATGAGAATGAGCACGAACTGGTTCTCCTTCATTTCCGTTTTTGTGAATGCCAAAAGCAGGACAACCCCGAGCCCAAGGAAAAGCAGCCCTGACGTCAGGCCCGTAAAGCCAAGCCCCGGCTTGTCAATTATTGTTTTGTAAACCGTAATAATGACCGCCAGCACCGCGGTGATGATAGAGTACAGATATACCTTGTTATCCTTATGCCCGGCCGGATCTATCAGCGTCTTAAAGAAAGACATTGCCGTTTCATTTGATTTCTTGACGGATATTTCCATGCCGCCCAGATAAAGCTCGTCCCCGGATATCATGTAACCGCACTGGCCGCATATGATCTTGTCTTCACGGAATACGGACGAGCAGCGCGGGCAGTAAAGCTCGCGCTTTTTCGCCTTTGAACCGGTTCCCTGCAGTTTTATGGCGTATATCCAGTTCAATATCCTTGTCGCCAGAAATACGATAACCGGGAAAAGCATGACCCCGAATATGATGAAATAATCCGATACTTTGGTGTTTACCGTGACAAGGCCTATTCCCCTAACCTGGCTTTTGAATCCCAGCGTAAAAGGCAGGTACGCTATTATGGCCACGCCGAAAATAATACCGAGCGCTATTCCCATGTCCTTATAGTGCGTTTCCAGTTTTTCTTCGCGGCCGTACTTGTAGGAAAGCACGCACAGCGCCGTCACAAAAAAGTATGTCGGGAAATCCCACGAGTTTAAGAACCACAATCCGCCGAGGACCAGGCCCGTAAATATAAGGAAGGAAAGTTTCTCGACCGTTACTTCAAAAAGATGTTTGGCTTCATGCTTGATATACGTGAGCGCTGTGTTTAAAGCGAGCAGCACAAAAGGTATGGCCATCTGGTGCGGATGCATGTCCCCCAGCAAAAAGGAAAAGAACGGGAACTCGGTTATGGTGTAGTCGTAATTTTCATAATCCATGATACGGGTGGAGTTCCACCAGTTAAAGTTGTCAAAAAACGCGCCCTTGTTGTGGAATAACTGCCTCACACCGTCGAGATTGCCCAGCACGAGAAGGAACATGAAAGCGACAAACCCCATCACATAGTTCTTTGTCAGGTTATACATGAGCCCGAGCGCGCCTATTGCGGATATGGCATAAAGGTAGGTCAGCGCCACATTGTAAGCCATGCCGTTTGGTATGGCGGTTAGCTTGAGGATTATGCCCATCATCACATATCCGAAATAATAATAACTTATTGTCATGTTCTTTCCGGCCATCCACGGGTCAAAAGGCGGCATCTGGTCGGACTTGCCTACCGCGTTCATGAAGGCAAAATCCATGAACTTTTCCTGCCCGAGTATGTCGGGATGGTACATCTTGGTGAAAGCGTAGAACAGGAATATGAAGAGGTAAAAAAGTTCCGTGATCAGTATTAAAGCGAATTTTTCGCCCATAAAATCAAGTATTTCCTTTTTGTTCTGTATGAAAACCCAGGCCGACCCGGCCAGCATCAGCAGGATGACGGCAATGATGGATATCGTGGAGAAATTGATGAAACCGATGAGCCATGAAAGGTACCCCACTATAAAAAGGCCGATGATCTTTGAGAACATATATCCTTTGTCATAGGATTTCCTAAAAAGATAAAAACTCAAAGGAAAAGCAAAAAGCCCGATTAAAAGCGATATGACCCACCAGTTCATAAGATATCCAAAATAAGACGCCACTATACACCTCCGGTAATTTTTACCTTAAATTTAAGCAGTTTTATATCCCAGCGCAGGGTGAAACAAAATATGGATGATTATATCGAAAATCAGGCGGGTTGTCAACCGTTTGGAATGTGTTTTTTCCTGTTTTTTCCAGCCTGACCGTAATGGACGGCCTTCGCATCTGTAGTTTGCGCCTAAATCAAGTTCTGATTGATTTTGTAGGCGCACCCTTTCAGGGTGCGCCTATCCCACGATTGCCAGCGGCTGAACCTCACGAACATGCCACGCGCGCGAAATGTCGCTGTCTTATTTGTATCCCCGCATTATGTAGGCGCGCCCTCAAAGGGCGCGACTACATAATCTGTCTAAAGTAGGATTAAGGGCAGGGTTTCCCATAAGCCGTTGCCATCATTAAACCGGATTATCTTATCTATATAGATATAACCGTCGGCAGGGGAGAGGAAATAAAAGCCGTATTCTGATCCTGCAAAAGGTTCCCTTTTATAACAAAAAAAATCCCTGCTCAGAAACTCTGTTTTTACGCCGTCAGGATAATTTTTATTATATGGCCTGACCAGTCTGCAAAGGTAGTTGTGGGCTTCCGACAGGATCTTAGCCCGTTCAGCTTTTGCAGCGTCTTTATCAAGGATTGACGCGATATTTTCCAGCTGGAGCAGCGCGGTTTTGTTGAATCGTACGGGGTGGAGTGGGGTCACTTCGTGTACTTGACCTTTTTCGACAATTGTTTATTGTCCCTAAAGAACATATCCTTAAGCCCGTACCTTCCGGCAACGTCGGCAAAATCAACGGCTGTTTTTGATTCTTTCAGGGCCCTTACATACTCGGATGCAAGCCTGGCTTCAGCGACTGATTCTGCTTCGTGTATGATGGCCTGTTCTATGAAATACTGCGCCTTAAGGCCGTATTTTTGCAGCGTATTCTTGTACAGTTCCTTGACTGCAGGGGATATCTTTACGCTCTGTATAACAACGCCTGAAGCCGGTTTGTTTGCCATATATGCCTCCTTAAAGTTCTTATGCAATATATAGCATTTAACTACTATAATGTCAAATAGTAATACAAAGTATTACTATTTGGACAATGTGCGGGTTTTATTGCACTACCGTCAAAATATCCCTCTTGGGATTTCCTGCGCAGGGGCGGTGAAGACCCCGAGAGGGCTCCCGTTGCCGGCTTTAAAACAGAGGGATTTAGACCTTCGTTTCGATTCTCGAACGAAACCAATGAAGGATAGCAGCCTTACGATCTATTATAATACCTACCAAGCTTGCTTAATCTACTCTCGACTATCTACTCTCTCATGCCCTTCGCTCCACTTATAATATTGCAAGGGCGCGGGTCATGAGCGGAGCGATATGACCGAGCCCGCAGCAATAGACATTTGTATTTATATCCACTCTATCTTTACTTCTTTCTCCACTTCCCTGAACTCTTTATCCCCGGTTATCAGCGTTGCTTTGTTCATAATCGCGGCGGCGGCGGCGAAGCAGTCTGCATAAGACATTTTTTTATCCGCCTTAAGGAAGGCGGCTTGCCTGGTAAGCTCCCTGTCGGCAGGAAGCAGTTCGACCGGCAAAGTGTCGATTATTTCAGCCATAGCTTCAGCTGTATCCGCGCCTTCCTCCCTTTTTATAATATAGTAAACTTCACCCCAGTTGACCATCGTCATCAGCGCTTTAACGCCTTTTTGAACGGCTTTTTCCAAGGCCTGTTTTACTGTTTCAAAACCCTTTTCGCGCTGTAGGTAGGATATCATAGCGTACGAGTCCAACACATGCCTCATTTTTTCTTTTCCCTGCCGTATTCCGCGGCCCTTTCCTCAAGAAGCACATGCGCGAGGTTTTTTTTGCTTTTTAAAATACCTGCCACCGCGTCAAGATAATCGGATGTAACAGGCCTCATGTTTATCTCAAAACCGGTATCCTGCATGCATAGTTTTGTGCCTGATTTAATATTGAGCCTTTTACGGATCTGCGCTGGTATAACTATCTGGCCTTTTGAAGTTACCGTGCATGTATACATTTCGCGCCTCCTTTTACCATAATATACCATATCTAAAATGTAAGTCAAATAAAAAACGTCTTACTTGTATTTGCATTGGTTATTGTTTCATATTATTTTTAGCTCGACTGTTTTCCCCCATACCGGTTTAGAGGGGGCTAGCCCCCTCTCTACAACATCTAAAGCGGATAATGATTGCATGGGTCACCTTGCTTACATCATTGATGTTTTTTCACTGGCTTAGCTTTACCTGAGTCCCCTATTTTTTAACGCGGAAAATATGCGCCTGTGAAACATCCGGGTTTAAGCTAACGTAGTTCCTTCCTGTTTTCCAGGAATAATCTTTCCCTGTCAAAAGGTCCGACGCTACGAACGCGCTTTCAGACGGCAAGCCGATAATATCATTAGGGACATCGACCCACCCCGACTGCGTGCTGTGCGGGTCGAGGTTCACAACTGCAATTATTATATTTGAACGGTCCTCGGTAAACCTGGCGCAGGCAAATAGGCTGTCGTTGTCCGTGCCGCAGATCGCTGTGCAGCCTTCGGGATGGAGGGCTTTGTTTTCTTTCCTTATCTTGTTTATCCTTGTAGCTTCGGGTTTCAAGCTTCCCTGCGCGTCAAGGTCCCATTTTTTTATTTCATATTTTTCATTGTCAACGTACTCTTCCTTGCCGGGGAAAGGCTCGCTTAAGCACAGCAGGAACGGGCCGCCGTAAATTCCGTAGTTCGGCGAAAGTGTCGCGGCCAGGACCAGGCGCGCTAAAAAAGCCGGCCTGCCGCCTTTTTGCAGGTACTCATGGAGTATGTCTGGCGTGTTTGGCCAGAAATTGGGCCTGAAAAATTCCGATACTTCGGTATTTGCAACTTCATTTATATATTCGGAGAGTTCCTGCTTTGTGTTCCTCCACGTGAAGTAGGAGTATGACTGGGTAAACCCGAGTTTGGCAAGCTTATACATGATCTTCGGCCTTGTGAAAGCCTCGGCGAGAAAAAGCGCGTCAGGATATTGCTTTTTGACTTCTGCTATCACCCATTCCCAGAATACAAAAGGCTTGGTGTGCGGGTTGTCAACCCTGAATATCCTTACGCCTTTTTCGGCCCAGAATATAAAAATGGACCTCAGTTCTTCCCACAGGGCTTTCCAGTCATCGGTTTTAAAGTTAAAGGGGACTATGTCCTCGTATTTTTTTGGCGGGTTCTCGGCATGCTGTATGGTCCTGTCGGGCCTCCAGGAAAACCATTCGGGGTGTTCCTTTATATATGGATGGTCGTTTGAGCACTGGAACGCTATGTCGAGCGCTATCTCAAGCCCGAGTTTTTCAGCTTTTTTAATAAGGCTGTCAAAATCCGCGAATGTCCCGAGACCCGAGTATATGGACTTATGCCCGCCCTCGCCTGAACCTACTGCCCACGGGCTGCCGGGATCGTCTTTCGCGGCTGTCAGGGAATTGTTCTTCCCTTTCCTTTTTGCGACGCCTATCGGGTGTATGGGCGGAAAATAAACAACGTCAAAACCCATCTGCGCTATTTCAGGAAGCAGTTTTTCACAGTCCTTAAAGGTCCCATGGCTGCCCGCAACCGGAGATGTGGAGCGCGGGAATACCTCATACCACGAGCTAAAGCCCGCCCTTTCCCTGTCGACCTGGACCTTAAGCTCCCTTGCGTAATTTGAAACAGTTTCTTTTTCCGGGTATTTCTTCATGAGTTCAAGTATTTCCGCGGCCAACGCCGCTTTTGTTGCGCCGCCTTTTATCCTGTCCGCGAAATCCTGCATCTTTTTTTTATCAGTGGCAGAAGCCCTTTGCGCAGCTTCCTCTATCAATCCCGCGCCTATTGCCATATCCACGCTTATATCCTGCCCCGCGCCGATCCTTTTTTCCATTTGGCCCTGCCATGTCCTGAAATAATCTATCCACGCTTTTACCGTGTAAAGGTAAACGCCTTCCTTTTCTATGGCAAAATCACCGAGCCACTCGTCGTTATACAGGAGGGTAAGTTCCTTTTCCTTCCATGCGGCATCCGTGCCGTGACGGTAAAGGAGGAAGCATGTCTTTTCGTCGTGTCCGTCGGATATGATATGCGCCCTGACGCGGACCTTCTGGCCCGGCACCTTTTTTACGGGATACCTTCCTTCCTCGATTTCAGGAAAGACTTTTTCGATTATTACCCTTTCCCTGCCGTTAAGATCCAAAACGCACCTCGTCTGATTATTTCTTTATCAGTTCCCTGTAGAAATCGATTGTCTTTTCCGCTATGCTGGTCCAGCTGAAATAATCCACGACCCTCTGTCTGGATTTTTGCCCCATTTGTTTCAATTTCTCCGGGGAATCCTTTATGGAATTTATTGCCTCGGCCAGGTCCTTCGCGAATTTGTCCGGTGTTTCCGGCTCACAGTCGTTCCCGCCTTTTATCTTTATTGGCACGAGAAGACCCGTTTCTCCCGGGACCACAACCTCGGGTATGCCGCCCACTTTTGCGGCCACAACCGGAGTTTCGCACGCCATAGCCTCAAGGTTGATTATGCCGAACGGCTCGTATACGGACGGGCAGACAAAAAGTGATGCCTGCGAGTAAAGCGCGATCGCATCCGCTTTAGGCACCATTTCGGGTATCCATATTATTTTATTTTTTGACTCTCCCCTGACTTTTGCGACAGCACCTTCCATTTCCGCGGCTATTTCCTTGGTGTCGGGCGCGCCCGCGCACAGCACTATCTGGTGGCCGGGCTTTATGTACTTAACCGCGTTTACCAGGTGGATGATGCCTTTTTGTCTTGTTATGCGCCCTAAAAATAATATATACGGTTCGGCCCTGTCTATTTTGTATTTATCAAGTATTTCCTTGTTCATGTTTTTTTGGTACTGCTTTAAATCAATGCCGTTATGGATAACCTTGATTTTTTCAAACGGAACCTTATAAAGGTCGTGCACGTCCTTTTTCATGGCTTCCGAAACAGCGACGACTCCGTCGGCATTCTCGTACGCGGTTTTTTCTATCCAGGAACTGCCGAAGTATGCAGTACCCAACTGTTCCGCCTTCCATGGCCGGTGCGGTTCCAGCGAATGGGTCGTCAAAACCAGCGGCACCTGATGCAGCTGCTTGATAAGCAGCCCCGCGAAATGGCTGTACCATGTATGGCAGTGCACCACGTCTATATCGCTTATGCTTCCCGCCATGACAACATCCTTAAGGACGGTATCGAGGAATTTTTTGTGTTTTTCGTCTTTTACGGGGTGGTTGTATTCGGCGTTTATGCCGTGTACCGAAAGGTTGCCGTCGAGTTTTTGGTTCCCAAAACAAAGCACCTTTACCTGGTTCTCGCCGTTATTGACAGCCGCCATCTCGCGCGTCAAATACTCGACATGCACACCTGCGCCGCCGTAAACATTCGGCGGGAATTCATTTGAAACAATGCCTATTTTCATATATTGGCCACGTGCTCCTTTGGATTTTTTACTTTATTAAACAAGGTTCAGTATATAAAATAAAATGGGTAATGTAAAGACGGAAAATAGCGGTGGGAAATTTCCGGGTTTTTATTTTATTTCCTGCTTAACACGGTAATGCAGGTTCGATGTTTTGACAAGAACATATCTTTCCCCGCATATTTTGCAGGTAAATACTTTTGTGGTTTCAACAGACTCGGTTATCCAGTCCCTTCTTCCGCAACTGCATTCAAATAAACTAAGGTAGCGGTCATTCTCCAATACCCTTCCGAAAATCCTGGCTTCGCGTGGTCTCATGTTTTTGAACCTTCCTTAAGTTTTTAAAGGGCTTATTAACCTTATTCCTGTGTTTAATTATACGCCGTGTCATGTATTTTGTCAAATATATATATTATTAACAATATGATTTATAAATAAAACAAAGGGATAAAGATGGGCGGAAAAATACTAAATAGCCTGTGTTATCACAGTTATGCAGACTCTCGCTTTATAAGTTCAGGCTGGAATATTATCGGCCTAGCCTGACTTAATGCTGCGTCCCTGTCAAATATTACCGTTTCATATGCTTTTATTATCATCTGTTCCATGGGCTGTTTTATTGTGGTAAGCGCCGGCCTTGTCAGGCCTGCCAGTTCTATGTCGTCATACCCGAACAGTGCTACCTGTTCCGGTATTTTTACTCCCATTTCCACGGCTAATTTTATGATGCCTGCCGCGCATATATCCCCGGCCGGACAGAATATCGCGTCCAGTTTCCGGTCCGAATTCAACAATTGTTTTGCCGCCTGTATGCCGTCGGTATAACTGTAATTAGGCACTTCCACAAGGTCTTCCTCCGTGAACTTCATGTCGTATTTCATAAGCGCTTTTAAAAAGCCCGCAAATCTCAGGTCCGCGGTAAAAGAACCTTTTACCCGCCGCCTTCCCGATACCATTCCCAGCCTCTTCCTTCCTAATTTTATAAGGTATTCACCGGCCATGTAACCTCCGGCTTCATTATCAGTTGACACCGAGATAAAGCCTTCCACGGTTTCATCGACGAGCACGACCGGAACCCCGGCTGACCTGTATAGTTCCAGCAGATGTTTTTCGGGTTTTACACATATGCATATCAGGGCATAAGGCCTGGAATTTTCGAGGAACGACCTTAATTTCAGGGTTTCCTTGTAGAACTGCCTGTGAAAAAACTGGATCGGTTTTAAAACATAACCCGGGTCAAGCCGCGCCTCCAGATACTTATAATAAAGCGACGTGGCGGAATGGGTGAAACTGCTGCTCGCCACCCCGATTACTTTATCATCGGACTTTTCCGCCATGTTTTAGCTCCCTTTTTTTTGCCGCCAATTTCAAAATATTTAAGCCGTATAAATTATACGTCAACGGTCATTTCTGTCAACCGCAAACATAAAAAATCTGTTATAACGTCATATTTCATGCTAAACTATGTGTTATGGATATAATTGAATACAAGAATAAACTTTTTCGTGAGAGATTGATCATACGGCGGTTATCGGCCATACCGGTGTTTGCCGCATGAAACCCCCGTTTCCAGGCGCAGACAAAGAGATTATATCCATCAGGGTAATGAACCTGATGCGCGAAATGGTTTTTGTCCTGGACGCCGATAAAAAAATAACCTTCATAAACCCTGCAGCCGCCGAAACCCTTGGCTATGATGAAAACGTACTGATCGGAAAAAACATGGGTGTTTTCACCCCCGGGACCAATGACATTGAAAATCTGTTGGAACAAACGGGCCTGGAAGGGAGTGCAAACGAAACGGAAGCGGTTTTGATCTCAAAATATGGCGACATGATACAAGTCCTTTTGACTGTCGAAGCCGCAGGCGGCAGTTTGGGCGCCTCCTCGGCATATATTATCATAGCCCTTGATATTTCCGAGCACAAAGCCCTTGAACGCGAACTCCGCATGGGTTTTGACGAATTATCGGCTTTAAACGACATACTGATCATCAGCAGGCGCGAACTTGAGCGGACCAATGCCAAACTGGTAGAACTTGATAAGTTGAAAAATAATTTTATTTCAATGATATCGCACGAACTCAGGACCCCGCTTACGGCCATAAAAGGCTTCCTCCGGTTTTTAAGCGAAGGCGTCGCGGGCCCTTTAAACCAGGAACAGCAGGAGTTTGCCGGCCTGATCAACAGGAACTCCGAAAGGCTCTTAAGGCTCATCAGCGACCTGCTCGATATGTCTAAAATAGAATCAGGGACCTTCTCCATAAACATGGGCAAAGCAGACTTAACGGCCGTAATCAACTCCTCAATAGCGGACATATCCTCCATAGCGTCCGCAAAGGGAATCAAACTGGAAAAAAACTATACCGATAAGGAAAGGCCCGCGATGATAGATTCATACAGGCTGTCGCAGGTAATTATCAACCTTATGAATAATTCGCTGAAATTTTCCCCTGATAAAAGCAAAATAACCCTGGGCATAGAAGAATCCGGTTTTTACCGCATTAAATATCCCCCATACGTCAACACGGCGGGTTTAAATACCTGCAGCTATTATGTGATTACGATCAAGGACGGGGGGTCGGGCATTCCGGAAGGCATGCATGAAAAAATATTTGACAGATTTTTTCAGGTCACACAGTCATCAACTTCAAAACCGCACGGCATCGGCCTCGGATTGCCCATCACAAGGGAAATAATAAACAAACACGGCGGCCGCATATGGGCCGAATCCGTTTCCGGCGAAAAAGGCGCAAGCTTTGTTTTTATGATCCCGGCCGAATAGGCGCATTCCCGGGTGACCCCTTCCACCCTACTTAAGCTTATCCAATGAAGCTTTAATAAATGCCGGTATATCTGCGGGGTAGCGGCTCGAAATGAAATTTCCGTCCTTCACCACCTCCTGGTCAAGATACTTAGC
>OCZT010000106.1_pt1 | contig 76738 bp, 55 predicted proteins | sample 1539031 | NCBI WGS metagenome assembly OCZT01 (sample SAMEA3539308, study PRJEB22396) | soil metagenome | biome: tundra; feature: field; material: soil | place: USA | collected 2010-05 | depth 0.15 m
GAAGTTGTAGCCCAACATACCCCGCGGGCTGTCACTGCAGCTCCCCCATCTTTTGTGATCAGACCGCCAGTGGTTCCTGTGTTAATGGTTATGTTTGTTATAACACTTGTAGTTAAAGTGGGTTCCACAGGTTCTTTTTTACAGCTGATGATTATGGTAATTCCAGCTAATATAAAAACCAAAACTACAAGAGGCATTATTTTTTTCATACAAAACTAATTAATAAAAAATTTTAATTACAAAAAACATCTGACGACATAAGCAGCTTATAAAACCTTAACAAATTATCTATTCGCTTATGGTAAAATATTAACTTACTAAAACAAATTAAGAATATTTTCTTGTCTTTACAATTTTTTTTTGATTAACTGCTGAAAAGTAATGGTAAACTATTGTTTTTGAATAAGCATAAAGAAAGACAAGATATCGGAAATATAGTTAATTATTTCTTGATCTTTTTCCCGGTAGGGCTAATAGTCAGTTCCTCTTTGAGTTCATAGACATGAGGAATCTTGTACAATGAAAGATGCTTTGAACAGTGCTGGATTATTGACTCTCTTGTTATCCTGTCTTTAGCTTCTTTCCTTATTACAACAGTAGCTTTCAGCATTTCTCCTTCAATTTCATCCTCTATTCCTTCAACAGAACAATCAATAACCTCTGTTATCTCTAATATAACAGCTTCAATTTCTTTTGGACTTATTCGTTTTCCACGGACTTTTATAATCTCTTTCTTTCTGGCGGTTAGGTAGATATAGCCATCTTTATCAACAGTTCCGATATCCCCTGTAAAGAGCCATCCATTTCTTAAAGCATTCCTGGTACCTTCATCATCAGCAAAATATCCTGTCATGATATTATCTCCCCTGGCAATTACTTCACCAGTTTCTCCTGGTCGTACTCTTTCTCCTTTTTCATTTACAACTTTAAGTTCAACACCGGGGATTCCCTTGCCCATGGATCCCTTTTTCTTTTCATATAAGTTATGTGGGAGATAGGAGAGCCTGGCTGTAGCTTCAGTCTGACCATACATAACAATGAAATTAACCTCAGGAAAACTTTCGCGGAACTCATCAATAAAAACTGGTGCCAGCTTTCCGCCAGCCTGGGTAACATACTTTAAATCGGGAAAAATAGTTTTTTTAAAAGAGTCCGATTTTCTCAGAAGAATCTGGAAATGGCTTGGAACTCCTGCAAATCCGGTGCATTTATATTCTTTGAGATCTTTTATAACGCTTCCAAGAAAGATGAACGAATTATTCAGAACAATAGAACCACCGGCTCTTAAATGAGTATGGAAAAGAGAAAGGCCATAACAGTAATAGAATGGCAAAACAACAAGCATCCGGTCATCCTTTGATAATTTCAGGTAATCAACTATGGATTCTGTATTTGCAATCAGGTTTTTATGAGAAATCATGACCCCCTTTGGCTTCCCTGTTGAACCGGAAGTGAAAATAATCTCTGCGCAGTTTTCTTTGTCAAAGATATTATCAATCTGTTTTTTACCTTTTGACTTACACTCATTAATAGTATCAGGCAATATACACTTATCCGATTGCAGTTCAAGCCTTGTCTCATTATCTTTTCGAACAAATATAAGTACCGGATTTGTCAGTTCTTTGATGTAATTGAAATTCTCTTTTTCGATATTCGGATCAAGCGGAATACAAATATTCCCTGATTTAATAATAGCAAGGTATGATGTTATAAAGAAAAAATTGTTTACAGAAAGAAGCATAATATGTTTATTCCGGCCAACCTCCTCTTCTATCCAGGATGCAAGGTTAAGCGAAGAGTTATAAAGTTGTTTAAACGAGATTTCTTCTTTTCCTATCAGAAATTGTTTATCAAGGTCAGCAGTTTTCTCAAAAAAGTAATCAATTGCATTCATACTGTGATTTGTAATAGTTTAGTATTTAAATTTTAGAGAACAATTTATTGCAGAGAGAATATTCTACTGATATTTGATGTTTACCGATAAAAAACTCTTTCGCTATCTTGCTGATATCCAAATCTCAACCGGTTTAATATCTATCTTTCAATTCCACAGACCTGAACCTGCAACCTTTATCAGATTATACTAATTTCCAAAATAATCTCTGATCGGAGCCATCCTTAAATATTCGGTGGTTCTTTTCTTTCTCTCAAAATTATTAAACAGAGCTAATACCTGTTCTTCCGATTCTCCCATTTCTTTAGCAACTTCTTTAGCGGAATAGCCATTCTCAAATCCATACCAGTACCTGTCCATCAATCCGAAAGGCAGCTGAAAGAAAAATTCTTCCTGGGTTTGCTCAGCTGAATACGTATCAGTAGTTGGGGTCCTTTCTAAAATTGCTTTAGGAACACCGAGAAAATGAGCTAACTGATAAACCTGAGTTTTATATAGATTTCCGATTGGCATAACGTCTGCTCCGCCATCTCCATATTTTACAAAGAAGCCTTGTTCCTGTTCATGTTTATTGGGTGTTCCGATTACAGCATAGTGAAGTGATTCTGCGTGGTAATATAATGTTGCCATTCTTGATCTCTGTTTGAAATTGGATGCAGCTACAATCAGAAGATACTCTTTAACCGGCAGTATCTTGTCCTCATTATTTCCTTTGTTGTCAATAATTGTGAGGGTAAAAACAGGAGGGAGGTTACTTGATAATCCACTTTTCTTTATCCCTATTTTCATTTTATGCGTTTTTGGATTGTACTCAGGGAATACCCTTCTGACTGCTTCATCCCGTCTCTCATAGCATTTGAATCCGACAACTGCAGGAGTAATATCTTCTTTAATTGCATTTACTCCAAATTTTAACGCAAGTTCTTTAGCAAATTTTTCACTTTCGAGACTGGAATCTTTTTCAGGCATCATTATTCCAAGGACTTTTGCAGGACCAAAGGCCTTTGCAGAAAGAGCCAGGCAAACTGATGAGTCGATGCCTCCGCTTATACCTACAACCGCTCCTAATCTTTTAATATTGTGCAGGACATCTTGTTGTAGCTTCCTGATTATTTCATTAGCTACTGCTTCTACATCAGTTAGTAGAATACTATCTTTTGAAAACGGTTTTTTTGGGCTCATAATAAATTAATTCTAAATTAATATAACAAAAATTAAAAGACGGGACTAACGAGTTTACAGACTCAAATCCCTTTTTGTACAGATATATAAGCTTTAGTGTATATATGGTTCACTTTAAGGTTGTTTTTTCTTGATTTTTAGAACTCAATGGTTCATCATTACGATAATTAGTATATCTAGATATCAGTAACTATTTTAAGATTTCTTAACTCTGCTGGTTTAAACTCTTCATTTTTATTTTCAATGAATTGTGAATAAAGCAAATGTGTTGAGATTACCGAACTTAGAACCATGTTATCAATTTCAGAGGAGACCCCTGTTTTTTCTATTTTGGAAATTAACCCTGCTATTGAATCACGATTAAAAATATTGACTTTCCTGAAGTAACTATCAGATAGCATGTTTTTAACGTAGTCCGGAGAATCTTTTGACAGAAAGACACTTTTTATAGGAGCTCTATAAGCTTGTTTCGATCTTTTAAGTATTTTCTCAGGGATTCTGTTGATGAGGAGCTTTTTAAGCAAATATTTTTCGTTTAGTCCCTTTAGTTTATAATCTGCTGGTAATGAGGAGCAAAATTCTATTACCCGGTAATCTAAAAATGGGTATCTTCCTTCAACAGAGTTTGCCATTGCCATCCGGTCTCCCTGAGAAGAAAGAAGGTAACCTGACATAAAAACTGTTGTCTCAAGCCATTCTGATTTTGCTAATTGGTCCCATGAATCGAAGTTTTCAGGCAGTCTTTTTTCCAAATCACTTAAAACAGAATAATCTTTGAGAACCTGTTTTGTATTATCTGAAAAGTGTTTTTTAATATGATTTGAGTTATTCCACCTCAGAAGATGAGAATAAAATGGATTGCCAGTATCCTCAAGTTTGTATCCGTAAAACGCACTGAGCATTTTAGGATTAACATCTTTCATCTGGCTCAGATAGGGATATAATTTTTTAAGAAGCAATGGTCTGATCTTTGAGTTGGGCTGTGAAGCCCAGAATCTTTTAATTTTTGCTTCTTTAAAAATATCATAACCGGCAAGAATTTCATCCGATCCCTCACCGGTTACAACAACTTTGATATTATTTGCTCTTACAAGTTGAGAGAGAAGGAGCATCGGTGCCGGTGCTGTACGGAGAATAGGTGTTTCAGAATGCCAGATAACCCGGGGGAAGGAATCTGAAATATTTTTTGAGGAACAGATCATAGATTTATGAATTGTATCAAAATACTTTGCAGCTTCATTCTGATAGTCGCTCTCATCAAAATCTTTCTCATCAAAACCTATAGAAAATGTATTGAGTATTCCAGGTTCTATATCTTTTATATATGCAACGGTAGCACTTGAGTCGATTCCTCCGCTTAAATATGCAGCAACCTCCACATCTGCTCTCAAGCGGATTCTAACCGCATCAGAAAACAGCTCATTAAAATGGTCCAGTGCATCCTGAAAGGAGAGCTTTGATTCTGGCGTATAGGAGTTCAACGACCAAAACCTTTCTATTGTCAATCCTTTACGGTTAAAGGTCGCAAAATGTCCCGGAGGTAATTCATAAATGCCTTTAAAAGCAGTATTTGGAGTAATTGCGGTCCAGAAGGTATATACCTCTGATAAATTTTCAGTGGACAGTTCCCGGGTGATCCTGTTTTGCTGAAAAAGGGCTTTTATTTCGGAAGCAAATGAGAACACCCCATCCTTAATATTATAAAAAAAAGGGCGAATTCCAACCCTGTCCCTGGCTACGAATAACTCTTCTTGCCGTTTATCCCAGATAGCAAAAGAAAATTGTCCATTTAACAGGTTAAGGCATTTTTTACCATAAACTGCATAGAGCTGAACGAGAACTTCAGTATCTGAATTTGTTTTGAAAGTATTTCCTTTTTTCTCCAGATCTTCCCTAAGTTCTTTATAATTAAAGATCTCACCATTAAAAACGATCCAGAATCTTCCGGAAAGATCAGATAATGGCTGTTGTCCTCCTTCAATATCAATTATACTCAACCTGACATTGCCTAAAGTAGCAAAAGGGGAATGGTATATACCGCATTCATCAGGTCCGCGGTAACTGATGGAGCGAAGCATAAGTTCAACAACGGAACGATTGTTTTCTTTGCCGTTGTAATCAATTATTCCGCTGATCCCACACATTACTGATTATTGCTTTTCCGATTTACAAATTCACTGATTGCATTTATTGATTCAAAATTTTCTTCTAAAAGGTCGGTATCATTTGTTTTTATTCCAAACTCTTCTTCAATGAAAGAGATTAGCACCATAAATCCCATTGAATCAAAGTATCCTTCTTTAAAGATCAGAGAATTATCCTTAATTTTATCTTTATCGGCGTAAACAGCCTGAAGAACATAATTTTTTATTTTTTCCTTAACTATTGTTGGATCATTTTTCATTGAAGTACATTTATTTAAAATATTTGTGAGAGACAGAATTTCGTATTTATGCTTTTTTGTAATAATTATTATACCGACCATACCTGCTTTCTTTAATATTCAGGTCATTGAAAACAACATCGAAATTCTCAACTTTGTTAGTTTCCAAAAGATCCAGAACATCGGTGAACACATCTTTTCGAGTAAAGTTATTCCTGCAGATTAATAGATTTATATTTGAATATTTTATCATCAGGGCAGCATCAGCAACTATACCTGACGGGGTGGTATCAATTAAAATATATTCATAATTTTCTTTCAGATAATCAATAAGTTCATCCAGGGCACCTGATTCAATCAATTCTGAGGAATTAGGTAAAACAGGTCCGGCAGGAATAAAAGAAAGATTTTTAATAAAAGTATTTCGAATTATATTCTCCCTGGAGCTATGATCTATCATATACGTTGAAAGGCCGGATGAATTTTCTTCTTTGAATTTTACATGCAGGGTAGGCCTCCGTAAATCGCAATCCAGAATGATTGTTTTATACCCGACAGAAGCAATCGATGCCGCCAGATTGAAAGAGATAAAACTTTTACCATCCTGTGGCTGTGATGAGGTAATGAGGATCACTTTCACAGACTCTTTTTTAAATCTCAGAAACAAGCTGCTTCTCAGATTTCTGAAGGATTCTGTAACTGAAGATCCTGGTAATTCGTATACAACAGAATCGTTTTGGTATGAATTGCTATATATTATACTTAATATGGATCTCCCCAGTAAATGTTCAACATCGCGGACAGATGTAATTTTTTCGCTGAAAAATTTTCTCAGAATAATAAAAGTTGTCGGAAACATCATTCCCAGAAATACTGCAATAATCCAGTTTAGTTTTGTTCTGGGTGAAAGAATTTTGCTGGCAGTCTCCCTCGCCGGTTCCAGGATTTCATAATCAGGAACATTCGAGGCCAGCGTTATCTGTGCTTCGGATCGTTTCTGAAGCAGGAAGGTGTAAATAGTACCGCTGAGATCGAATTTTCGTTGCATGCTGACCATATTAAGTTCAGTTTTCGGCAGTTTGGACATCTCAGCCGAAAGCTTTTCTGCACGGTAATTCAGTTCATTATGAGCCATATCCAACGTGTTAAGATTATTGGTGACATTCTCCATAATAGTCTGTTTCTGTACTTTGATCTTATTATCGATCTGTCCAAGAAAAAGATTTTTCCCTGCATTATTGCTTGCCAGGGCTGATCTTTGAGTGTTAAGCGATTGGAGTTCAAGTACAAGCGAGTTCATGATCGGATCATTGACATTTGCTGATGACGGAGGAGCCAGACTCGCCATGTCTTTATTCTTCTCGAAATAATCAAGGATATACTTATAATAATGTTCCTGTACCTGGAGATTCGATTTTTCTGTTTCTATTTTTGACATCTGTTCCAAAGCCTGCTGCCCCTGATAACTTAGATTCGTAACCTGGTTAACCGATCGGTAATCCTTTAGTTTGGACTCCGATTTAAGAAGGGAATCGGATATTCCTGAAATTTGTGAATCTATAAAAGTGACAGTATGAGAGGCGGTTAAATTCTTTTTTGAAAGATTATCTCCCAGGTATGTTTGAAGGTATTTGTTCAAAAAATCAATTGTCAATCCAATGTTTTCTCCCTGGAAAGAAACCATTATTAATGAAGACTTCAGACTGACGGGTTCAACTTTAAGTCTTTTAAGATAATCATTTGCGAGTATATCCTGATGGTAGAACACAAAATACAAAAGAGTTCCGTCTTTAGTACCGGGAGAATAATAATCTTTATTATAGGAGACCGAAAATTTATAATACCTGTTTTTGATAGTTTCATTAAACTTGCAGATTGTATCTATTCTCAGAATATTATGTCCGCTGGCAGTCATATTATCAACATAATTGTAAGTCGTAATATTGTCTCCGGAAGATCTGAGTCTGTAAGATTTATCATCAATAATTTGAATATAAATTCTGACATTAATGGGTTGTATATGTGATTTATCAATATTTACTGTGAAAGGGGATTCCTGGTAAATCTGATGTGATTTTTTGAAAATGATTTTCTTTTCCAGGAAATAACCAACCTCAAGATTTAAATCCTTTATTGTAGCGGAGACCAGGTTAAACGAATTCAGACTGTTTATATCGTTTTCAAGGTTTCTGGCTTGTGAGAAATCTCCAATTCCGCTAAAAAGGTTATTTGAGCTCAGTAATGATTGCCGTTTATCTTCAATGGGTCCGATTACGGAATTTACACCATATATTCTGGGGGAAGCTTTATTAATAACAAAAGCAAGTATCAGGCAGATTAAAAGACTGGCAATATATAGATATTTGAATGACAAGGCGTTTCCAAGAAATTCTTTTATAATAAAAGCTTCTGACGTGGATTCTTTTTGATTTGACATTTAGAATTAATTATTTTAAAATTTAACATTTGTAAAAAGCAGCACAGCAATTAAAGTTGTAATTGAACTTAGGATGGTTGTATAAGTAATATTCTGATAGCTTGAAGAGAGGGCTTTCAATGGCTCAACAACAATTACATCATTAGGAAGAATATAATAAAAGTCCTTAGCTGCAATCTTTGAATTTGACAGATCAAGCCGGTAATGCATTATTTTGGTACCTTCATTTCTGATAAGAATGATTTTTTTCCGGTCGCCATATTGTGTCAATCCCCCCCCAAGTCCTAAAGCTTCATAAATATTGAGTTTATCCTGAATAAAAGGAAAGACTCCCTGGTGCTGAACTTCACCCATGACAGTAACCTGATTATCAATGTATTTGACTGTTACGGAAATGTTTGAAACATAATCACCCAATGCTTTTTGAATTTTCTCGGAAGCTTGTGCGGTTGTAAGTTTTGCTACATTAATATTGCCAACAAAAGGAAAATTTACATTACCAGTTTCGTCAACAAGGTAGCCGAGAACACCGTTTGAGGAACCACTCCTCATTTCTTCATTATCATTAAATATCTGGTTCGTTGGCGCATCAATGCTAATAACCTTAATATAAAGTTTATCAAATGGCATAATCAGTTTCTGGGTTCTCGGATTAATTCCAGGTTCTACAAGTTCGTCAAGATCGTTAAAGTAACTTAACTGTTTTACAGGAACACAAGAGGCAGTAAAAATCAATATCAAAATAATTGCTGCTTTATAAAAACTTACTTTCATTTGCTTTGGCATATGTTATACTTAATGAAAAATTATAAACCGGATCTCTGAAAAACTGTTTTTATAGTTTTCAGCAAAATTATAAAATCTAATCGAAGCGACCAATTATCTATGTAAGCTAAATCCAACTCCATCCACTTTTCGAACTTTATATTGTTTCTGTCAGGCTTAATTTGCCAGAAACATGATAATCCCGGTTTTATCGAAAGGCGCCTTAATTGCCATCGTTTATACTGGGCTGTTTCGCTTGGAAGTGGAGGACGAGGACCAATCAATGACATTTCACCTTTCAGAATATTAAAGAGCTGAGGCAGTTCGTCAAGTCCTGTTCTGCGAAGGAACCCACCTATTTTTGTAATACGAGGATCATCTTTTATTTTGAAAACGGGTCCGTCCATTTCATTTTCAGCTTCAAGATCGTTCTTAAGTTTTTCGGCATTGTGGATCATTGTTCTGAATTTATAGAGGCTGAATTGACGTCCCCTCAATCCTACTCTGGACTGCTTAAATACAACCGGCCCCTTTGAAGTCAATTTTATTAAAATCGAAATAAGCAGAAGAACAGGAGAAAGACAGATTATCAATAAAACAGATACACTGATATCCATGATTTTCTTAATTGCAAGTGCAAAAGAGTTATGTGGAATATTAATAAAGGTCAGGAACTTCTGATTCCCAATAATGGTTTTTATAGCATTTGTTAATTTATTATTCTGACCAGTATAATTTAAACTGAATACCACGCCCAACTCTTCACAGGATCTGACAGTATTTCTTACCTCTGCCGGAATCACCTTGGTTTTAAAATAAAGTACTTCATCAATTATATCGACTTCCATCAGATCATTAAGTACTGCTAAATATTCATCAGGCAGAAGGATTATTGCCTTCTCATACTTTTGTTTTATCTGAACTGAGCCTGTAAAAATTGCGATTATTCTGTATCCCCACTCCTTATTTAAGATAAGACTTTCAATAAATGGGATGGATGAATCATCGGCAATTAAAACCACATTAATATAGTTATATCCCTTTGCCCTGTAAATCTTGAAAACTTTATATTCAAATGATCTGACAAAGAAAAGGAACAGAAGACCAAAAATTGCAAACTCTAAGAGAAACAAGCGGGAAATCAGATAGAGTTTGAATGTAAAATAAAATACCAGCAAAAAAGTAACGATCAATACTGTCGATTGGAAATATTGATAGAAGAGTACTCTGTAACGTTTTGTTCTTGGGATTTCAGCAACCTGGATTAAATAAAGGATCACAAGCCAGAGGGGAAGGATTAAAATGAAAAGTTTAAGAGTTCTGCTTTTAAGGAAAAAGAAAGCTACCTCCACATGATAATTTAAATAAAAAGCGCACTGGAAAGCCATCGCAATTGCAAGGATGTCAATTGAGCCAAGCACAATGCTTAACATCTTCCATTTTTTCAAAAATGGAATTATTTTATGACTAACCAGGTAATTAAAAATATCCATAGTCGGGTAAACTTAACTATAAATTAGTTCTGATTAATAAAATCGAGAAAACGATTTCGACTATGTGATCAATTATCAGCGGTACGAAGGCTTCGTGCGCAGAAATATGTCAGACCATCAAGTTCAGTCATATCAACTACTTTAAAGCCATGTTCGCCTAAAAGTAAGGAAACACTCCTTTCGGACAAGTACTTATTGGTCCTTGAATCAATCATATTGTATATCATGTTCAACAATGGGCTACTTGACACAATACCGTTTTCTATAGCGTCAGAATTCCTTTTATAGTAGGAGTCCGAGGGAGCGGCGCTCAACACAAAGCCATTCTGCTTTTTATTGTTGACAAAACACCCTATAAAATTGCAGTTAGGCGGAAGAATATGGAAGCTGGAATGAAGAAAGTCCTTAAGTTGCTTTATCTGGTTGAGCTCCTTTAAGTTAATAACTGTTTTGACATCAATCATTTCTTCAGCATCATAATAAAAGTGGTGAAGAGAAGAAAGAACAACAAGATTTGGATCTTTTTCGAGGCCTAACAATTCAATATACTTAACAAAGTTTTCGCAATCTTCTGTTGCAAGGAGTTTCAGACCAGGATTATTCCTAACTAAATCTAACGAAGTGCCGCCTAAATTGACCAGAGTATTAATGCTTTGATTATTAATAACATCCAGATTGTCTATCGTAATACTGTTTCTCATCAAATTTGTCTTTAACTTCAGAAAATAAAATTAAACATTAGGATTATCTCAGTCAATAGGTAAGACGCCTACAGCGGTAAAAGATGGTATTTTTGGAATTTAGTTAATCAATGAAATATATAGTTATATCACTGGAAAATTTCCATTTATAACTGAAATTGTTCTTTTTGTCAAAAAATATTGAAATTTATTAAGGAATTTCATATATTTTGATAAATCAGTATGCTTGTTAAACATATAGATCACAAAATAAGAATGTTACATTCAGTTTGAACTAGTTGAATGAGCCAAAAAGCAAATATTGACTTTTTGACCAACGATAGCAAAATTTGGATGAAAATTCATATTATTCAATAAATACACTATTTTTTTGAGAAGAACTTTGATCAGTAGTGAAATAATTACGCATCTATAGCTGATTTTTAATGCCGAATCAAGTAGTATGCAATTAGCTTTTAAAAACTGATTAATTGTCAACCGGAAAGTCCACAAAAAACCTGAATCTTTACACAGTCTGAAAAATATTGATGAAATTAACCTGACTTTGATAAATATATTTATAAAGAGGTAATATTAATTGATGACTGGTATTAAGAATTTGATTAAGATCTGATATCGTGTTAAAGTAAGTTTTAAATTTGGTGATTATTTTAAACTGATAAACTCAAAATGTTTTAAAGTCATCAAAAAAACTAAAATGAAAGATTTTCAGAGTTTAATAATTGAAGAGACACCTAAAACTCCACAAATTGAACTGAATCCGCTCACAGGTGACTTTATTTTTTCCGGGAAATCAATTCCTGAAAACGCCGCAAAAGTCTATGAGCCTATTCTTAATTGGGTAAATGAATATGTCATGCATGCAAGACCAACCACAAACCTGCGTCTCAATCTGGAATATTTCAATACTTCCTCATCATTATGGTTGGCAAAAATATTTAAAGTTCTGGCTAAAATTAATGAACCTGATTATGTTTTACTTTTCCACCTGTATTTGCCGGTTGATGAATTTGATGAAATGAAAGAGTTCGAGGATATAAAAGAGGCTTTTTTCCCTATAGCAGATGTATTGCAATTTGCAATACCAAGCATTGGCTTAAAGCTCTATGGGACAAATGATGCCGATGAAATTGTCAAGGATAAATTAGTATTTATCTAACCGTTTTACTTCTTACTTCCGTCCAAACCAAACACACGGGTACCTTTATTTGAATAATTTTACGTCCAACGACCTGGTATCATTTTTAAATGCTACCACAAATGACTGGGGATAACCAGATTGTCTGCACATATTTTGCAGCGCAGTTGCAGACGCGAGTGTGTTGAATTCACCTATAGTATAGCGGGGGGCACCAAGATATACATATTCGTATATTTTATATTCCGTGCCATTTATAATCATTTCTTTGGATTTTTTCTGACTTGTTCCTGGAAGAAGTTGTACTCTGTAAATCACAACATCTTTTTGTCCGGTAGCTGTCGGGACAGGTTTGTGTATTGGGGTAACCTTTTTTTCGACCGGGCTGATATTTGTTTCACTTTTGGCAACAGTGGTTTTTTCAGTTGTACTCTTAATTTTAGTATTTTTTTCAGAAACTTTTGCCTCGTTAGTTTTTGTATCTTCCGTCCGGGGCTTTGTCCTTGGAGGCTCTTCATTAGTCATCTTGACTTTATTATCTGGCAAAGTGGCGATAACGCTGGTTTTTGGTACAGGTTTACCATTAAATACAGATGAGAGAGTCAATAAATTTCTATCCGCAATATCCTGTTTTAATTTAACTCTGAATAATTGCATATCATCTTTATCTGTCTTTTGCCTTCTTGTAAAGAACGCTGTCTTCCCATCCATTTTATTAATGGTAAATGCTATATCATCTTTGTCGGAGTTTATCTGTTGCGACAGGTTAATTGGTTTATCCCAGTTTACCCCATTGAACTTACAACTAAAGATATCATAACCTCCGTATCCGGGTAGCATGTCAGACGAGAAAAACAGATTGTTTTCAGAATCGAGAAACGGGAAAAATTCATTACCCGGTGTATTTATAAGCTTTCCAAGATTCTCAGGCGAAGACCATTTCCCATTGGATAACCTCGAAATAAAAAGATCCATTCCACCAAAAGAACCCTCTCTGTCAGAGGCAAAGACCATCATCTTCCCATCATATGATAAGGTGGGATGAGAATATGTATAATTATCTGCACAAAAATCCAGAGGAATGCTCTCCTCAGTTAATCCTGTGCTGCCGTCGCTATCTGGTACGAACCTTGCCATATAGATCTTTTCCTTTTTATCTTTTTTTGGAAATTTTGTAAAATATACAGTATCAAAATTGCGGCTAAACGTCATGGCTTCACATGGATATGAAAATGAAGATAGTGGAGAAAATATCAAATGTTTACCTGCTACAGAATCCTCAAAAGATGCATAATATGCTTCGACCACTCCGAAGGAGATTTGATTTGGAGTCATTTTCCTTTCATATTTCGACATGGAGAGGAACAAAATATCATTTTTATAAAACTGTACACCGCAAGAAGGTGGAAGAATTCTTAGTCTGAAAGAATCCACAACAATAAGGCGGCTTAATTTTGTCGTATCATGTCCGGTAGTTGCAGGAGACTTTAGATGTATATCAGTGTTGTCATTTTTAATGATAATACCTGAAGACAGCAACACTAACATCAGGATAATAAAAAGTGTTATTTCAGGAATTCTCTTCATGGAATAATTATTCATTAGTTTTACCAGTGGCTATGTTTAGAAAACCTCGATTTAACAGGTTGAAAAGTTAAACCTGCTGTAAATTCCACAATGGGGGCCTTTTTATAAAAAGCTACTTTTTTTGGCAATTCATAATAAGCTCCTACAAAAAACCCGGGATATCTGAATTGGGAAAAAAATGAGATTTTCCCATCACTGTGGAAAGATGCTCCAAAACAAAAATCCTCCATATAGAGTTTAATTATAGGATTTATACTGGCTGATTTTTTTCTGATAATGGAGTCATTACTAAAAATCAGGACTGAGGGTTCAAGAACCATATTAAGCGATCTACTCAGAAGAATCTTGTAACCGGCGGTAAAAAAATACTGCCTGGAAACCGGTATCTTAAAAATTTCCAAAGTATCTGACTTCCATGGATTTCCAAGTATATTAGTAGAGGATAACCCGGTGAAAAAATTGGTTCCATAATAATATACCCCTAGGTCAAAATCGGGAAAAAAAGTTTTCTTAAAAGAGCGTGCCGGCCCGGTTAAATCATTATCAAGCATATTGTATACCCCTTTAACGGAGACACCAAATGAAAGAAATGAAAGATTTGCCTGATTTAAAGGTAACTGATATGAAAATGCGCCACTTATTCCAAGATTTCGGGATAATCCGTCAATATCTTTATAAATCGAGCCACCGACTCCTATGTTTTTAAATTCCAAAATATCAGGAGATGAGAAATAGCCTGATTGAGTCTTTGATAATCTTGTATTTCCGCTAAGAAGTTGCGTGTTGGATTTCCCCTGAAAGGTTGCATTAAGACCGAATGACAGGAAATCTTTACTTCCGACTATTGCAGGGTTATAAATATATGGAGTAAAAACCCAGTAGGAGACCGGACTAAGGGGGTTCTGTTGCCCCTCTAAAATACCAAATGTTGAAACAAATACGAATGTAAGCAGGATTCTTTCAACAATCAGCACCTTGTTTTTTAAGTTCATATATTCCAAATATGCATGTTTTAAATCCTGATATTAAATATATTTAAAATTAGGATAACAGCTCCTAAAACCTTAAATGAACGTCAAATCCGGAATTTGTTTTTCAAATATACGAAAAGTAAATGTCTTTTTTGTATCAATAAAGAAATATTAATGTATACGGGAACAATTATAAATCAGGCAATTCGCCTAGAACAGATGCTGCGTTAATTTGTGTTAATTGCTTTATATTTCCAGACTTGAACTTTTTAACCCGCGTGGAAGTAGTTTGAACTTAAAGTCTAATGGATTAACTTTACTGGAAAATAGATACATCTATGATTGTAACATGTGTATATGTCCATGTAAAACCCGATGAAGTCAAGAACTTTATCGAGGCAACATCAGAAAATCAGCATGAATCGGTAAAAGAACCGGGGAATCTTCGGTTTGACTTAATTCAACAAGCCGATGATCCGTCAAAATTCATGATTTACGAAGCATATGAATCTGAGGTCTATGCAGCTAATCATAAGTCCACAGTTCATTATCTGAAATGGCGTGATTGTGTGAAAGATTACATGGCTGAACCAAGGTATGGTGTGAGATATAATATCATTGAACCAAATGACAGCTCGCGATGGTAAAGCCTTTTCAATTTTCACGTTTGCCCAGGATTTACTTCAAAAGTGGACTAATAGCCAAACTACCTTCATTCGTACACGAATACGGCAATAGGATAGTACTGGTTACAGGAAAAAGTTCTTTTCTCGGTTCAGCTCATGCCCTGGAGCTTTTTGAAGCTTTGAAGAAGGAAGGCATTGTGTATTTTGTTCTTCCGGTAACGGGGGAACCATCTCCCGAGATTATTGATAGTGCCACCAGTGCGTTCAGAACAGAGAAAATTGATCTTGTTGCAGGGATTGGCGGAGGAAGCGTGATTGATGCAGGGAAGGCAATTTCGGCTATGCTGGACAGATCAGAATCTGTTGTTGAATTTCTTGAGGGCATTGGAAATAAGGAACATCCTGGAACCAAATTACCCTATATTGCTATTCCCACAACCTCAGGTACTGGAAGTGAAGCTACCAAAAATGCCGTTATCTCAAGGATAGGGAGAAACGGATTCAAAAAATCCCTGCGTCACAATAACTTTGTACCTGACATAGCACTTGTTGACCCTGAACTAACTTTGCATTGTCCTAAAGATATTACTGCTTCAAGCGGAATGGACTGTTTTACGCAGCTTGTCGAAGCTTACCTTTCTGATAAATCGAATGATTACACAGATGCCCTGGCTATTGAAGGACTAAAAGCAATAAAAGCATCATTAATAAGAAGTTACAATAACAGTGAAGATATAGAAGCCAGGACAGGAATGTCTTTCGCCGCGCTGACTTCAGGAATCTGTCTGGCAAATGCAGGTCTTGGTGTTGTGCATGGTTTTGCCTCTTCAATAGGAGGGATGTTTGATATTCCTCATGGTCTGATTTGCGGGACTCTCATGGCAAAGTCAAATGAGATTAATATCAGGGAACTAAGGAAAAATGATAAAAACCATGTCGCATTAAAAAAATATGCAATTCTCGGGAAATTATTTATCGACAAAAGCGGTCATAGTGAGGTGTATTATACAGACGGTTTTGTGAACTACCTGCATAATCTTACAAATGATCTGCAATTGCCCGGTTTACGAAAATCGGGCCTAGATGAAGAGAATGTCAGAATAGTCTGCTCCAAGACTGAAATTAAAAACAATCCCGTTAAATTAGCTCTCGAGAATTTAGTTGAGATACTGCTTAAGAGTCTTTAGAAATAAATATCACTGTTCGCTAATATATCATAAAACCACTTGTATGAAAACAAAAACCTTATTAACTGTTTTTTTATTTGTTTCAATGTTATTCACAACACAGTTCTCTTTAGCTCAGGTTCCTAAAGAAACAGATGCTCAGAAAGCTGAACGAATGAAATGGTGGACCGATGCGCGTTTTGGAATGTTCATTCACTGGGGCTTGTATGCTTTACCTGCCCGTCACGAATGGGTAAAGAATGCCGAAAGAATGACTAACGATCAGTATCAGAAGTATTTTGAAATGTTTGATCCCGATATGTGGGATCCCCATGAGTGGGCCAAAATGGCAAAGTCTGCCGGAATGAAGTATGTGGTTCTTACCGCCAAGCATCATGAGGGATTTTGTATGTTCGACTCCAGATTTACAGACTATAAATCAATAAATACTCCATATGGGAAAGACATAGTAAAAGAATACGTTGAGGCATTCAGAGCAGAAGGCTTAAAGGTTGGGTTCTATTATTCACTTCTTGACTGGCATCATCCGGACTATACAATTGACAGTAATCATCCGCAGCGTCAGACATCTGATTCTGCTTATGCACGTTTGAATAAAAGCAGGGATATGAGCAAATACCGCGAGTATGTTAAAAATCAGGTCCGGGAGCTGCTTACAAACTATGGGGAGATAAGTATCATCTGGTTTGACTTTTCTTTCCCTGGCAAGAATGGGAAAGGCCATGATGACTGGGATTCTGAAAATCTCCTGAAGATGGTCCGTTCACTCCAACCAGGAATTATTGTCGACGATCGTCTTGATCTCGATAATGTTGCAGGTGGATGGGACTTCACCTCACCTGAACAGGTACAGGTTTCAAAATGGCCTGAAAGGGATGGTAAAAAAGTTCCATGGGAAACATGCCAGACATTTTCAGGTTCATGGGGTTATTATCGCGATGAATTTACATGGAAAAGCCCGGCACAACTTCTTGAATTGCTTATAGAATCTGTTAGTAAAGGAGGTAATTTATTATTGAATGTGGGTCCAACTGCACGCGGTGTTTTTGACGCCAGAGCCCAGGACAGGCTGAAAGCGATGGGTGAATGGATGAAATTCAATAATCGTTCAATCTATGGTTGTACAGAAGCTTCATCGGATTTTGCTGCACCGGCAAACACACTACTAACTTATAATCCTGTAACTAAAAGATTATATGTTCATTTGCTGGCATATCCCTTAGGGAACCTTACCTTGTCCAATATGGCTGATAAAGTTAAATATGTACAATTTTTGCATGACGCTTCAGAAATAAGATTCGCGGCAGGAAGCGAAGAGGCCAAAAACGATTTGATCCTCTCACTTCCGGTTCAGAAACCTCAGGTGGAAATACCGGTACTCGAGGTAATTCTTAAGTAATTTTCACCGAATCATACACAACCACCCTTTCCCACAACTCCTCACATTCGTCAATGAATTTGAGATGGGTGGGATGTGTCTGGTAAATATCCTGATCCTCTTTGCTCTTAAAAGTAAGAAGAAGGGAGTAAGAATATGTGCTGTCGATTACTCCACGGTCAGTGCCTGCAGGCGTACCGAGGTGTTTTCCGATTATTGTCTCGATAGTGATTAGTTTTTTCAGACCATTTTCGAATTTAAGACTGATCTCACGGGTTACAGGTTTTTTTAACCAGAAATAGACATGGTGCACGAAATAATCAAGTGGTTTTGCCATATTTTTAGCTTTTATTTTCGGTTTTTTGAACGTTAAGTACTCAAGTAATGCTTATTAGTGGTAATTTAAACATTGCGAAGATAGTAAAATTGGTAAAATGAAACTTTCATCAGCATGTTTCACATAAATCCTGTAAATTTGAAAAACTAATGGATTTATAGAAGATGGTAATAATACTCTATATATTACTTGGCCTGATATCAGGTGCATTGATTGCTTATCTTGTCACAAAGTCGGCATTAACCACTTTACACCAGAGAGAATTACTCTTAAAAGTCGAGGAAATTAATATGCTTGGCAGGCAGAACAGTGTTTTACAGGCGAAGGTCGAAGCACAGGCAAATAGTCTGGATGAGGTAAAAAAAGCAATGGTAGATACCTTTAAATCAGCTGCTTCAGACGCATTGACTCAAAATAACAAACAGTTTATTGATCTTGCAAAATCTCATCTCGAAACTCAGGTAAAAGAGGCTGAAGGAAATCTTGATGAACGCAAGTCAGCTATTGCCGAGATGCTTAAACCTGTAAAAGAATCTATCGACAGTTATAAGAAGCGAATTGAAGAATTGGAAAAAGGTTCTGAAAAAACTTTCGGCCAGGTTACTGCAATGTTATCAAATATTCAGATAACCAATGCCAGTTTGCAGAAGGAAACAGGAGCCCTGGTAAATGCTCTGAGAAATCCGAGAGTCAGAGGAAGATGGGGTGAGATTGGTTTAAAACGGGTTGTTGAGTTTTCAGGGTTATCGGCTCATTGCGATTTTGTCGAGCAGGCATATACAGAAGGAGAAGACTCGGCTCTTAAACCCGACATGATCATAAATCTGCCGGGGAACAGTCATGTTGTGGTAGATTCAAAATTGCCACTAGATGCATATCTGCAGGCACTCGAAACAGATGATGAAAATTCACGGAATCTTCTTTTTGCTAAACATGCTAAAGATCTGAGGGACCATGTGAACAGACTTAGTAAAAAGCAATACTGGTCTCAGTTCCAGAATACACCCGACTTTGTTGTGTTGTACATGGAGGTTGAGTCTGCATTGAATGTGGCGTTGATGACAGATAAGACTTTGCTCCAGGATGCAATGAATAATAAAATAATCTTAACCACGCCTACAACACTGATCGTAGTTCTTAAGTCGGTGGCAATGTCGTGGCAACAGCATAATATTACAGAAAATGCTTTGCAGATAATGGAAGCTGCTATGGACTTTTATGGAAGGGTAAATGTGTTTGCCGATCATCTCGATAAAGTAGGTGGAGGTTTAAAAACTGCACTTAAAGGATATAATGATGCAATTGGTTCATGGGAAAGCAGGGTGCTGCCTGCAGGAAGAAAGCTGGAACAATTAAAGGCGACAGATAATAAGAATGTGTTACCTGATTTTGAAATTCTGGATAAACCCGTACGTGAACTGAAGAAATCTGAAGAGTAATTATAAGTACATGTAATGTTAAATTATATTAAATTATCAAACTTCTCATACATCAATTTTACCATCAAATGAAATTTTAAATATCTTTAGGCGTTGTTAAAACGTCTTTTATTTAAGAATCCCAATCCAATAATGACCCCGATTTTCCTGTTTGTCACCGATTCGAATTCATAAGTAACAGATTCTTACAAATATATTTTTCAAGGCTTTAGTTACCTTGGGGTGATATTTTAAACAAAAAGAACCTAGCCGGAATATTTTGCTAGTGCCGATTGTCATATGAAAATAAACCATAAACTTAAAAACGATTTTTAAATAATGCTGAACTTCCCTGGTGGTATATGAATATTCTTAGACAGACAATCCTAAAAACTACCAGGGATGCTTAATTAGCTACTAGTGACCTTATTAATGAACAGAAATAATCTACTCTTCATATTCTTATTGACCATTTTTACCGGTACCGTTTTCTACTGTAACCCGGGGTTTGGGCAACCTATTCCGGTTCAAATAAGTAAGCGGGATTCCCTTAACGAAAATCAGATTCTTTATAATGGTAAATTATGGCATAATCTTTATCACAAAACCAAGGGAGATCAATTTCTTTTTTCCAATTATTATTTGCCAGGTTCACTGACAATTAATTATAAATCATATAATAATTTAAGCATTAGCTATGATATTTATAATGATGAGATAATCACTCCAACAAATCATGGTTCTATTTTGCAGCTGAATAAGGAAATGGTTGACAGTTTTTCTCTGGTCTATAACTTTAAAACATACAGGTTTAAAAACACTGTAGAAGATAGTCTTCCAGGTATTAAAGGTTATATTAATGTATTATATAAAGGAAAATCAGCATTGTATGTGAAGTATAAGAAAGAGATTCAATCATTAGCTGTTGAAAACAAATACGATTTATTTTATCAGACATATCGCATCTATTTCGTGAAAGGTGGAAAAGTTAATCAGATAAACAGCAAAAATGAACTATTAAAGGTTTTATATGAAGATAAAGCTCAAATTAAAGATTTCATAAAAAAGAATAAATTGAAGATTTCAAAAAAGGAACCAGAGAGTTTTATTCCGGTAATCAGATATTATGATAATTTAAGCCGCTAGACCTGTATTTATGAAATTAAAGATACATATACTCATCTTAATCTTGTTCTTATCAGTAAATCTTGAAGCTCAGGAAAAATACAGGATAACATCAAATTACAAAGATATTTCGTTTATAGATTTCGTTACAAGAGTGGAGAGTATTCTTCCTGTAAAGTTCTTTTACAGGAATGACTGGGTAAAGGATCTGAAGTTAGGAGATTATCAGGGTTGCACAACTCTTTCATGTGTTATGGACAGTCTTTTGAAAGGAACTTCTCTCCATTATTATATTGATGATTCTGGAAATATTGTGATTACTAATAATTATGAGGTTAAAATCTCAAATACCGGAGTAGATAAAAGCGATAAATTCCTTCCTCCATCGGATTTTTCAGGCTTATCTGAAAACCAGCAGATAGCAGGGAATGTATCGGTAGAAATAGGAAATCCGGCTGAAAAAAACAAAACGGGGAATGTAGTTATTTCAGGATATATCAAAAACAAATCAACTAAGGAACCTGTTGCCGGAGCGACGGTATTCATTCAGAAACTCTCAATAGGAACAATTTCCAACGAGTATGGATTTTATACTTTAACAGCACCCCGTGGAGTTCATGTACTGCATTTCTCATTTGTTGGGATGAGAGAAAAAGTTGTCAATCTGAATCTTTATGGAAGCGGTGATCTCAATATTGACATGAACAGTGTTTTGATTCCATTAAAAGAAACAGTTGTGTCAGCTCAGAAAAGTGTTACACTCCAGAGGTTTGAAGTCGGAGTAGAAAAAATCAATATAGCGTCCTTTAAATTATTGCCAACATCCATGGGTGAATCAGATATAATAAAAAGTGTCCTGTTAATTCCTGGTGTTCAGTCTGTAGGCGAAGGTTCAGCAGGTTTCAACGTAAGAGGCGGGTCGGCTGATCAGAACCTGATTCTTCTGTACGGGGCGCCAATATACAATTCCTCGCATTTCTTTGGATTCTTTTCTGCTGTCAATTCCGATATAATAAATGATGTTACATTATATAAAGGTGGTATCCCCAGCCGGTATGGAGGAAGGATCTCTTCGGTTCTCGATATCGGATCAAAAGAAGGAAACAGAAATGAATTTGCAGGCAGTGCAGGAATAAGTCCCATAACCGCACATATATGTTTGGAAGGGCCGATCATAAAAGATACCCTAACTTATATCCTTACTGCACGTACCACTTACTCAAACTGGATTTTCGGCCTGATCCATAACCCATCTCTACACAACAGCAGGGCATCGTTCTATGACTTGAACGGCAAACTGACTTACGATTTTAATAAAAACAATAAAATAGACTTTTCTGCCTACACCAGCCACGACTCTTTCAAATTCAACTCCGACACGGTCTACGGTTATAACAACAATATTGTTTCATTAAAATGGCGTCATTTTTTCACAAGCAGATTTTTTTCAGCCATTTCAATTTACAACAGTTCTTATAATTATGACATTTCGAGTCAGAATATACCGGCAGAAGCATTTGTTCTTTCTCATAAAGTGAACAATTCCGGGTTCAAAGCAGATTTTAACTGGTTCCTTGGAAGAAATGAGATTAATTTTGGTCTCGACATTAAGCGATATGCTATTCTTCCGGGAAGCTATCTTCCAAACAGTGATTCATCACTTGTTTTACCACGAACAATTGAAAAAGAGCGGGCGTGGGAAGGAGCATTATATATTGATGACAAATTTCTTCTGACAGACTATTTGTCGGTTAATGTCGGTATGAGGATGTCAGCTTACTACTCTTTTGGTCCACAATCGGTTATGATCTATAATTCTGATTATTCAAAAAGCACATCAACGATCACCGACACCTTAAATTTCAAGTCAGGTGAAGTCATCAGTAAATATGGAGGACTGGAGCCAAGAGTCTCATTGAATTTCCGTATTTCCAGCAAGAATTCCTTTAAGATTAATTATAACAGAACACGACAATACCTGCATCTGCTTTCAAATTCAACCTCAATATCTCCGACAGATACCTGGAAGCTATGCGATTATTATCTGAAACCCCAGATAGGCGACCAGGTTGCACTTGGCTTTTATGAACTGTTATTTAAAAATAGTTTCGAAGTTTCTGCAGAGGTGTATTATAAAGGAATCAGGAATATGGTTGATTTTAAGGGAGGTACAAATCTGATTATGGATGATAACATTGAGAAGGATATTGTAAATGTTAAGGGCAAAGCATATGGTTTGGAACTGGTACTTAAAAAGACCGAGGGAAAAAGCCGATATAGCATTGGTTATACATATTCCAGGACCTTCATTAAAAGCATAGGTACTTTTAGCGACGAAATCATTAATTCAGGAAAGTGGTTTCCTGCCAGTTTTGATAAACCCAATGACCTTGTTATTACATATAATTATTTGTTCTCACGCCGATTCAGTTTCTCAGCAAACTATACATATAGCACAGGCCGGCCAATAACATATCCTGTCGCCATGTATGATATCAGTGATAAGCTGCTGGTAACCTATTCGGACCGGAATGAATACAGAATTCCTTATTATTCAAGGCTTGATCTCGCTTTTAAATTAAGCGGTAATCTCAGGTCGCATAGAATTGCTCATCCTAACTGGACATTCTCGGTCTATAATATTCTCGGTCGGGAAAACGTGTATTCAGTTTATTTTAAAAATGATGGGAATTTAGTTAAGGGATACAAACTGTCAGTGTTTGGCAGAGCAATTCCTTCTCTTACTTTTAATTTTGACTTTTAAATAATTATGGAACAATTTAGTCGCAATAATTTATTGATTTTCAAGCAACTTGTAAGAAGATGCAGGCAGTCTAAATGTCTTATTCTTTTTTTAATCTTTCTTTTTTTGAACAGTTGTATCACCCAGTTTATTCCACCGACAAATGAGGATAAACAGTTACTTATTGTTGAAGGTTTAATAACTGATCAACCGGTAATAAATACTATAAAACTGTCAAAATCCCTTCCTCTTGGAACAATAAACACGTCAAACCCTTTACCTGGCTGTAATGTTTCAATCTCCGATGATCTTGGCAATACATATCAACTCAGCGAAACTTATTCCGGAACCTATGTTACTGACCCGGCATTATTTAAAGGTGAAATAGGAAGAAAATATTCTTTGCACATCAAAACAACCACTTTAAATTCTAATTATAATTACGAATCATTACCGGTGGAGATGAAACCTGTTCCACCTATCGACAGCGTTTATTATGAAAAAAAGGTAATTAGTGAAACCGCGGGAATCACGAATGAGGAGGGTTGTCAGGTTTATTTAAATACACATGATCCTGCAAATTTGTGTAAGTTCTTCCGGTGGGAATACTCTGAGACGTGGGCTTTTCATATACCGTATCAGGTAGTGAATCGAGACTGCTGGATATCGAATAATTCCAGTGTGATTAATATAAAAAACACTTCTGTTCTTGAACAGGACCTGATCGAACGATTTCCTCTACTTTTTATTTCGAACCAGACAGACAGGTTAAAGGTAAAATACAGCCTTTTAGTGAACCAATATTCTTTGAATGAAGATGAATACCTCTATTGGGGAAAATTGCAAAATATGTCTGAACAGGTGGGTGGTCTTTATGATTTGGTACCATCTGGTATTCCCAGCAATGTATATTGTATTGATAATCCCAATGAAAAAGTTCTTGGTTATTTCAGCGTTTCGGCCAGTTCATCCAAAAGGATTTTTATAGAAGATCATTTTGCGGGTATTTATACTCAGTATACTAATGATAAATGTATTAATGATACTATTTTCGGTAATGGACTTATTCCATATCTGAATTTAGCGGTCTGGGTATTAATGACCAATATTATGCCTCCTGAAAGAGTTATAACAACTACCAGAGGTTGTGCAGATTGTACTGTCAGAGGCACAATTATAGAACCTGATTTCTGGAATGAGGGTAAGTAACAGAATATCGACGAAAATATAATAAATGAAAAAAAAATTAAGACCAGCGGTTTTTTTTCTGATTCATATTCTGTTTTTGCATGGTATTTATGGTCAGATTCCGGCGAATATGACTGATTATCTTCGTCAAAAATTTTTGAATTATACCACATCGGTTCCCAGGGAAGAAATATATATACACTCCGACAGAGACGAATATATATCTGGAGAAGATCTGTGGTTTAATATTTATTTGATTGACAGGCAGAGTTTTAAACCCTCATCCGGCAGTAAAATTGCTTACTTCGAACTACTTAACCCCGAGAACCGCCCGATAGTTCAAAAGAGGATACTGCTTGAAGGAGGATTTGGTCCGGGACAAATTGTTCTTCCTGATACTTTGAGTAGTGGAATCTATACAATCAGGGCATATACCAACTGGATGAAAAATTTTCTTCCTGTTAATTGCTTTACAAAGGATATTCATATATATAATGTATTCAGTTCCAGATCATTTAAAGAAAAGATAAATTCAGGAAAGAAAATCTCAAAAAGTGCAAGCGTTGATAACTATCCTTCTACATCAAATACCGGTCTTACTCTGAGGGTAGATAATCTGAAACCAGATATTCTGGAAATTGATGTAGTAACTGATGAAAAATATAGTGCCGAGAATAAAAATCAGTTTTACCTGTTTATTCAGACTCATGGAAATATTAACTATGTAAGCTCTGAGAGGACAACGGATAGATTCACCAAAATCTTTATTAATAAAAATCAACTCCCGGCCGGAATCAATCAAATAACTGTTTTTAATACGAAAGGTCAGCCTGTTGGTGAAAGGTTCATTTACACACCTGAAAAAGAGAATACTGTTGTAACGATTCACTCGGCCGACAGTTCAGGGATCAGAGATAAAATTTCCCTTGATTTTGCGTTTCCGGATGCAATACCAAATAAATTGAATTCAAATAATTTAAGCATTTCTGTTGTCGCCGGGACAAATAACCAGTTGTTCCCCGATATTAATAATTATATGATCTTTGGTACCGAATATGGTTTGTCGCCAGAGGATATATTTAAAGGTATAAAAATTAGCAAGATAGCTCCAGAAATTGTTGATAGTCTTCTTCAATCAGCTAAAAGCAACTGGTTGGACTGGAACGCTATCTTGTCAGGTGACCCGCCTGTTTATAAATACAAAATCGAAACAGAAGATTTTTACCTGTCAGGCAAACTTTTAACCGGCGATCAAAAAGAGAAAGATTCTGACAGGTATGTATTATTATCACATCCTGGCAAAATAGCTGATTTTCAATATACCAGAACAGACAGGGAAGGGAATTTCGGCTTTAAAATTAAAATTGATGATAAGGTCAATGATTTAATTATCCAGCCGGATGAAGTGACTAAAAATCAATCTGTTAATATTGAATCATCATTTTCGGATAAATATCTTAAATCAGAGAGATTGGTTGATTCAATCAGTAAATCAATACCCGGGTATATTTCAACCTGGAGTGTAAACCACCAGGTAAGGAAAATTTATGGAACTTCTTCTATTGGGGAACCAATCAAACCGGATATTTCGCAACCGAAGACCAGGAGATTTTATGGGAAACCTGATCAGGAACTGAATATGAAAGACTACATTACTCTTCCTGTCATGCAAGAGGTCTTTTTCGAGCTTTTGGTCGGTGTTTTCCTGAAAAAAGAAAAATCGGGTTATGAGATAACAATTTCTGATCCGGAAAATAAAAAAGTTTATGAAACGCCACCTGCATTATTCGTTGATGGCGTAAAAGTAATTGATCCCTCGGTAATAGCCGGACTGGATCCGGAGATTGTTGAAAAAATAGATGTAATAAGAGAAAGATATTTCGTTGGTGATTACTTTTTTTATGGAATTGTGAACATTATAACTAAGGCAGGAGATTTTAGTAATGTGACTCTGCCTGATTATGCTATCAGGTTGTCATACAGAGTCATAGAGAAAGTTAATTCGTTTATTTCTCCCGATTATTCATCTACAGCGATGAAGAAAAACAGGATTCCGGATTTCAGGAATACACTCTATTGGAATCCTTCAGTTAAACCCAACCAGGATGGTAAGGCAACAGTTGAATTCTGGAGTTCTGATAATAAAGCAGACTATTTGATTAATATTCAAGGTATTACAAAGGATGGAAAACTTTTTTCATTTCAGAAAAACATTAAGGTTAAATAAGCTGGAAACTAGCTCACCTGACCTGACTTTGTAGCATCTGAACCCCGTATTAGACATAGAACTGAAAAACAATATTTTGTAAACCTCTAGTTGAATCCTGAGATTGAAATTTTTCGATTAGTCATCTGAAATATCAACTGGCTGGGGCATTAGATTAACAAATTTGTAAATTAGAGTTCTGGAAAGTTTTAGTGTAAAGGTATTAATTGGTTACATGATGAAAAAAGCATTTTTGATTTCCATTCTTGGTTTAGTGCACTTATTAACACATGCACAATCTTATCCGTTTCAGAATATAAATCTATCTGAAGATGAGAGGATCAGAAATCTCATTTCGCTTATGACTTTAGATGAGAAGATTAATAGTCTTTCTACACGAATTTCTGTTCCCCGTCTGGGAATAAAAGGAACTCATACTATTGAAGGACTTCATGGTCTGGCTTACAGTGGTCCCGCTAACTGGTCGGTGAAGGGAGCTAAAGCTTCTCCAACAACAACCTTTCCACAGGCAATTGGACTTGCTGAAATGTGGGACCCTGAAATGATTCAGAAGGTTGCAGGGTGGGAGGCCACTGAAAGCAGGTATCTTGCCCAGAATAAAAATTTCGGAATTTCAGGATTGATAGTTTTTGCCCCGAATGCAGACATGGGCAGGGATATCAGGTGGGGTAGAACAGAAGAGTGTTATGGGGAAGATCCATTCCTGACCGGTACTCTTGTAACTGCTTTTGTTAAAGGACTTCAGGGAAGTAACGCGGTCTATTGGAAAACAGCCTCACTCATGAAACACTTCCTTGCAAACAGCAATGAAAATAACCGTGTTTATACCAGTTCTGATTTTGATGAAAGGTTATTCCGCGAATATTATTCCTATGGATTTTATAAAGGTGTAACTGAAGGTGGATCACAGGCTTTTATGGCTGCCTATAATAAATATAATGGTATTCCATGTACAGTTAATCCGGTCCTGCGTAACGTTACAATGAAAGACTGGGGATTAAGAGGTATAATATCAACTGACGGAGGAGCATTTAAACAGCTTGTTACCACCCATGCATATTACACTTCATTGACAGTGGCTGCTGCTGAATGTATTAAAGCCGGTATAACAATGTTTCTCGATGATTACAGGTCTTCAATTAAAGATGCATTGGAAAAGGGGTTGATAACTGAAAAAGATATTGAAGAAGCTATTTATGGAAATTTCAGAATTCTGCTTAAGTTAGGATTATTGGATAATTCATCACAAAATCCTTACACTGAAATAGGTATTGCAGATACTGTTGCTCCTTGGACAAAGCAGGAGGCACGGGAACTGGCCAGAAAGGCCACTGAAAAATCAATTGTACTGCTTAGGAATGAAAATATGCTTCTGCCGCTTCAGAAGGAGAAGATAAAATCAATTGCGGTGATAGGTCCCTTTGCAAATTCTGTCATATCAGACTGGTATTCAGGTACACCTCCGTATAGAATAGGTATTTTAAAAGGTATTAAAAATGTAGCTGGTGAAAATATTACCATCAGATTTGCGGCCAGTAATAAAGCTGATTCAGCAGTGATCGCTGCAAAGAATAGTGATGTAGCTATTGTATGTATTGGTAACCATCCGCTTGGTTATGGATTGGCTTGGGGACAAAACCATGTTGCAAGTGATGGTCGTGAAGATATTGATAGACAGGCAATTACTATTGAGCAGGAGGACCTGGTCAGACTGGTTCTCACTGCAAATCCAAAAACAGTACTTGTTATGGTTTCCAGTTTTCCTTATGCAATAAACTGGTCTAAAGATCATGTTCCGGCAATTTTACATGTCAGCCAGTCGAGTCAGGAGATGGGCAATGCCGTGGCTGAGGCTATTTTTGGAAATTTCAGTCCTGCCGGACGGTTGGTACAGACATGGATATCTTCAATTGATCAGTTGCCTCCGATTCTCGACTATAATATAAGGAATGGAAGAACTTATATGTATGATAAAAATGTACCACTGTATCCGTTTGGTTACGGGCTAACATACACAAGTTTTAAATATTCAGGATTAAAAGTCGAAAAAAACTCTCTTAAAAATAGTGAAGTGGTTAATGTCACTTTCAATCTTCAGAATACAGGAAACTTCGATAGTGATGAAGTGACTCAATTATATGTAAGTTTTCCTGAGTCAAAAGTAGGTCGCCCGCGTATTGCGTTAAAAGGATTTAAACGTGTATTCGTAGGTAAAGGAGAAACTATCAAGGTTTCCATTCCTCTTAAAGCCTCCGATCTGACGTACTGGGATATAGATAAACATGCATTTGTTCTGGAAAAAGGTGCAGTTAAATTTTTTATAGGATCATCATCTGAAGACTCTGAACTTCATGGAGAGATTCATGTTGAATAATTAATACTAGCAAAGCGAATCTATATTTAAATCCTGAATAGCTTGAAAATCAATTTATTTACCCCATTCCGCCAGCTTGCGGAGCCGGGGTAGACGAATAAAATCAATGGGTTGATATGCAATAATATTGATTCTCAAATCGATTCAATTCTTTCAAATATTATATGAGTATCGGGAATCATGCGTAAAACATGTATCTCTTTTTGTGACAAGATACAGTTTTCCTTAATTGGAGATTCCTCACTTCTCCCGCTGCGCGGGATTCCTTCGGAATGACAACATCAATTGGTGTGGTGTGATGGGGAAGCAGAGGCGATTCGCTCAGCGAATCGCCTCTGCTTCCCTTAAGCAACCTAAAATCCTGTCATTCCGAGCGTTAGCGAGGAATCTCATAGTCAATTGTTTGGAGATTATTATTGATAACCGATACTCATTAAATATTATATTGCACAATTAAATACATGATAATTGTCATATATTTGATTTCTGTTTAACTTTCAGTAATAACTTGTGAAACGATTTTATCTCCTTCATGTATCTTCAGTTAAAATTCATAATATTTGATTGGTGTGAATTAAATGAATATTCTAAAAAAATCAATATTGCTATAATATTTTCACATATTCTTTTAATTTTGCGACAAAATATATTATAACGGGTGATAATAGTTATAAATTGAAAAACAGTAAACCGGATTTTAGCAGGATTGCCATCAAGATTGGTAGTAATGTTATCACTCAATCGGATGGTTCACTCAATGATGGAAGAATTTTGCGTATCGTTGAGGATGTCGCTATTTTATATAAACAGGGAATCGAAGTTGTTTTAATCTCATCGGGAGCGGTGGCAGCGGGCAGGAGTGAGGTATCACCTTCAAAAAAAACAAACATTGTGGCTGCCAAACAGATATGGGCGGCAATCGGTCAGGTTAAACTGATGTCAAGTTATCAGTTTCTCTTCGGCAAATATGGGATTCAGGCTGGTCAGCTTCTGGCAACAAAAGAGAGTTTCAGAGACCGCAGGCATTATCTGAATATGAAGAACTGTATTTCAGCTATGCTCGAGAATCATGTATTGCCGATTGTGAATGAGAATGATACTATTTCTATTAATGAGCTTATGTTTACTGATAATGATGAATTGTCAGGTCTTATTTCATCGATGATGGACTGTAAATCGCTTATCATTCTTACGAATGTTGATGGCGTTTATAATGGTGTTCCGGGAAAGAAAGGAACTGAACTTATTGCCAGGATAGATGAAGAATCCGGAGACCTGGATAAATATATCTCTTCCGTAAAATCGGGATTCGGAAAGGGCGGAATGTTCACTAAATGTTCTATCGCCCATAAGATTGCAGCTCAGGGGATTGATGTTTTTATTGCAAACGGAATGCGTGATTCCATAGTAACTGATATTATCAGAAGGAAAGAGGTACCGTATACTCACTTCATTGCTAATAGTAAAAGGGAAACAGGTGTGAAAAAATGGCTTTCCCACTCCGATACTTTTGCAAAAGGTGCCGTAGTCATAAATAATGGAGCGAAGGATGCTTTGCTAGACGATAAAGCAACCAGCCTGCTAATGATCGGGATAATAAGGGTCGACGGGTTTTTCAGAAGTGGCGATATTGTGAGGATTGTTGATGAAGAGGGAAATAATGTTGGGTTAGGTAAATCGCAATACGATTCAAAAAAAGCTGAGCAGAATATTGGTGAAAAGCTTAGTAAACCCTTTATTCACTATGATTATTTGGTTATTAATGAGAAGAGCAAGTCATCTTTCCAGGAATAAAAATTAATTCTCTTTTAGTCGACTATCAAATGGATTGTACACCTCTGTTTATAAAGGCAAAAAAAGCCAGCCGGGCATTAAATGGTCTGAAAAGGGATACTATTGATAAGATTCTGTTATCAATTGCCGAAAAGGCTGTTGAAAATTCCATATATATTATATCTGAGAATCAGAAGGATTTGATTATGATGGCAGAATCTGATCCCCGATATGACCGATTGGTTCTGACGGAAGACAGAATTAATAGTATTGCTTTTGATATCCGTAACGTAGTTGACCTCCCGAGTCCCCTGGGTCATATTCTGATGAAAAATACGAGAGAGAACGGATTGATAATTTCAAAGATTTCGGTACCGTTTGGTGTTGTCGGCGTTATTTATGAGGCAAGACCTAACGTAACTTTTGATGTCTTTTCTCTTTGCCTGAAATCAGGGAATGCCTGCATTCTTAAAGGGGGGAGTGATGCAATAAACTCAAATACTGCTATTGTTAAGATGATAAGGGAAGTACTTCAAAAAAATGGAATTGACCAGGATATACTGACACTTTTACCCGCAGGGAGAGATGAAACAACTCAGTTATTGAACGCCAGGGAATATATCGACATAATAATTCCACGCGGAAGCAGGGAGCTCATTGATTATGTGAGGGATAATGCTTCTATTCCTGTAATAGAAACAGGGGCAGGGATTTGCCATACCTATTTTGATGAGTCGGGCGACAAAGAAAAAGGCCGTCCGATTATTAACAATGCGAAGACCCGCAGGGTTAGCGTTTGTAATGCTCTGGACTGCCTGATAATTCATCAAAAGCGTCTGGATGATCTGGCTTACATAGTAGGTCTCTGCTCTGATTCCGGGGTTGTTGTTTATGCAGATGAAAAAGCTTATGAAGCATTGAGAGGCAAGTATCCTTCAGAACTACTTCAAAAAGCCACGAGTGAATCATTTGGTACTGAGTTTCTATCGTATAAAATGGCTATAAAAACTGTTAATTCATTTGAAGATGCAATAGAACATATATCTGATTATGGATCAAAACATAGTGAAGCTATTATTTCGGAGAACAAAAGCAATATTCAGTTGTTTTATAACCTGGTAGATGCTTCATCAATTTTTGCAAATGCCTCAACTGCATTTACTGACGGGTCGGAATTTGGACTTGGTGCTGAAATTGGTATTTCAACACAAAAATTGCATGCAAGGGGACCGATGGCACTTGAGGCTCTGACAACCTATAAATGGATTATTGAAGGGAACGGGCAAATAAGAAAATAAACTATTAAAAATTAGAGCTTTATGATATTTGATTTTGGGATGATCGATACTTTTTACAGAAAGTTAGACTCACGAATACTGGAAATCAGGAAAAAGCTGAAGCGTCCATTGACTTTAAGTGAAAAAATTCTTTTCAGCCATGTTTATCCTCAAAATCAGGCTAGATCATTCAGCAGGGGCATTGATTATGTTGATTTTATGCCTGACCGGGTGGCTATGCAGGATGCCACAGCACAAATGGCAATATTGCAATTCATGATGGCGGGAAAAGAGACTACTGCTGTTCCAACATCTGTTCATTGTGATCATCTGATTCTTGCACATTCAGGTGCGGTAGCTGATCTAAAATCAGCAGGAATAGTAAATAAAGAGGTATATGAATTCCTGAGTTCAGTGTGTAATAAGTATGATATTGGATTCTGGAAACCGGGGGCCGGAATAATTCACCAGATCGTTCTTGAAAATTATGCCTTTCCGGGTGGAATGATGATTGGAACCGACTCACATACACCTAATGCGGGAGGACTGGGAATGATCGCCATCGGTGTGGGTGGAGCCGACGCCGTTGATGTGCTGGCAGGTATGGGTTGGGAATTGAAATTTCCAAAAATCATAGGGATAAAACTTACTGGTAAACTTAGTGGCTGGTCATCTGCCAAAGACATTATTTTAAAAATTTCCGGATTACTAACAGTGAAAGGAGGAACCGGTAATATTATCGAATATTTCGGGGACGGTGCCGAATCGCTTTCGTGTACGGGAAAGGCCACTATCTGTAACATGGGAGCAGAAACAGGAGCTACCTGCTCTATATTTGGCTTCGATAATTCAATGACTGAATATCTTTCTGCTACCGGAAGAAAAAAGGTTGCTGACCTTGCACTGATGAATAAAACTCATCTGTCAGCAGACAGCGAGGTCTATGCTGATCCGTCCAGATATTATGATCAGTATCTTGAAATTAATCTTTCTGAACTTGAACCATATATCAACGGTCCCTATACTCCCGACCTTGCGACTCCTATCTCCAGTATGAAAGAGGAAGCTGTAAAAAACAAGTGGCCTATAGATGTGGAAGTCGGACTCATAGGATCATGCACCAATTCATCATATGAAGATATCTCACGTGCAGCCTCAGTGGTTAAGGATGCTCTGTCAAAAAAACTGGTGGCAAAATCTGAATTCACAATTAATCCGGGTTCTGAGCAGATAAGGTTAATTGCGGAGCGTGATGGTTTCCTGGAATTATTCAGAAAAATAGGAGGTGAGGTATTCGCAAATGCATGTGGTCCGTGCATCGGACAATGGACACGTAAAGATTCAGATAATAACAAAGTTAATACAATCATCCATTCTTTTAACAGGAACTTTGCAAAACGCAATGATGCGAATCCAAACACTTATGCTTTTGTCGCTTCTCCTGAAATAGTTACAGCTATTGCTCTATCTGGCAAACTTACTTTCAATCCAGTAACAGATTCACTGATTAATGCCGATGGTAAAGAGGTGCGGTTAGCCGAACCTGAAGGATTGAATTTACCGCCGGATGGTTTTGGAAATGTCGATTCGGGTTATCAAAAACCTGAACATGGACAAAATGGAGAGGAGATAATAATTGCTTCCGGTTCAGAAAGGCTGCAACTACTTTCTCCTTTTAAAGAGTGGAATGGGAAAGATTTCTTAAACCTTCCTTTGCTGATTAAAGCCAAAGGGAAATGTACAACCGACCACATTTCTATGGCAGGATTCTGGTTGAAATACAGAGGACATCTTGAGAATATCTCCGAGAATTATATGATTGGCGCTGTGAATTACTTTAATTATAAAACGAATAGTATCTTAAATCAACTTACCGGATCATACGAAACGGTCCCGCGCACAGCCAGGGCATATCGCGATTCAGGATCAGGTTGTATAGTGGCCGGGGAGGAAAATTTTGGAGAAGGATCTTCACGCGAACATGCTGCCATGGAGCCAAGATACCTGGGTGTTAAGGCTGTGCTGGTAAAATCATTTGCAAGAATTCACGAGACCAATCTTAAAAAGCAGGGTGTTTTGACATTGACCTTTCAGAACAAGTATGACTATAACAAAATAGAGGAAAATGATAGAATCGATATTACAGGGTTGTCAGGTTTTTCTGCAGGTAAGCCGTTAATTGTAACGCTTACGCATAGCAATAGAACAAAAGATGAATTCCAGGTAAACCACTCTTATAATGAATCTCAGATTGAATGGTTTAAAGCGGGAAGCGCGTTAAATATTATTAGAAAATCGAACAAAAAAAATGTCTGAAAAAATAAAATTGATTGACGGGAAATTAATCGTGCCTGATAATCCGGTGATCCCTTTCATCGAAGGGGACGGCACCGGCCCCGATATCTGGAAAGCATCAGTCCGAGTTTTTGATGCTGCTGTCAGTAAATCTTATAATGGTAAGAGGAAGATTATATGGAAAGAGGTTCTTGCAGGAGAAAAAGCGTATAAACAAACCGGAAACTGGATGCCTGAAGAAACATTGGCAAGTTTCAGGGAATATCTGGTCGGAATTAAAGGACCGCTTACCACACCTGTCGGTGAAGGAATGCGTTCATTAAACGTTGCATTACGCCAGATTCTGGATCTATATACTTGTTACAGACCTGTAAGGTACTTTAAAGGGGTTCCAAGTCCGGTGAAGAATCCAGAAAAAGTGGATATGCACATTTTCAGGGAAAACACCGAGGATATATATGCCGGTATTGAATTTATGAATGGTAAACCGGAGACTGAAAAGGTGAGAAGATTTCTGATCGACGAAATGGGTGTTAAATCTATAAGGTTCCCGAATACATCATCAATAGGGATAAAACCGGTATCGGTTGAAGGAACAGAACGCCTTGTAAAACAGGCAATTAAATATGCAATTAATAAGAAATTACCTTCGGTGACTCTTGTTCATAAAGGGAATATTATGAAATTTACCGAAGGATCGTTCATGAAATGGGGATACGCCTTAGCTGAAAGAGAATTCGGAAAAGATGTTTTTACCTGGTTGCAACATAAAAAGATCTCAGAAAAAGAGGGTTTAAAGGTTGCAGATGAGATGCTGAAAAAAGCTGAAGCTGAAGGTAAGGTCATAATCAAAGATGTCATCGCTGACGCATTTCTTCAGCAAATTCTTACACGGCCTGCAGAATATTCAGTCATTGCAACATTAAATCTGAATGGGGATTATATCTCAGATGCGCTTGCAGCTATTGTGGGTGGAATAGGGATCGCTCCGGGAGCCAATATCAATTTTGAAAGCGGACATGCCATATTTGAAGCTACACATGGGACAGCTCCAAAATACGCTGATCAGGACAAAGTGAACCCCGGGTCCGTAATTCTCTCGGGGGCTTTGATGTTTGATTACATAGGATGGAGTGAAGTGGCTGAAAGTATCTATTCAGCTCTTGAAAGCACAATCCAGAGTAAGAAGGTCACCTACGATTTTCACAGGTTGATGGAAAATGCGACCTTATTAAAAACTTCCGAATTTGCAGATGCAATAATCTCTAATATCAGATCATAAACATTATAAAATTATATTTCTCATGGTAGACAATAATTATTTTGCAAAGCTGGAGGAGTCTGTAAGAGCTTCATGTCAGATTAAAACTGAACTTTTCGAAGAATTTGAGGTGAAGCGTGGCCTCAGGAATAAAGATGGTACGGGCGTTTTAGTAGGGCTGACAAATATTGGCGATGTTGTCGGATATAAGAAAGAGGATGGCAAGGTAATCGCTATCCCAGGAAGATTATTATACAGGGGGATAGATATAGAAGCCATTACCAAAGGATTCCAGAAGGAGGACCGGCATGGCTTTGACGAGACGGTATACCTTCTATTGACCGGACATTTACCAAATAAAAAGGAACTGGCAGAGTTCTCAGAACATATGGCATCGTTGAGGGCTCTTCCTGATGATTTTGTCAAAGACATGATATTATCTATGAAAGGTAAGGATGTCCTAAATATACTGGCAAGGTCGGTTTTGGGATTATATACACTTGACGAAAAGCCAGATGATATTTCACTCGATAATATGATTAAGCAATCTTTAAACATTATTGCCAAGTTTCCTACAATTGTTGCCTATTCATATCAGGCATTACGACATCTTTATAAGGGGAAAACCCTTTCAATCCGTCATCCTCAGGCTAATCTGACGCCTGCAGAGAATTTTCTATACCTTATAAAAGGTGATTGCAAAGGTTTTTCCAAACTCGAGGCTGACCTGCTTGATCTCATGCTTGTTCTTCACGCAGAACATGGAGGAGGTAATAACTCTACTTTCACAATGAGGGTAACCAGTTCCTCGGAAACTGATATTTATTCATCAGTGACTTCTGCAATCGGATCATTAAAAGGACCATTGCATGGAGGGGCAAATGTGAGGGTTCTGGAGATGATGGAAGATATGAAAATTTATGTAAAAAACTGGACTGATGAAGAAGAAGTAAAGCAGCATCTTTTAAAGATTCTTAATAAAAAGGCTAATGATTTCTCGGGCAAGATATATGGAATAGGTCATGCTGTTTATACTATTTCTGATCCCAGAGCTTCAATTCTAAAAGCAAAAGCAAGAGAACTGGCAATTGAAAAAGGTCGTCTTGATGAGTTTGAACTTTATGCTTTAGTCGAACGACTAACACCTGAAGTGTTCAGAGTGTTCAAAGGAGAAAAATCAACGAAGGTGGTTTGTATTAATGTTGATTTTTATTCCGGCTTTGTTTACGCTTGTCTTAATATTTCAAAAGAACTCTATACACCACTTTTTGCAATTGCCAGAATCTCAGGATGGTGCACGCATCGGATAGAAGAACTCACATTCTCGGCAAAAAGGATCATCAGGCCCGCATTTAGAAATGTCTATGGCAATCGTGAATATATTCCCTTAAATGCAAGAGACTAATAAGATGGACGATACAATTCCAAAATATGATGTTCTGATTGTCGGAGGAGGCGTGGTAGGAACAGCTTTGCTTTATACTTTAAGCAAGTATACTGATATCAAAAAGATTGGCCTGATTGAAAAATATTCCGATTTTGGTCTCGTAAATTCTGCATCTTATAATAACAGCCAGACTCTTCATTTCGGCGACATCGAAACCAACTACTCATTTGAGAAAGCAAAATGCGTGAAAGAAATGGCTGATATGGTGATGAAATATCTTGAATCGGAAAAACGTTCAGGTTCTGAGCAGAAGATTTTCAGCAAATACACAAAGATGGTATTGGCAGTTGGTAAAAAGCAGGTAGAAGATCTTGGCAGCAGGTTTGCTGTATTCAGCAAGCTTTTTCCGAATCTTAGATTAATCAAAAGAGATGAAATAGGGAAGATTGAACCACGAGTTGTTGAAGGAAGGGATCCAGAGCAGGAGATAATTGCACTTGTTACTGAAGATGGATATACTGTTGATTTTAAAAGACTTTGTCATTCATTTGTTGATAATGCAATAAAAGCAAATCTCGATGTTGATATTCATCTTGATACAAAGTTATTAAGGATTGAAAAAAATGCTGATCATTATTCAGTAGTAACTAACAAGGGAGAATTTCATGCAACAGTGGTGGTTGTTGCGGCAGGTGGTCATAGTCTGATGATAGCAAAATCACTTGGCTATGGTAAGAATTTGTCAATTTTATCAATGGCAGGAAGTTTTTACACAGCTCCGAAAGTACTTAATGGGAAAGTATATACAATACAGGTTGCTAAATTGCCATTTGCTGCTGTTCATGGCGACCCTGAGGTACATAATGAAAATGTTACAAGATTTGGTCCAACCGCAAAACCGATATTCGAGCTGGAGCGTCATAATCGTTCAACGTTTCGCGAATACTGGAAAACTTTCGGACTCGGTATCAAACCAATTATAAGCTTGTTAAATATTATTCTTGATAAAGTACTTTTTAATTATATCGTATTAAATGTCCTTTATGATTTGCCTGCGATTGGTAAACGATTATTTATTAAACAAATCAGGATGATCGTACCTTCGTTAAAACTGAAGGAGCTTAAATATGCCAAAGGAATTGGAGGAACGCGACCACAGATTGTAAATAACACTACCAGGAAACTGGAAATGGGAGAGGCAAAGCTGTCGGGAGACAAGATAATATTCAATATAACGCCTTCCCCGGGAGCTTCCACATGTTTAGGTAATGCCTATTCAGATGTTCAGCAATTAATCGGATTTCTCGATAACAAGTATATGTTCTACAAGGAGGCGTTTGAAAAAGATCTTATGTAGAGTTTGATCAGGCACCAGCATAAACAAGCAATGCCAATCCTGCCAAATATGCAACAAACATAAAGAATATCAGCGTGTTTACGGATTTTGACGCACCTTTGAATTCCTTCCAGATAAATACACCCCACAACGCGGCAATAAGTGTAGCTCCCTGGCCTAATCCATAAGATATTGCAAATCCGGCTCTACCTGAAGCAATAATGCTCATCGACATTCCGATATTCCATATTACACCTCCAAGAACACCATTCAGATGGATATCGAAACTTCCTTTTGTGTAATCCCTGAAAGTGAGAGGCTTTCCTTCAATGGGCCGCTTCATTATCAGCCAATTGAATAGGAGATTGCTGATGAACACGCCAACAGCAAAAAAGAAAATTGCTGAATAAGGGGTCAGTTTTCCGGTTTCCGGAGCTGCAAAATCAGAGGCCATCGAACTTGCCACGAAGCGATAGAAAAGAGCCATCAGTATTCCTGCCGAAACTGATAATGTAATGCCTTTTCCTGAAACTTTTTTTAATGATACACTATGCATTTTATAAGCTGCTGCATCGATAATAATTGCAGCGACAACCAATGCAACGCCTCCAAATATCAGGTTTGCATTTCCATGGGGAGCATAAACATAATTGATAATAACTCCAAGCGCAAGGGCAATTCCGACTCCGACGGGAAATGCAACTGCCATTCCTGCTAAAGCCATAGCGGCTACAAGCAATATATTTGATGCATTAAAAATTGCTCCTCCTATTATGGCATTCAGAATATTATGTGGGTCCGCCTGTTTAATATCCTGAACAAATCCCCGTCCGCTTTCACCTGTACTTCCCATGGTAAACCCAAGCAAAATTGAAAACAGAAGAATTCCAAATACGTAATCCCAATAAAAAAGTTCAAAACGCCATGATTTGCCTGTTAACTTTTGGGTATTTCCCCATGAACCCCAGCAGATCATAGTGATGAAACAAAGGATTATAGCTAGTGTGTAACTTTGTGGAATAAACATGTGGTTTAAGATAAAAGATAAAAGTAAAAAGATAAAAGTAAAAAGATAGAAGTAAAAAGTTAAGCACAATCAGCGTAAATCAGCGCAATCTGCGGGAAATTTTTATGTTTCCCCCTGATCTCGCAGATCTTCGTGGATATTTTAAATAAATCATTGAAATTTCTTAATTATTTTTCAAATGAGAATTTATAAGATTCATTTTTCTTAGGAGCTGTTTTGAAAATTGTGGCTGAAGTAATATAGATCCTGGTCCCGGCAGATTCCGGGCGTTTTTCCCCTTTCACAACTATCCTGACTTTATGATCACCTTGTTTAAGGTTCAGAACATGCCAGATGCTTACGGTATGTTGCTGATTGGCAAAATTATAGTAAGTGTCTATAGTGCGATGAAGATTCCCGTCAACATAGATATCAGCCTTCCCGCCATCTTTATACCAGTTGCCTTCAATTGACATCCCGGAGCCGCTGAAATCTATATCAAGCTCGTCGCCAGCCTTTTCTGCGTACATCGACTGTTTGGTTACTTTGTTATCTTTTTCTGAAGTTACTTCGAAGGGTTTCCAGCTACCCTTAAACATCCATCCGGTTTTATCAAAGACCGATACCGACTTATCAAAGACCACATTCGGGAAAGCTACCTCTGGGGTGGAAGCTGCTGGCAACTGGGTCTTAATCAGAATATCCCTGTTGTTTATTCTTCCTCCATCTCTAACAATAAGATAACGTGCATATTTTTCAGTACTGTTAACTGCAGAATTAAAAGAGTAAGAAGTATTTATAAATATTGAATCCCCGATGGCTTTAACCCCTTCACGCATATTAACAGGTAACCCGCTGAAGCCTTTTATCACACCCAGAACAGCCATTGCGTTAGAGGGATTACAATCAGAATCCTGACCGCACCTGGTCGTAATTTCAAGAGTCTTCATCGGATCTCCTTCTCCATACAATAACCCTATGACTATAAAGGCTCCATTCAGTTTTGCATCAATATTAAAGGTTGAACCAGCACCACAAATATCTACGTCACCCCATTTGCTTTCAAGTTCTTTCCATGCTGCCTGCCAGTCAGAAGGATATTGTTTATGAAGAATAATAACATCATTTATAATCTTATTGTAGTCGCTTTCTGTTGGAATTGATTGTAGCGCTTTTTCAATTATTTTAAGAATATCTGACTCAAAAAATGCATCTGAATAAAGAGCTCCGACAAAAATGCCACCGTATACTCCATCTCCATAATTCATGATATGACCAATCTTTTCTGCCATAGCTGAAGCAGTTTCAGGCATTCCCGGACACATGAATCCAATATAGTCAGCTTCAATCTGAAAATCAATATCATCTGCATGGAGATTAAATTCGGGGTTTCCGGAAGCTGGTACAAAAATGCTGTCATAATAGTTTTTCCTCGCCTGCATATTTGCATGCCATAGCGGATATCCTGCTTTAGCAAACATCTCCTGGAACTTTTTTACAGGCGCATCGATTCCATATTTATCCATTGACATCAGGAATGTAAGTTGAACATATACATCATCCTGCCACAGACTGCCCTTGATATCTGAGGGCTTCCATGTTATAGGATCTCTGAAGATCTTACCCTGAGCCCTAAACTCAGTGGGAGCACCATACGTGACTCCAATCATCTTGCCTGCCCAGCCACCTGCAATTTTGTCTTTCAATACCTCAGGTTTAATCGCCCTGAAACCATCAGGTACACTTTTGCATGAAACTGCAGCAAAAATCAGAGTTGAGATTAAAAATAGAAGAATATTTTTTTTCATCTTTTAGGATTATTTATCTATAAAGGTATCTTATTTGTTCCACGGAGTGTCGCAGAGGTACACTGAGGAAAAAAATGGCTTTGTTATTTTCTTAACTCTGTGGCTATCTGTGTCTTCTCTGTGTTCCTCTGTGTAACTATTTTTTCTTTAAAACAGGCTGATGCATCATCCTTTCCTCAATAAATGAGCTTATGTGAGGTATAGGCATCTTTTGTTTTACATAAAAATGTTTCCCTTCAGAATTGTTTTCCCAGGAGTTGCTTCCGTCAGTTTTAACGACAATTTTCCCTCTGACAGTATCAAAGAAGCCTTCAGTTCCATAAACCCCGATAAGTACTGCCGTTTCATCCCAGCTCATTCTTCCGTTTTTGTCTTCTGCAGAAAGAGGAATACTGATTCTGAACACATCTTTGACAGGGCTGTTTTTTATGTCAGAATTGATCAATTTTAAACCGGTATGAATTTCAGAGCCAATCTCGAATCCTGTAAAAATGATCTCCCCCGGCCAGTTTTCATATACATATTTTGACGCTGACGAATCCATGAAGATGTTAAATTCCCTGCCTTCAGGAAACCTGCCTGCCATCGATACTAGCCTTTTTACTTTCTTGATTACAAGGTCTTTTCCTTCTAATGGAGAGAAATTATCCGGTTTTGACTTTAGAAGATTGTTGAGATTAGTTAAAAATCCGACCGTAACAATTGTTACACTTTTGTCAGCTTGAGCGATGAGCGTTTTTCTATAAATTTCAACAGCATCAGCGACGTCAGAAGTTGATTTTATCGAGTGAGGGTACCTGTCTACAATTGAATCAGCCCAGTGTTGAGATGATCCAAGATTGACACCATCAGTTTTGGGAGCTCCAACAGGCAATTCACCCCTTCCAAAATATGTATTAATAACATTTATTGATGGAGCAACTAACTCATTCTTATTTGATGAAACAGTTGCAAGAATATCAACTTTCCCGCTATCAGCCATTGCATGCAGAAATGCAAGTGCACCTACATCGTCATAATCGGGACCCAGGTCAGTGTCGAAAATGATCTTGACTACTTTATCGTTCTTTACGGTTGATTGATTTGAACAACCATAAAAAAATATGAAGTATACCGTTATCAGGAACAAGAATTGTTTCATTGGAGTTTATTTATGAATTTATGAGTTGATTTCATTTCTATAAGGTGCCGAAGCCTGAGCGCCCATGCGGGTTACTGAAATTGAGGCTGCTTTATTTGCAAAAATAACCGCATCCTTCAGGTCACTACCCTCTGATATTGCAACAGCCAGAGCGCCGTTGAATACATCTCCGGCAGCTGTAGTGTCGACAGGTTTAACTTTTATTCCAGGGATTAAGCCTGTATAATTTTCTGACTTAATATACGCACCTGCCTCTCCCAATGTTATAATTACATTTTTTACGCCTCTTTCCTGAATTAATTCTGCTGCTCTTTCTGTTGACGGAATATCTGTGATTATTACTCCGGTTATGGCTTCTGCTTCAGTTTCATTAGGAGTTATCAGCCATGTATTTTTAAGAAGATTATCTGATAATTTTCTGGCAGGAGCCGGATTTAGGATCACTTTTATACCATGTTCCGAAGCAGTAACAGCAGAATATTCAACTGTGTCAATTGGTATCTCAAGTTGAAGGAGAAGAATTTCAAATTTACCTCTATCAAATATGACTGAAGGTATATCTTCCTTTAACAAATTGCCATTTGACCCGGGGGCAACAACTATGCTGTTTTCGCCGGTCGAATCGACTGTAATTAATGCGACTCCCGAGGGTAGATCAGGATCTTTAACAATATACTGAATATCAACACCTTCTCTCATAAGCAAGCCAACTGCCTGATTCCCAAACAAGTCATTGCCCCTTTTTGATATAAAAGTAACTTTTCCTCCAAGTCGCGATGCAGCCACAGACTGGTTTGCTCCTTTGCCTCCTGGGTTCATAAGAAATTTTCCTCCGAGAATAGTCTCACCTGGAGTGGGTAGCTTTTCGGTCTTTATTACCATATCGGTATTTGAACTCCCGATTACAATTATTCTTTTCATTGAATTACATGTATATAATCAATAAACATCCTCTGCGGAAATTCATCAGAATTATCCGGGAAGTCTGGACAATTACCTTCCATAGATACTTTGAAGGTAAAAAACTGATTTGAATTGCAAGGATAGTTTCATTTTGGATATAAAATAATTAATATTCCGGTTGAATCCCGCGAGCGTATTGCCTTCGCTGAGCTCTCCGCCAAATGGCGGATCGGTTCTCCGTTGCTTGCTGCGGAGTCAGCGAGCATTAAGAATTTATCTTTGTGGATAGAAGATTAGCTGCGCTGAGCTCCACTTCGTTCCGGTTCTTCGTAGCTTGCTGCATAGAGCTTCAATTAGTTATCATAATTCAGAAACCAAGATAGAATTTTCTTTTTGATTTTTTTTTACTTGCTGATGTTAAATATATTTAATCAGTGCTTCGTTTTGAGTCCTAATAAGTATATTTAATTCTTAATCCTTAATTCAATTTACTTTATTCAGAATGAAAATCAGTTTATCAAGAATCTTATTGATTGTTTCCGGATTGTTTATTATAGCATCTGGAATTTCATATCTGGCTGGGAACACATCTGCAACAGGTCTTTTTCTAATTGCCGCCTTTATTGCGATGGCAATAGCTGTGAGGGGATTTCAGAAATTTAAGGGCTTTTCCTACACATTATGGATCTTTACTGCAGTTATTGCTTCAATGTTTTATCCTCAGTATTTTATTTCAGCAGGTGGTTTTCAACTAAAGAAACTTATAGTACCTCTTTTGCAGATCATTATGTTTGGGATGGGTTCACAAATGAGCTTCAAGGATTTTGCGGGGGTTATAAAAATGCCAAAGGGAGTGTTTGTAGGGGTCTTCTCACATTACATGATAATGCCGTTAGTAGGATTTTGTATTGCAGGCCTTTTTAAATTTCCTCCTGAAATTTCTGCAGGTATTATACTAATAGGTTGTGTTCCAAGCGGCCTGGCATCAAATGTGATGTCATTTTTAGCCAAGGCTAATTTAGCACTGGCAGTTACGGTTGGAGCCATCTCAACACTCCTTTCACCTATTATGACGCCGTTGCTTATGAAATGGCTTGGGGGACAATATATTGAGGTAAAATTCTGGAGTATGATGCTCGATATCCTGAATATGATTATTCTTCCCATCGTTGCTGGTTTCATTTTCAATCTCTTTTCAAAAGGGAAAGAAACATGGAAATCTATAACTCTGCAGCTGGTTTCATATACGGTCATTATCCTTCTCACAACACTTGTATATACGAAATTAAAAGATTCAGGGTTTCAGGCATTTTGTATCCAGTTTGCAAAATCTATGGGTTGGTTTTTCTTCCTTCCCATGATCGGAGCAAAAGTTTTATCTTATTTTATTACCGGTAAAGACAAGTATATGGAGAAGATACTCTCGCTCATTTCGATGGTAGGGATTGCTCTAATAGTTACAATTATTACAGCGTCGGGTCGTGAGAGTCTGTTAAAAGTCGGCGCACTGCTTTTGGTAACCAGTCTTCTACATAATATTGCCGGGTACACTCTTGGATACTCGCTGTCGTGGTTGGTGGGAATGCCGGAAAGGGACCGCCGTACTATTGCCTTTGAAGTGGGTATGCAAAATGGTGGTTTGGCTTCAGGCCTTGCCTTGCAAATGGGCAAAGTCGCTACAGTAGGATTGGCCCCGGCTATTTTCGGTCCTCTGATGAATATTACAGGTTCTGTCCTGGCCAATTTCTGGAGGGGAAAACCTGTTGACGGGGAGCAAGAAGATAAATTGTCGCAGATTATATCAATTAATTAGAACTGCCAATGCAGCGCCGACCAGACTCGATTGCTTTACCTCCATGAACTCAACAAACCGTTCCTTGTCGCCTGACAAATATGCTCTGAGATATCTGTCAATCTGAGTTCTCAGGTTGTCAAGTTTATAATAGAAGGAACCTTCAACCGTAACAAGAATCGGACGCTCTTTTGTTTTGCCCTTATTAGTTTTAAGAATTACTGCAGCTAAATTTCCCGCAACCAGTAACGCTGCACGGTCCAGAAGGCAATTTACAATATTGAGACAGCTCTCAGTATCAGTTGTATCCTTCATCAATGAACTTAAGGTGCTGCGACCAGATTTTGGATTGGCCATAAACATATTGACTTCTTCGGAAGATAATTCTTCTAAGGCCAATATACCTGAGGCTGTACCACTGGTGAAGACGCCTTCTTCTGCCGCAGTTTTTAATACCAGAAGGCACAGAGGGCCAAAATATCCACCGGAGATCATTTTCTCAAAAGTATGACTTTCGGGGTTTGAAGTGGCATTGTCAAACTGGTGATCAAGATCAGTTCTTGGTGCCAACGAGAAGTTACCCGATTCGATATTTATGATCTGGCTTTTTGATGAGTCAAGACTTTTGTTTTTAAGAATATTGGGATTGTTTTCAATATAACAGGTATTTGTTCCGGTCCCCAATATATATCCTATAAACGAATCATAGTCATGACCAATCGAGGCTGATTTGCCGGCAAGAAGAGTTGCAACTGTATCATTCAGGAGAACAATCTGTTTTTCCGGCATATCAAGTGCATCAAGCAGATTTTTGCCAATAAGCTGGCCGACCACTCCGGGAGCCTGCACCTCTTTGGAAAAATAGATAAGTCTGCCATCCTTGTTCGGCAATATTTCAGAAGGATATGAAAAACAGAATCCAATCCTATCGGTTTTTTCTGCAAGAGGTCTCACATAATGCGCTATTGTGTTAAAGAATTCTTCCTTTGATATTTCCCCTTCCAGACCCGGCATTTTATTATTTAAAATATTCGTTATTTCAAGTTTTCCACTGCCGCTTACTTTAACAAGAGCTGCTCTGAAATTTGTGCCGCCGGCATCAATAGCCAGTACCGGCAGATCAACCTTGAACTTGTTATCAGCCTCAATATATGTTGGTATCATGCGGAGAGAACTGGTATTACTTTCAAGTCCATTTAACATCTCTGATGTAAATGAATCAACCATATTATGAATGTTGATTTCTTCAGTTCTCATCTTGTGTTCTGCCAGGAATATTTTATAATCTTTCATATGAGCTGGTTTATCAGAAAATGGAGTTCAAATATAAAAATATACACTGAAAATGTAAGTTTATTTTATAATATTGTATACTCTATTTAATTATGGGTTATTCATTTCACTGAATTGTGAAGATTTTATAGGGTAATTTAAAGAACTATTGATAACAAAATTAAAAGGATGTCAATCATAAAAAACCTATCTAAAATGATCGATCATTCGATCCTTCAGCCTACACACACCTTTGAAGATCTCCTGAAATTATGTGAAGTGGCAATGAAAAACGATGTAGCTTCTGATTGTGTTAACCCTATGCAGTTAAAGCGGCTGTCGAATAACTCTGAGCGACACAAATGGCAAATGAGACAATTAAAACATTAGAAATGAAAAAGAACATTTTGTCATCGATCTTTACTTTGATTATTGCATGTTTATCACTTGTTATTCAGAGTCAGGATATTACTCTTAGCCAGTCCAGCAAATCAGGTATTTACAGAAAAGGTCAGAAAATTATTGTTAAGGCTCTGGCAGAAAATCTGGCAGGGGATACCCTTCATATAAAAGTTTTTAAGAATAATAATCAGTTAATCAACCAGAAAACTGTCATTATCGGTAAAGATAGCTTGATAGTTTTTGAAGAGACCTCAGGAAAACCAGGTTCCATTATCGTCGAAACGAAGACCCGAAAAGAAAATGCAAGTTTAGGCATGTTAGTCGATCCTGAGCAGCTAAAACCAGCAGCCAGGTGTCCAAAAGATTTTAATGATTACTGGAATAACCTGAAAAAGAGTTTAAATACCCTTCCCTGGGAAATAAAAAAGGCTGTTGTTTTAGGAACCGAGAGTGATAAGGGTTATAGTTGTGAAGACATTGAAATCAATTGCCTTGGACCGAAACCTGCTCGTGGTTATTTTGCCAAACCCGAAAATGCACCTCCAAAATCACTTCCTGTTGTACTGCTTGTTCACGCTGCCGGTGTTAAGGGTTCATGGTGCAGGTCGGAACCCATGAATGCAATGAAGTATGCACGAATGGGCGCACTTTGTTTTGATCTGAATGCACATGGAATGCTTAATGATCAGCCGGACGACTATTATTCTGATCTTGAAAATGGCGAACTTAAAACCTACTGGTTGCAAGGATTGACAAAAAAGGATGAAGTATATTTCAGAGGTATGTACTTGCGCCTGTTACGTATAATAGATTTTCTAACCCGGCAACCGGAATGGGATGGTAAACGGTTGCTTGTTATTGGAGAGAGCCAGGGAGGCGGGCAGGCGCTGGTCGCAGCGGGTCTTGATAACAGAGTGAGTGCAGTTGTTGCAATTGTACCGGCTATGTGCGACTGGTTTGGTTCAATGAATGGAAGGATGGGCGGCTGGCCACAGCCTTTTGAAACAGATGCCTCAAAAAAAGAAATGTTGAAAGCCCTGCCCTATTTTGATGCTGCAAATATTCTGAAGGATTCAAAAGCAATTATTTTTACAGAGATAGGATTGATTGATATGACTTGCCCATCAACTTCCGTTTATGCCGCAATCAACCAGGCAAAGGGTCAGAAATTTATTTACGTTGTTCCTTACCGGCCTCATCAACAAGTAGAAGGAGCCCTTGCAAAAAAGTGGCTTGAAGATTTTTATAAACCAAGGGAGTTATTCATTAGTAATTATCTGAAGTAACTTCATTATTAAACTCTACTGAAAATGAAATACAGGCTGTTATTTATTATCATCATTTTGATGTTTTGTCTTCAACCAGAAGCACAAACAATAAGTAAAGATTATATACTTCCTGGAAATGGATTAAAACAACATCCCTTTTTATATGTAGGTGAGTGGGATGTACGTAATCCGACAGCACAATCGATGTTTCTTATACGTGATGGAAAGATTGTCTGGCAATACTCCATTCCACAGCGAACAGCTACCGGTCACATCCAGGAATTCGATGATGCCACGCTGCTTTCAAATGGAAATATTGTCTATGCCTGTATGTCAGGTGCCGGAATAATTACGCCGGAAAAAAATCTGATCTGGCAGTATATCTGTCCAGAAGGAACTGAAACCCATTCATGCCAGCCGATAGGTAAAGACAGTGTGCTGATGGTTCTCAATGCGAACCCTGCTAAAGTGTTAATAATAAATACAGCAACGAATACAATCCTGAAGGAGATATTGATACCCACCACAACTACGAGTACTCATGGACAGTTTCGCCATGTGAGGATAACAAGTAATGGTACAATTATGGTCCCTCTTTTAGGTGAAAACAGGGTTGTGGAATACACCCTGGATGGAAAAGAAGTCTGGTCAGTGGAGGCAAAGTCACCATGGTCAGCAATCAGATTGCATAATGGCCATACACTCATTTCAGGTGACTGGTCTGGTTATACACGCGAAGTTAATATAGAAGGGGAGACTGTCTGGGAACTTAACCAGGCAGATGTGCCTTTCAAATTATTTAATAACCAGACAGCCAACAGGCTTGGCAATGGGAACACAGTTATAAGCAATTGGTGCGCTGGCAATAAAAACACAGAGGAGTGGACCGGAACTGTTCAGGTCTTCGAAGTGACACCAGATAAAAAGGTAGTGTGGGCATTATCATCATGGGAAAATCCGGATTTGGGCCCTAATACATATATTCAGCTTCTTGATGAGCAAGGTAATCCGGATCATGGTGGATTACAAAGGTAACAGTTATGCAATCGTAAATGCCAGAATTAGATGAGAAGTCTGTTTAGTGATAGTGAACTGATTATATGTTATCATCAGGATCTTTAACTAATATTAGATTCAGTATAACCAATTATAAATGAGATGAAGAATAAACTAATTGGATTAATAGTATTCTTTTTAATGAGTTCAACAATACTCAAAGCACAAAAAAATAAGAACTTTGAGATAAAATCGCCTGGCGGGAACCTTAGTCTGAATATTGAAACCGGAGCTAAACTTCAGTGGTCGGTTCAGTCTGATGGACAACAGATTGTTTCACCTTCATCAATTTCATTGAAGTTGGAAGATGGTGAAGTTCTTGGTGAAAATGTAAAAATTTTATCATCAAAGACTGAAAAATTAGATAATGTGATTACTGCGATAAACTACATAAAATCTAGTATTCAGGATCAATGTAATCAATTAACAATTAATTTTAAAGGCGATTATGGAATAATTTTCAGAGTATATAATGATGGATTGGCATATCGCTTTTTTACAAAGAAGAAAGGTGAACTTATAGTGAAAAATGAAGAAGCCAACTTTAATTTCACTGCTGATCACAGAGTATTTGTGCCATATATGTGGGATTACAGAGATGGTAAAATTTTCAATTCTTCATTTGAAGCTCTATATAAAGAAATTAAAATCTCAAAATTTGCAAGTGATTCGTTAGCGTTCCTGCCTGTATTAATTGATGTTGGAAATAATAAAAAAGTAGTTATCCTGGAAGCCGATCTTGAGGAATATCCGGGTATGTACCTGAATATTAATCAGACACATATGGGATTTATGGGGGTATATGCTCCATACCCTTTAGAAGCAAAGCTAGGCGGATATGGAGGCATCAATTATATCCCAGTCAAAAGAGCAGACTATATCGCCAAAGTCGATGGCACCCGTAATTTTCCGTGGCGTATTGTTGTTATCAGTAATCAGGATAAAGAATTGCTGAATAATGATATGGTTCAGAGATTGGCTTCACCTTCGAGAATAGCAGATATTTCGTGGATCCAGCCGGGCCAGGTTGCATGGGATTGGTGGAATGACCTCAATATTTCTCATGTGGATTTTAAAGCCGGGATGAACACACCTACTTATAAATATTACATTGATTTTGCTTCTGCCAACAAAATAAAATATATCATTATTGACGGAGGTTGGTCTGAATCATTGGATCTTACCAAAGTGAAACCTGACCTTAATCTTCAGGAAATTATAGATTATGGCAAACTGAAAGGTGTAGATGTCATTCTCTGGGCTTCATGGTATGCCGTGACACAGCAGATGGATAAAGTTTTTCCTTTATATTCTAAAATGGGGGTTAAAGGATTTAAAATTGATTTTGTTGATCGCGATGATCAAAAAGCAGTGGCTTCTCTTTACGAGATTGCAAAGAAAGCTGCAGATTATCATTTGCTTGTTGATTACCATGGAGTTTTTAAGCCAACAGGTTTACAGAAGACTTATCCTAATGTTATCGGCTTTGAAGGTGTTAAGGGATTAGAAAATTATAAGTGGGCCATCGAAGATCAGCCGCGTTATGTTGTAAGTATTCCTTATCTGCGTATGATGGCAGGTCCGATGGATTATACTCCGGGCGCTATGAGAAATTCCAATAAAGCAAATTACAGGCCCATAAACTCTAATCCTATGAGCCAGGGTACCCGCTGCCAACAATTAGCTATGTATGTTGTATTTGAAACGCCGCTGCAGATGCTTTCCGATAACCCCACAATCTATATGAAAGAGCAGGAATGCACGGATTTTATTACCGGGGTTCCAACCACTTTTGATGCAACAGTAGCGCTGGACGGGAAGGTAGGAGAGTATGTAGCGCTTGCACGTAGAAAAGGAGATACATGGTTTGTGGGATCGATGAGTAACTGGAGTGCAAGAGATATGACCCTTGATTTTTCATTTTTAGGCGATGGGGATTATCAGGCAGTAGTCTTTAAAGATGGCATTAATGCAGATCGCGATGCTACTGATTATAAAAAGGAAATGATAAAAATATTGAAGGACAGTAAACTAAACATCCACCTTGCTCCTGGTGGAGGCTGGGCTGCCAGAATAGAAAAATTAAATTATTGAGACAATTAATAATGCAATTTAGAAATACCATAATGAAAAAAAAGGTAATTGCAATGCTTTTGGCTCTGGGAGTTTTGATTTACTGCAGTATTTCAGACTTCAATTCAGTATATGCTCAGAGCGCAATGATAAATGTATCGGCAAGGCATTGCACTAACCTTGACGGGAAATGGCAGATTATTATTGACCCGGCAGGTGCAGGCGATTGGAGACAGGTATGGAAGGAAAAAAAACCTGAAAAAAAGACGGATTTTTTTGAGTATTCCTTTGAAGGAGGACCTGTATTTAATGTACCCGGAGATTTTAATTCCCAGATGACAGAGTTAAAGTATTTTGAAGGAACTGTCTGGTATAAAAAATCATTTGATTATAATCCTGATAAGAACAAGAGGCTCTTTCTTCATTTTGGAGCCGTAAACTATCTTGCCGACGTGTATCTGAACGGGAATCTTTTAGGTAAGCATGAAGGAGGATTTACCCCTTTCCAGTTTGAAATTACCAATTCGGTGCATAATGGTGAAAATACAATTGTTGTAAGGGTTAATAACCAGAGGCTGAAAGATGGTATTCCCGGATTGGGCTTCGACTGGTTCAATTATGGTGGCATAACCCGCAATGTTAATCTTGTTGAAACTGGCAATTCATTTATCCGCGACTATTTTATTCAGCTTAAAAAGCATTCATTGAATGAAATACAGGGCTGGGTTAAATTAAACGGGGCACATTCCCGGCAAAATTTGGAAATAATGATTCCTGAATTAAAAATTGTCTGTAAATCCAAATCTGATGACACGGGTCTGGCTGAAGTTAAGTTCTCCTCCGTGTTTGACCTATGGTCACCTGAAAACCCCAGACTTTACACAGTAATTATTCAATGTGAAACTGATACGATTGTTGACAATATAGGTTTCAGAAGTATTGAGGCTAAGGGATCAAAAATACTTTTGAACGGCAAACAGGTTTTTCTGAAAGGTATTAACATCCATGAAGAGAACCCATTCAGGGCAGCAAGAGCATTTTCAGAATCGGATGCTTCGATTCTTTTAACATGGGCGAAAGAATTAGGATGTAACATGGTTCGATTGGCTCACTATCCGCACAATGAATATATGATTAGATTGGCTGAAAAAATGGGGATTATGGTATGGGATGAAATACCGGTATATCAACAAATTGAATTTTCCACTTCGGGAGTAAGCGATAAAATGGATCTGATGATGCGCGAGATGGTCAACAGGGATAAGAACCGATGTGGAGTTATAGTCTGGAGCCTTTCTAATGAAACCAGCCCCTCCCCAAGTCGGGATAGAGCATTGGTAAACCTTTCTGATAAATGCAGACAACTGGATTCAACAAGGCTTATTACTTCTGTTATTAATGATCAGCATTACAATAATAATGCAATAAATGTATGGGATACTCTTTACAGGCATTTTGATATCATATCATTAAATGAATACCTGGGCTGGTATGTCCCGTGGCAGGGGCGACCAGAAGACGTGAAATGGAATTTTGTTTGTAAAGATAAACCAATAGTTATCTCTGAATTTGGAGGCGAAGCACTTTATGGAAACAACAAAGGGCCAAAAGATGAAGCAGCCAGCTGGAGTGAAGAATACCAGGAACAGATTTTTAAAGACCAGGTAGAGATGTTAAAAACAGTACCTGATCTTTGCGGAACCTTCCCCTGGTTACTCGTAGATTATCGTTCGTCAGGAAGAATGCATCCTCTGTATCAAAACGGATGGAATCGTAAAGGGTTGCTCTCCGACCATGGCGATAAAAAGAAAGCATGGTATATTCTGAAAGCGTATTACGAGAGTACTAAAAATAATTACTGAAATATCAGAAAATAGTTGAACATAAGGGTGATATCATTATAAACTCCTGAAGATTAACTCCAGAGCCTGTCGTGTGAACGTTTATCATTCCATTCGGGTGTTGGTTCAAAGTAACCATTTGCATTAGGGCTCAGATGTTTCTTTAACTCTTCCTCATTTAGTTCAATTCCTAATCCAGGTGCAGAAAGTGGGACATTAGCAAAACCTTTTGTAATCAACTGTCGGCCGTCGGTTGTTTTAACCAGGTTTTCCCACCATGGTACATCGATATTATGGTGTTCACATGCCAAAAAGTTCTGCGTAGCTGCAGCGCAGTGTATATCAGCCATAAAAGAAACAGGTGTTCCTGCCTGATGAATCGCCATTGCTATTCCAAGCTCTTCAGCATAATCACCAATTTTTTTTGTCTCTAAAATACCGCCGCTGGTGGCTATATCGGGATGAACAATATCAATAGCATGGATATTTATTAGAGGCTTAAAGTTTTTTAACAGGTAAATATCTTCCCCGGTAAGCATGGGTGTCTCCAATGCATCTGACAATGTTTTCCATTGATCTGTCAAATCCCAGGAAAGGAGATCTTCCATCCAGGCTAATCTGTATTTCTCTAGTGCTTTTCCTAAACGTATTCCATTATTTAAATCAAAATGGCCAAAATGATCCGTAGAGAGCGGAATGTCATATCCGACTATATTACGTACATTTTCTACTATTCTAGCCAATTCTTCCAGCCCTTTATCGGTGATTTGTATCTGTGTAAAGGGGTGTTTCGCATTATCGTATGACATGTAATTACCCTGCCATTGATTAAGATCGCCGTTGTTTTGCCAGAATTTCTGATTCACTAAAGTTCCGGGTATTTTTATGAGCTCCGAGATAGACAAATCCATTTTCAACCAGGTGTATCCCTGCTCTTCTGTACGAAACTTAATAAACTTTATTTGTTCTTCAGTTGATTTAGCTTCGGGAGTATCTGCATATAATCTTATTTTATCACGATATCTGCCACCCAATAATTGCCAGACCGGTACCCCATAAGCCTTGCCACACAAGTCCCAGAGTGCCATTTCTACACCACATACTCCGCCTGCCTGCCTGCTCTGACCTCCAAACTGCCTGATAATTTTAAATATCATTTCTACATTACAAGGGTTTAGACCCAGGATACGACTTTTTAACATAAGTGCATACCGGGGATCAGCTCCATCCCTGACTTCGCCCAAACCATAAATGCCCTGATTTGTATCAATACGAATAATCGCTGTACCTCCCATAGCCGCAGTTAAAGCATAACGCATATCCGTGATCTTAAGTTCTGAAGGATTTGAGGCACGTTGGACGTTAGATGTTGTCTGGGCTATTGTATCTTCGATGGACAATTTCATCAATCCTCCTAATGCCATACCTCCCAGAGCTGCTTTCTTGAGAAAACTCCGGCGATTATTTGATGTCGAAGGATTTGCAATTTCCGATTTGATGTCTTCAGATATTGCTTTTTCCTGATTTCTGTTTTTGTCAGCAATCTGCTTTATGATACTTTTCATTTTTTAAATTTGTTAAATAATGATTCCATTAAAAATATTTACTCCACCAAAGCGCAAAGACCCGAATCAGCACCCAGAATAACAGTTTAATGATAAACGTATTGTGATACTTGACGCCTTAGTGTGTTGGTGCCAATTTAGTTTCATTAATAGTTTCTTTCTTTAAGATAATTGTCCAGCTCTTCCTTTGACATCGGAAGTTTGCCAGGGTAATTATTTAGCCAGTTCAAAAAGTCCTTTTTTATCTCTTCACTCCACTCACTGTCAATCTGACCTGCAAGGTATTTCTTTTCACGCAACCGCTGATGCCCGAATTCGTCACGAAGTGCTGTAATTTCAGATGTCAAAACAAGCTCTTCAACCAGGTATGCCGGAATAAAGATCACTCCATATTTTTTGGCAAGAACGACATCTCCCGGCAAAACGGTGGCACGTCCTATCCGTATAGGGGCATTGATGGAAGTAAGCATCATTTGCTGAATGTAAGAAGGGTCTTCTCCTTTTATCCAGCCGTTAAATCCTTTAATCTCAGATAGCCCTTCCTGATCTCTTACCGATCCGTAAAAAATCACACCTCTCTGAGATTTTGCATATATTGAATTTCCAAGATTATCACCGATCAATGTTCCGTCTACAGTTTTACCATATCCGTCTGCCACATAAATATCCCCATTGATCAGTATATCTATTGGCCATGAATTTGTTCCGCCTTTCTGGGCCCTGTTTTCAGTTTTACCCTGTTCTCTGATATGTTTTTCCAGATCAGGCCTCAAAGGCATATACTGGGCCGTTACAACACGTCCGGTCATTGCCTGATCAGGATTGATTATTATCCAATCACCTTCGAACTGGTTTTGAAAACCCTTATTCCTCAAAACTCCCCATGCTTCTTCAATCGAGATATTCTTAAGCCTTTCAAGAAGAGCATCAGATACTTTAGGACGACCGTCGGGAAAACGCTCTCCTTTCCATTCTGATGTTAATGCTTTAATATATTCAGGTGATGAACCTATATTCTGGCCGTATATAAGAAAGCAGCTCAGATAAATGACTGATACCAATAGGATTCTTTTATTCATGATATATATATTTGATTTACGGAAGATATTTATTGATTATGTTATTAAAAATCTATCATTGCTTTCATAACTCCATCTCTGTAACCTGCAACCAGGTCAAACGCTTCTTTTGTTCTTTCGAAAGGGAAGCGATGTGTAATCATATTATCAATTGAGATCAACCCGTTTTTCATCATTTCAAGAGTCTGTTCTACGCAATCCACCTGCCTTCTTATAAACTGAAGTAATATCTCTTTTCGTCGTGTTTTTTCCACATTCAAAGACCACAATTCAAATTCAGGAATACCAACGACAATCAGTTTTCCTCCTGGTTTAAGCAGTTCAACAGCCTGGTCTAGTGTTTCCTGTTTACCACAGCATTCAAAAGCCATATCAAGACCCGAAGGCTCCTCATGCATTATTTTTCCAATAATGTTCTCTTTCGTGGGGTTACCGGTGAAAGAACCTTCCCTTTGTGCGATTGCAAGACGCTCATCTATCAGGTCTGTAACATAAATTTTATTAACACCTTTTGCTTTGGCTGCAAGCATAACACTCATTCCGATGGGCCCGTATCCGAATATACATATATTCAAACCCTTAACACCTCCGGATTTTTTTTCTGCATATACACCTATAGCAAGAGGTTCTGAAATTGAACCATGATCGGTAGTCAGCTTACCGGTGAGCGGGAAACAGCTTTTTTCAGGCATCACAATGTATTCCATAAGACATCCTTCTGCCTGACCCGGGCAACCCAGGAACCTGAGATTACAACAGGTGTGGTGTCTGCCTGCAAGGCACTGATCACATTCATAACAGGGCATTGCGGGATCAATTGCGATTTGATCGCCAGGTTTTACTCTTTTCACAGATTTACCGACCTCAACAACAACCCCTGCTCCCTCGTGTCCTACGGTAAAAGGGTATTGTACTTTTTGAGAGCCAATCCGGCCCTGTGTATAATAATGAATATCAGATCCACAAATACCAAGAACCGACATTCTTATTTTAACGTCATTTGAATTTACCAGTTTTGGTTCAGGAATATCCCTCATTTCCATATTCCTGATACCTGTGAGCATCATTGCTTTCATGGCTTCCCTTTTTATGTACAGCAAATATAAATATATGTCAGTATATTCTTCATGCCTTTGCGCCTTTGCGCAAAAAGGAATATGATAAAATTGGTTTCATGCTTATAGCTAAAGTTAAAATTAGTAAATTCACGACATAACTGCATTTAAATCTTTGGACTAATGAGAAAAATTTACGGAATAGGAGAAACCGTTTTTGACATTATTTTCAAAAATGAGCAACCTCAGGCCGCTAAGGCAGGTGGAGCTATGCTCAACAGCACAGTTTCACTGGGAAGGATAGGTTTGCCGGTTTCTTTTATCAGTGAATATGCCAGCGACAATGTTGGCAAAATTATAGATCACTTTCTTTCAGAAAACGGGGTGGGAACAACCTATGTTAACCATTATAAAGATGGTAAAACAAAACTTGCCCTTGCGTTTCTAAATGAAAGAAATGATGCGAGTTATACTTTTTACCAGGATTATCCTGAAAAAAGGTTAAGCATTGATCTTCCCGTGATCTGGAAGGATGATATAATCCTTTGCGGTTCCATTTATTCTATTACCCGTGAAATAAGGAAGAAGTTCATGAATCTGATAACTAAAGCAAAAGAAAACGCTGCAATTGTAATCTATGATCCGAATTTCAGACCTTCACATTCTTCTGATCTTGAAAAGCTTATGCCGATGATAATAGAGAATATGCAAGCTGCAAAGCTGGTGAGGGGTTCAAATGAAGATTTCAAACAAATATTTGGAGTAAATACTCCCGATGAAGCCTGGAACGCTGTAAGAAAATATTGTAACTGCCTGGTATATACTGCAAACTCTGAAGGAGTTTATGTAAGAACGATCAGTTATTCAGGAAAGTTTGGTGTTAAAGCCATTAAACCGCTAAGTTCAATCGGAGCAGGAGATAATTTCAATGCAGGAATGATGGCAGCAATATATTTGAATCAAATCACCTCCGACAGGCTTGATAAAATGGGAGAGGAGGATTGGTCAAAAGTTATCTCAATGGGTGTTGATTTTGCTGCCAATGTATGCCTTTCCTATGAAAATTATATTTCTCTGGAATTTGCTGAAGAATTGAAAAATAATTCTAAACTAAACTTCACCCTTCTTTGATTTTCTGAACCCATCCCCCAGCCCCTTCCCTTATTGTTTTACTACCCTTTATACACATCTCTTTTAGTTGGCATTTGCTTCTATATTCTGAAGCTTTACAAACAGAGTGTTTATAAAATTATGTTATTATGGATCAAGGAGATTCCTCACTTCGTTCGGAATGACAGTCTTTTTTAGCGATGAAGGGAAGAAGTGGCGATTCGCTTTACAAATCGGCATTTTAGTACCATCCTCGCCGAATCGCCACTTCTTCCCAATTATGATTAATAATATGACCATGTCATTCCGAACGAAGTGAGGAATCTTCTAAAAATTACATGAAATTCACGATAATGTAAAGAAATTTTTAATGATATAAAGCACCCTTAAATAAGGTGTGTATAAGGGTAGTTATTGTTTAAGAGGGCCGAGCGTTAAGAAATTGCCTGGTAGGCAATTTTAGCGAAGGAGCCAGCACGAGCGAAGGCTAGGGTAGGGTTAAGAAATAATTTAAGAACTGTTACAGAGTAACACAGAGGAGCACCGAGCTACGCAGAGAAAACATTTCAGATTGGTTTTGCATTTGCCAGAAGATATTTCTCTGCTTCAAATGACCAGATATAATCGTTTTTTGAAACAATTTTGTGCAGGCCGGCATAAAATGCATTATTCTTTCCTAAATCACCAAGGGCTGAAAGAGCCACTAGCGGCATTGATATATTTGTGTAAATCAGTTTTTTACCACCAGGAATCTGAGGGAGGTTGAGCGTGGTTTCAACCACAGAATCAAGACCCCCGACATGTGTAATCATGATTGCCGGATTGATCTTTCCTTCACCCATCAGTTTCAATGATTCCCTCATATCGTCAGTATTACCTCCGGAAGTACCAACTATATGTGTAAAAGCATAATGGACATTATAGAAATTAAACTCGGCTTTGAACTCCGGATTGACAGGACCGGCAAAAAAATTAAGACAGCCATCGAATCCCAGGATTGCATCCCCAAGTTCAATAACAGGCTTAACAGGTGCAAAAATAAAAACGTCATCAAAACCTTTATCGCCGATGAGATCGCGCAAATGTCTGGCAGGATCTTTCATCTTCCCCGTATTAACATAAACCAATTGAATTCCCTCTTTTTTGGCATGTTCAGGTGTAAAAATTGAGGAGGCTCTTACCAGCCGGTTATCATCAATATCAGTAACTATAAGCACCGCAGGCTTTCTGTCCTGATGTAAAGCATAATCAATAGCGCCAAGTCCCATTGGACCAACTCCTGCAAGTATTGCCATATTTCCTCCTGGCCGGATTCCCATATTATGCTTATAAGTTCCCGGAGGTGTATGATAACTGGCATGAAATGCACCAATTATACAGGACATTGGTTCGGAAAGGGATGCAGGGAAATAGGCTTCTCCGGCATAAGGTAAAAGACAATCGGCTTCCATAACAATAGGTGGAATTATTATGTGAGTTGCATCTCCGCCGATGAACCGGAAGGAGTATCCAGGTGCATTAAGAGTACCCATATGGTTCATGGCAGGTTGAATAGAGAATTTCTGCCCTGACTTGAATTTAGATTGCCATTTTTTTCCGACTTTCAGAATTACCCCGGCAAATTCATGACCAATTATAGTTGGATTTATATTAACATCATTTGGGACACGTTTATGATCAGCTCCCTGAAGAGCTGCTTTATACGAGGACATGCATATACTGTCGGAGATTACACTGGCTAGGATCTCATCATCCTTCAATTCAGGCAGATCGAATTCTTCGAGTCTGAGATCTTTCTTGCCATATATTCTAACAGCTTTTGTCTTCATTCGTAGTCTAATTAAAAACCCACCCTGTGCCCTGTGTCTTCTATCCCAGCATCACCTGTCCCCCGGTTACGGGAAAAGCCTGACCTGTTTCGTATTCCTGGTCAATAATATACAGAATTGCTTTCATCACATCCTCCAGTTTACATCCTCTCTTCAACGGCACCTTATCCTCATAAAACTTCCTTACTTCATCAATGCTTTTAGCTCCGGGGACTTTACCTGTTTTAAGATACTGAACGAATAACCCGTTGTTCGGATCGGACCACAGCGGACCCTCGTAAAAATTGCCCGGACAAATGGAGTTAACCTTTATTCTGAACGGGGCAAGTTCCATTGCAAAAGATTGTGTGAGCCCTATACCACCGAATTTAGCTCCCGCGTAGGCAAAATTGCGGTTACTTCCCCTAAGTCCTGATTTCGAATTGATCTGAATTATATCGGTGAAGTATCCGGGTTTCTCCTGATTCTGAAGTTTCATAACTTCTGAAGCATATTTTGCACAATGAAAATATCCGTTGTAATTTACTTCAGTCATTTTGGAAAATGTTTCAGAGTCCATATCATCAAGACCCCCGGCCTTTAGAATTCCTGCATTACTTATAATAAGATCCAGTCCGCCAAACTCCCTGACAGTTGTAATGATCAGATCTCTTACCGAGCCAGCATCCGAGACATCAGTCCTGGCAAAAATTGCCCTGTTCAGGGATTTTTTAGATGATAATAAGGAAGCAAAAGATTTGCCTTTTTCCTCATTCAGGTCGGCAATAATGATATTCATGTTCAATGCGAACAACGATTCTGCAATACCTGCTCCGAATCCCTGAGCTCCTCCTGTTACAATAGCAATTTTATTATTCAGCTTATTTCCGGAGCCTGTTGTCCGGGCTACTTTTCTCCTGTAGTTTTCAACTTCCCACTGATCAATAAATGCCACCTGCTCAGGAATAAGGAATTTAATTCCGCCACAGAGCGATGCATAGTAGCTTATTTTTATCAGGTCTTCATAAACATCGAGGCAGGCTTCCGCATTAGCAAAAGTTTCACCAACGGCAAAAACGCCCATATCTTTAATTATAAATATCTTAGGCAAGTAGCCATATTCGCTTATGAAGTGAGGCAACTGGTACCTGAAAGAATCGAGGATCTTTTCGGCGGTTGATGATTGTTCGATATATAAGTACCTGGTTTTACAGTAAACAATAATATCTGGAGTAAGTGGTAAAGAGATTTTGTGAAACTCCTGCTGGTTCTTATAGAACATGGCAATGAGTGAGTTATTTCTATATCTTATTATCCCTGGTTGTTCCTCTGAAAGAAGAATCCGTATGGTCGGCAGAACTTTATTGAGTATTGGGTTATATGGTAAGACTGAGACATCAGAAATGGGAGGTACCTGTTCTTTAATTTTCAATATTATATCGTCATATATCTTTTTAATCTCTTCTGTTGTGTCAGCGCCGACAAAAGAGCCGTGATTTTCAAGAAATATAATCTGTGGATCGTGAGAGAACTTCTCACGATATGATAGTATTTCTGATTCAAGTTTCTTAAAAAGCGTATATCCGGGATCGGTATATGGCACAAACAGAACACTCTCTCCAAACAACTTTTGAGTCAGGCTCTTTGCATTCCTGCTGCATAGTATTCCGTTTATTTGTGTGGGATGGAGGTGTACTATATATTTATATTGAATGATCTCATGCAGCGATGTCTCAACTGATGGTCTCCTGATATTCCCGGGGTCGAGAATACTGCGGTACAATTCATCTTTTACCTGTTCTTCCCTAATTACCGGGTCTTCAGAATAAACTCCCGAGGATATGATATGAAGTTTTTTCCTGCTTAAAGAAACAAGTCCATCTTCGTTCATTTCAGCGAGAGCCTGTCCGCTTGATTTGATCCATATCGTTTCATCGTCCTTGAACGAAGTGTTTCCTCCTCCGGCGATCACAAAATCTTTATTGCTTCCATAATACCTGGAAATCTCAATCAGTTCTTTTATTTCAGGTTTCATTTTCATATTTGTTTAAAAAATATTCAATTACCAGTTGCCCGAGATTTATCAGTTCCTTCATTTGTTTTATGCTGTGGGTTCCATCGGGTAATACATACCCCTGCCTTCCGTCAGCTCTAAGGTACTGATGTGCTGCTATAACACAGACGCCTTCCCAGGCTATCTTTTTTAACGTTTCATTAAGAGGTTTTGAGCCCCTTGTTGTTACAGTCAAAGGCATCATCTCAGGAGTATTGTGCTCGGTGCCAAAGGTTATAATAAAACCTTTTTTATGAAAGAATTCCACAAAGTTTTTAAGGATGTCAGCATCATTTCTGCATGGTATAAGTTCAATACATTCTATGCCAAGTTGTTTAAGTGAATTATAAAGTTGTTCCGGATCAGACTCAAATTCCGTACATTTTCCTGAAGGATCATCAAGTAAAACAGGATAACATGGTATTCCTCCTGCTTTGATTATGATCCTGACGATTTTTTTTAATTCGAGGAATGAGGTTTCATCCTCTTCAACAAATGCAGCGCCACCGCTTTTCAGAAGATTGGACCTTATTTCATTTTCAAGCGCAGCCGGATTTTGCATGCCTGATTTTGATTTTTTACCGCCATACAGGTTTTCAAGAAAATGAAGTTGTTCGTCACTTTCAGGGGATATTGTAACTGCAAGTTCCCTCAAAGCTTTTGCTATGTGCCGCTCCCGAACCAGTTCATGTGCGTACTCCCTTTTGATTGTTTCATAGGAAAGTTTCAAAGAAGGTTTTTCGTGTTCGATCAGTTGGTTCAGTTTTGATATCATAGATTTTATCTGAACCTGGCTTTCTTTTTTGACGTTTCTGAGCTGTATCTTTTGCATCCAGCCAACCTGAAAAGGATAATCAAGACCCTTCCCGCTGAAATAGATTCTCCCGGGATTATTTGGATCATTTATCCTAATTCCTTTTTTCTGTTCTTCTTTAAGAAGTCCTATAAATTCAATATTAAATAATGGGAAGATCTTATTTTTCAGGCAGCCGTTGTGAAAAGCATTATAACCATCGGTCACATAAAAATCATTAATGCCCAGAACAGCTATTTTTTCTTCAACAGCCATTTTGAAAGCCGTATCGAGAGCATTGAATGCACTGAATGAATATGGTGTATGAATGTGTCCGTTTGCCTCCCGAAATTCCGGAAAAGAAATTCCGGTCATCTCTTTATGCAACAGATCAAATGAGGGAAACCCTGAGAGGAAATTCTTCATTTATGATCTAGATTTTGGTTTCTAATTTAAGATCTGCCAGATATTTATTTATTCTGGCAATTTCTTCGTTGTTCAATTTAAAATCTGAAGCTTTGACATTCTCAAGAACCTGATCGGCATTTCTGGCGCCGGCCAGTGCACAGGTAATTCCTGGTTGCCTGAGGGTCCAGTTGAGTACAAGCTGAGAAAGAGTAACATTAAGTCCGGCTGCAATTTCACTAAGATTCTCAATGAGCTTCATTATCCTTGAAAAATTCGGCTCCCTGTAATAAATTGTGCCAGGTCTGGTATCTCCTTCATTAAAAACATGTCCATGTTTGATTTTACCCGTCAGCAGACCTCTCTGGAGAGGACTGTAAGCCAGTATTCCTATATTATTGTTTATGCAATAAGGAACAATATCATTTTCGATTGATCGGTTTACCATGCTGTAAGGCACCTGGTTTGAAGCTATATGATAAGTTTTCCCAGCTTCAATCATGAGTTGCTGCGGATAATTGCAAACAGCTCCTGCTCTTATTTTTCCTTTTTTAACAAGATATTCAATTGCTTCCATTGTTTCGGAGACCGGAGTTGTCTGATCAGGCCAATGTATCTGGTAAAGATCAATAAAGTCGGTTCCGAGACGTTTCAAACTCTGATCACAATCGGAGATCACCTTAGCTTTGGATGAATATTTGTAAATATCTACATCTTTTCCTGAATTATCCTGTGAGGCGAAGAAAAACTCTCCTTTTTTCTCAACCCAGGTAAGACCGAACTTTGTAAGTATCTGAACTTTATCCCGTTTTCCCCTTATGGCCTTTCCAACGAGTTCTTCGCTTAAACCGAATCCATAAACTGCCGCAGTATCTATTGTTGTCATTCCGTGATCCACTGCTGTTTCAATAGCATTAACCGCATCTTTCGAGTCGGTGCCGCCCCATTGCCATCCCCCGATAGCCCAAGCTCCGAATGCCAGTTCAGAGACTTTAATGTCTGATTCACCAAGAGTTCTGTGTTCCATATTTAATTAAGTTTTAATATTGTCTAATTATTTTTTCCTCTTCTCCTGGTTTTGCCTCCTCCCGCCTGCCCCATTCCTTCCGGCTGCCTCTCCCTAAATCCCTCTCCCAAGGGAGAGGGACTTAAAAATTCTTTTCTTACTCCCCTTCTCCCCAGGGAGAAGGGGGCGGGGGATGAGGTCAGACCAAGCTGGGGAGAGGCTTTTTCCTACCAGTTCAGAACCTCATCCGGTACATTCAGCAAGGAGTCACAAATCCAATCAGCCCCTTTGAGTGCTACCGTTTCAAATGATGTTGTTACTGCAAGACACCTGCATCCGGCTTCTTTACCGGCTTTTATACCACTTATAGCGTCTTCAATAACCAGACAATCAGCGGAATTTAAGCCAAGACTTCCGGCAGCTTTCAGGTAAATTTCCGGAAACGGTTTTTTCTTCTTTACATCAAGACCAGTAATAATTGAGTCAAACGTATTTTGCGATAGTCCGATCTCCTTAAGATTGATCTCCATTTTTATCGCATCGGCACTTGTAACCAGAGCCAATTTGAGACCTTTATTCCTGCATCTTGAAATGAACTCATGAGACCCGGGTAAAGGAAATAGTTTCCCTCTGACAATTTTTTTGTAAATATTATATGTTCTGGCTTTAACTTGCTCAATATCAACCATAATACCATGTTTCTCAGCAACACCTCCGATGTATCTGTTTTCCCCCATACCAACAAAAGGTTGAAAATCCTCTGGCGATACAATTATCCCAATTTCGCTGAACATCATAATTGCTGCTTTACAGATAAAAGATTCGGAATCGACAAGGACTCCATCCATATCAAAAAGCACACCTCTTATCATCTGAACAATCTTTCTAATTCCAGTATTCTGGCTTTATCAAGTGGTCTTCTTTTCCCGGTCATTTCTGTCATCAATGTCATCTTTGCTGCATTTTCAAGCACCTCAATTTTATCAAAGGCCTGAAGAATATTTGAACCGGTTGTAAGTATCCCGTGATTTTCAAGTAAGAGAACATCTGATTTCAGGATATTCTCAGCTGCAACTTCAGCCAGTGCCCTTGATCCCATTACTGCATACCTTACTAAAAGAGGATCGCCGAGTATTGCTTTAGCTTCTGCTGTAAGCTTAGTATTTATTTTAGCTTTTATTGCAGTGAAGAGGGAAGCGAATACAGGATGAGCATGTACTATTGCAAGCACATCTTTCTTCTTCCTGTAAATGGCAAGATGCATTTCAGTTTCAATTGATGGTTTAAGGTGTGGTGTCAGGTTCTCTCCTAAGATATTTATAATGCCGACCTCTTTCCACTTCATTCTTCCCTTATCTGTAGCTGAAGGTGTTATCAGGATTATTTTTTCAGAGATGCGCAGGCTGATATTCCCGCCCGAAGTAGTTGTAAGAGCATGTTTGTACAGACGTCTCATGAACCTTGCTACTTCCTTGCGCTCAGCTTTGTATTTATCCTTGATTTCCATGAAGCGACTAACTGACAAGGTCTATTATACCATTGAGAATATAGCGGGGCCTGTACGGAAACTGGTCTATGCCTTTATGATCGGTAATACCACTTAGAACAAGTAAGGTGTCAATTTCAGATTCAAGACCGCACCTGATATCAGTATCCATCCTGTCGCCAATAACGATTGCATCTTCTCTTTTAACACCAAGCCGTTTAAGAGCGCTTCGCATCATAAGAGGATTAGGTTTACCTACGAAATAGGCTTTCTTACCGGAAGCTATCTCAATCGGAGCAATCAACGCTTTTGTCGATGGGGTAATCCCGACTTCGATCGGTCCGCTGATATCAGAATTTGTTCCTATCAATTTTGCTCCATTAATCACAAGATTTACAGCCAGTTCCACCTTTTCAAAATTATAGCTGTGCGTTTCTCCGACAACAACATAGTCGGGATTGACATTATTAACGCTGTAACCTACACTGTACAAAGCATGAATAAGTCCAGCGTCACCAATAATATATGCGCTTCCATTTGGTTTCTGATTTGAAAGGAAACTGGCAGTGGCAAGTGCACTTGTATAAAAATGATCTTCACCAACATCAATCCCCAGTCTTTTTAATTTTTCGTGAAGCTCTTTTGGAGTTCTTTCGCTGGAGTTGGTCAGGAACAGGTATTTCTTTCCAGAAGATTCAAGCCATGCCAGAAAATCAGTTACCCCGGGAAGGAGCCTGTTGCCATGGTATATTACACCATCCATATCGATAATGTACCCGGTTTTCCCTTTTATGTTCTCTAACACATTCTCCATACTTCTTGAATTTATAAGCAAAGATACCTATGATTTCTGGATTTTTTTTATCCCTGAATCTGCTTAGTATCTTCCCTCATGTACAGAAGGTGCAATAATGTCGGTAAAATGATCAGAAGAAGAGGAAGTGCAACTATGAAACCACCTATAACTGCAATTGCAAGAGGTTGATGCATTTGTGCACCTGTCCCTATGCCAATAGCCAGCGGCATTAACGCAATGATCGCTCCAAGTGCTGTCATAAGCTTTGGCCTTAAACGTGTTGAAATTGCATAAACCAGAGATTCATCGACGGTTCCAGTTAATCGGTTTGTAGTGAATTGTTGAAACGTAAAGATTGCATTTTCGCCAATTATTCCTACAATCATTATCAATCCTGTATAACTGCCCACATTCAATGGCGTATTTGTAATGAAAAGAGCAATCAGACTTCCTGAGATCCCCAGTACTGCAATAAACAATATTGAACAGGCTGCCCTGAAATCTTTGAAAAGGAATAGCATAAGTGCAAACACCAGCAGACTGGACAATATCAGGATCATCAGGAGTTCCCTGAATGATTTCTGCTGATCGGCATATTCGCCGCCATATTCAATATTATAACCCTGCGGAAGGAATATTTTGGAGTCAATAGTTTTCTGGATCTCCTTCATGGCGCTGCCAAGATCCTTGTTATTTAACCTTGCTGTGACTATAGAAACTGATTTCAGATTATCCCTGTTGATTTCAGCTACTCCCTCTTTTAGGCTGATCGAAGAAAGTGTAGCCAGAGGAGTAAGTTTCCCATCGGGGAGAAAAACAAACTGACTTTTGATGTTTTCAAGACTGTTTGTAGTGCTATTAGGGTAAATCATCCTAATCGCAGTCATCTGCTCTTTTTCAAGGATGCTTCCGATTATGTTTCCCTCAACCATTGTCTGAAGCTGAAACTGGAATGAAGCAGGCGAGATTTTGAACTGTGCAAGCTTCTGCTGATCGGGAACAACTTCTATAGAGGGACCGGCAATAACAATACCATCAAATACATCCTCAACACCTTCGATCTTTTCAACCTCTTCTGAAACCTTTTTTGCCAGTCCATTCAGTATATTCTGATCACTTCCGAATATCTTAATTTCAATAGGTTGAACAGATGCCATCAGATCACCGAGCATGTCTCCGATTACCTGCCCGAAATCAATCTGGAGTGCAGGTTGGGTTGCCTCGATCTGCTTTCTGATATCATCGATTACATCAACAGTACTTCTTTTCCTGTTGTCTTTCAGATGTATAAGATAGTCGCCATCATTAGGTTCAGTAATGAAAAACCCCATTTGGGCGCCTGTCCTCCTTGAATAGGTTGCAACCTCAGGTATCTTTACAATTATTTTCTCAACCTCAACTAGTATCCTGTCAGTCTCTTCGAGCGATGTTCCGGGCGGGGCTTTGTAATCGAGAACAATCGATCCTTCATCCATTTCAGGAAGGAAGCCCGTTTCGAGATGAGGAAGAATGTAAATAATTGATAAAAGCAGTAATAGAATGAAAAGGATGCTTAATGAAGGCCGGCGCAGGAAATAGCTTACCCAGTTTCTTTTTTTGGTCGTTCTGACATCAGTCTTCTTCTTTTCAGAAAATAGTGATCTTAAATTTGAAAACCATAGATATATTACAGGTAGCCCTATCCATGTTACAAAGAAGGAACAAACCAGTGTTATGATCATTGTATTTGTAAGAACATTGAAATAGGCGCCGGCCACGCCACCCAGTAGCATAAAAGGTACGAATATCACAATGGTACTTATAGATGATCCGACCATTGAAGGCATAAGATATTTTATTGCCTGATGAACAAGCTGATTTGAGGGCCTGTCAGGAAATTCTTCATGGGTCCGGTGAATCTGTTCCACAACAACAACAGCATCATCAATAATTAGACCTATTGCGGCGGCAATAGCCCCGAATGTCATAATATTCAGAGTATATCCGATACAATAAAGAACAATTATGGAAAGAAGCAGGGTGACAGGAATTGTCACAAGAATTGTAGCGCTGGCTCTGAAGGATCTTAAAAACATTATTGCCACCAGGAGGGCCAGAAGAAGTCCCAGCCAGATGCTGTCGTTGACGCTTTTAATGGCATTATTTACAAAATCTGCCTGGTCATAATACAAAGAAACATGAACGTCTGAGGGAAGGAGTTTCTCAAGTTCTTTCTTCTTTGATGCAACATTTTCCGAAAGATTAATCAGATTTGCACCGGGTTGTTTAAGTATAGCCACCAGGAGGCCCTGGCGCCCGTTTGCATTGATCCTTGTATACTCGGTTCTTTCTCTGATATTTATTTCAGCAACATCTTTAAGTTTTATTAGTCTTTTGCCATCGTTCCGGAGAACAACATTTCCGACATCATTCAGGTTATAAAGTCCAGCATCTGTGATACTCAGATACAGTCGCCGATAATCGGTAAGAAAACCATTTGAGGTAATAAAGTGATTCTGGTTCAACATATCCCTGATGATTTCAGGAGTTATGGAAAAGGTGCTCATCTTAAGCTGATTAAGCTCAATCCAGTACTCTTTTGTTTTTCCACCTATGATACCAACAGATGAAACGCCATCGATCTGGGATAAAAAGGGTTTGATTATATAGGTTGCTATGAGGTTTAGTTCTATAGGCGTTTTTTTATCGCTTTCTACTGTAAATCCAATAACCGGCAGAATAGACGGATTCATCTTTTCAACCTGTATCTGAACATCCGTGGGAAGGGAATTTTTTATCTGAGAGATGCGCGATTCGAGCATCTGCTGATTTACATTTATATCGGCACCCCAGTTCAGAAATGCAGAGATTTCACAGGTTCCCCGGCTTGTGGTACTCCTTAATATCTTTAGATCAGGGACCTGTTTTATAGCATCCTCCAACGGTCTGGTTACTGTCACCATCATTTTATCGACAGGCTGTTCTCCATTATCTGCAATGACTTTTAGTTTTGGGAACGTGATTTCGGGGAAAAGTGAAACCTGAATCTGTCCATAAAGGAATATTCCACTTACAATAACAACTGCCAGAATAACAGATATCGGATTCTTATATGACAGGAAGAAATTCTTCATGCTTTCATTCCTTTATAATTGTTATCCTGGCAGTGTCGGATAACCCATAATTACCGGTCAACACTATTCTGTCCGAAGGCAGAAATACGGGATTGATTATTTCAACTTCTTCATTATTTTCAAATCCTTTACTCACAATAATTTTTATTGCAGTACTGTCATTCAATAGTTTCATCACCCAGAATTCACTCTGGGCTTCATTGCCCAATACAGCTTTTTTCGGCAGAATCATCGCTTTCTCATTGGTAGATTTGACAAGATTGATACTCGCTATAAGGTTGCCTGGAAGCCGGTCAGTTGATTGTGGTTTAACAACATATCTGATTGTCTGCGTTTGAATATCCATTTCAGGCAGTTTCCGTGCTATTGTACCTTCAATCTGCCGGTTATCAGGAAGGATAATCCTGCAATTTCTGTTTTTTTCAATATACCTGTCGAGCTCAAAAGGGACATCCATGATGAAAACAAGACTGTTTTGTTCAGATACAATAGCCATTTCATCACCTTCCTGTACAAAATCTCCTTTTTGATAGTTGATAGAATTTATTACACCTTCTTTATAAGCAACAATGTTTATCAACCCTTTAAAACTCAAACTGGAGTCTGCCTGAGCTTTTTTATAAAGTGCCATAGCTTCCCTTGTCCTGATGGTAAAAAGTAACTGATCAGCGACAATGAAATCACCTGGATTAATTAATATTTTCTCAATGGTTCCCGTTGTTGTAGCCCTGATAATACTTTTATTCATAAAAGTTGCAACTGCAGGTATGGGAACTGATGACTTGACTGATTTGTATACAATGGGAACTATAGTAACAGGAGTTTTAACTTCAGTGGGCTCTTCAGCCTTCTTTGCCGAATGATTACAGGATACAGTGAGCATCATTATCCCGGAAAACATAAATAAAAGGAATCTGGATCTGCTATGTGTAAACATCACTTTTTTTTATTGAGTCAGTAGAAAATTAATTTCATTGATAACCTGGAGCTTTTGCATTTTAATCAGGTTGATACTTCTGCTGGTTGTTTTAAAATTTTTGATAGCATTGATATATTCTGTCATCTGGATGATTCCCGATTCAAGTTGCTCTTTCAAGGTGCTTAGGAGCTGTTCTGACGTTCTAAGCTGGTTTTCAACCAGAGAAGACATCTCGTTTAAAGAACTGAGCTCGAGGTTAAGTTGTTGAATTTGTTGAAAGTACTGTTTGTAGTAGGAATCCTTATAAGCCTGCCTGCTGTTTTCGTTAAACCCGAGTTTCTGTTTCTCTATGCCTCTTTGTTTCCCGTCATACACAGGAATATTAAGGCTAACCCCTGCACTATAACCAAAATGAGTATAGAAATTCCAGGGATTGCTTGTAAGAAATCCGACATCAGCAAACCAGTTTATTTTTGGTTTATATCGTATGTCAATGGCTGTTTTTTCGTTTTCGATCCTGATACTGTCAATTTTATACTGAATATAGGCCGGAGATTTTGTAATATCCGGAGCTCCTTTCATTTCAATCCTGGGATCAGTCAGTTCATACCATGTGGAATCATTTAATCCGCACAATTGACTGAGAAGCATCAGGTCTTTTCTGTACTGGCTTTTAATCTGAGTGACCAGCATTTCCTCCGACTGTAACTCGACCAGTAAAGAGAGATAATCGGTCTGTTTGGCTATCCCGTTATTCACAAACTGTTTTACTATAACATTTTCTTTTTTCAGGAGTTCAAGAAAGTTCTTATTGAATAAGAAGTCGATATAGCTGGCAAATGAGGTGAGATATTGATATGTAATAACCTTTTTCAGCTCATTGATGGAGATTTGGGATGAATTATTTAAGGTTCGTTTTTGAATATCCAGAGCTGCATATTTATTATTGATCTCTCTCTTATTAAAAAGTGGTTGTGATACCCCCATAACCGCGGTATAGTTACCCTGGTCAGTGACGATCTCATCATATCCGAAATTTCGGTAAGAGGGAGCGTAGAGGAGTTGGGATTTAACTTCTACACGTGGGTTTTTTGCTGCCCTGATAAGAAGACTGTCAGATGAGGCTGACCTGATCTGATTCCTGTAATCATTTAATAGCGGACTGTTATGAATACCCTGGTCCAGGTAAAATTCGAGATTGCGTGGCTGGTTAAATGCAAGCAATGTCAGAAAAGAGAGAAAAAATACCAGGAATATCCTTCTAAACATAATGGTAAATTATCGAAGTTTCAGAAAATGCAATTTAATTAAAATCAGGATCAAAATTGAAAATTAATTCTGAAGTAAATTTGTACTATCTTTCTTCTAAGACAATTTAAACTCCTTCTTTATTCAGGTTAATTGATTTTTCATCAGAATAATAAGTTTTAACCTGGTGTCCTTTAAGAGGAACGATTTTTTGGTGAATTGCATCGAGTATCCAATCAGGCTGAGGGAAGAAATATTCTTCCATTTCATATGCAGGTGTGATCCAATTTCTCGATCCCACGACAACCGGAGGTGCATCGAGAAAGTCAAAAGCCAGTTCGGTTATTGTCTGTGCCATCTCCTTAAGAAATGAACCACGTGAAGAAGCATCACTTGTCAGAATAATTTTTCCGGTTTTTTTAACTGATTGAATAACAGGTTCGTAATTGAAAGGAACAAGTGAACGGGCATCAATAACCTCCGCAGAGAGACCGTATTTTTCCCAAAGAATATCTGCAACTTTCATGACAGGGTATAATGTTGCTCCGATTGAAAGAATTGTTACATCATCTCCTGATCTTTTAATATCCGGTTCCCCCAAAGGAATCTCATAATAACCTTCCGGTACCCCGCCGGAATGAAACATTTCCCCGATATCATAAATTCTCTGGCTTTCGAAGAATATAACAGGATCTGTTCCCTGCAATGCTGAATTCATCAGTCCTTTTGCATCATAAGGAGTAGCCGGAAATACAACTTTTAATCCGGGAATATGAGCAGTAAGCGATGACCAGTCCTGAGAATGCTGAGCGCCATATTTCGAACCTACTGAAACCCTTATTACTACCGGCATTTTAATTATATTCCCGCTCATTGCCTGCCATTTAGGCAACTGGTTGAATACTTCATCTCCTGAACGGCCAAGAAAATCGCAATACATAATTTCAGCAATAACACGTCCTCCACACATTCCATAACCAATCGCTGTGCCGACAATTGCACCTTCGGAAATAGGTGAATTGAAGAGCCTGTGGTAGGGGAGAGCTTCTGTCAACCCCCGGTAAACTGCGAAAGCTCCTCCCCAGTCGCGGTTTTCTTCACCCCATGCAGCAAGAGTAGGATCCTTGTAAAACCGATCGATTATAGCTTCAAAAATACCATCGCGGAACTGATATACTTTGGCTTTCGAAAAAGGTTTACCATCCTTGTCTTTGTAGAATCTCTCTTTGTTTTTCAGGGACTTAACATGAGGATTCTCCTCAATTGGCATCAGAACTTCCGGGATTCCATCTTCCATTTTGTCAAATGACCCGTTTGAAAACATCATTGCACCGATGCAATCCGGATCTTTTTTCATGTTTATCCTCGGTGAAACCTTATCATCAATACTTAGCTTAAGTATTTTAGTGAGAAGCTCTTTCGTCTCAATGGATATATTATCCAGATGGTCCTGCTTTGCAATGCCAGCGAGAATCAGCGATTTACCATATGCTATAATTGAATCTTCCAGCTGCCATGCTTCAATTTCCTCTTTCGACCTGTATGATGAAGCATCTGAAGGTGAATGACCGCTTATTCTGTATGTCAGAGTATCAAGCAAAACAGGGCCTCTTTTTTCTTTCAATATCTGTTTCTTACGCTTGAAAGCATCAATAACCGCCAGCGGATTATAACCATCAATTCGTTCAGCATGCATTGATTCAGGATTTACACCGGCGCCGACTCTTGCGAGAATGTCAAACCCCATTGTCTCCCCACAAGTCTGCCCGCCCATACCGTACAGGTTATTCATGAAATTGAATATCAATGGCAGTCCACCTCTGTATTCTCCGTCCCAGAGAGTCTTATACTGGTCCATTGTGGCAAAACAAATGCCCTCCCATACGGGTCCGCAACCCATTGATGCATCCCCGATATTACATACCACTATACCTGATTTATGGTTTATCTTTTTATAAAGTGCAGCGCCGACTGAAATGTCACCTGATCCTCCGACTATAGCATTATTAGGGTAGATACCAAATGGTGTAAAAAATGCGTGCATTGATCCGCCAAGACCTTTATTAAATCCGTTTTCACGTGCAAATATTTCGGCTAGTGCACCATATAGTAAAAAATTGATTGCCAGATCTTTGATGTTACCCTGAAATCCATTTTCAACAACTTTCAGCGCGGACCCTCCGAAGTGGTTTTTCATTACTGTATAAATAGTGTCTTCATCGAGATGGTGAATGGCTGACAATCCTTTCGCAAGGATCTCGCCATGACTGCGATGCGATCCGAATATGTAATCATCAACTCCCAGGGTATACGCCATCCCGACTGCTGAAGCCTCCTGTCCAATTGATAAATGAGCTGGTCCGGGGTGATTATATGGAATTCCATTATATTCATTTGTAGTCTTGATCAGGTTGAGCATGGCCTCAAATTCCCTGATTACAACCATATCGTGGTAAATCCTTATAAAATCTTCGCTACTATAGTTCTTTTTTTCCTCTTCAATAGTTTTATTGTACTGATTTACAGGAATTTTACCGAATTCAATAAATTGTGGTTTTCTGACAATTTTAGGATTGATGTTTTGACTTTTTGGCATGGTTTTATGGTCTTATTGTCTTGCGGTCTTGCGGTCTTTTACTTTTATCTTATTACTTTTGTCTTTTGTCTTTTGTCTTTTGTCATTTGTATTAATACCGGAAGGCTTCTATCTGTTCTTTAATTTCTTTAAGGAACAAAGTAGCCGGTCCTCCGTCAATTGCCCTGTGATCATAGGTGAGTGAAAGTCCGATATATGGCACAAAACCGAGTATGTTATTGCCGATATTGGCCGGACGGTTTATTATTGTGCATACTCCAAGAATAGCAACCTGAGGAAGATTGATAATGGGAGTAAACATCTCAACTCCATAGTTACCTAAATTTGAAACAGTGAAAGTTGCAGCTGTACTTTGAATCAATTCGGGATTTATGCTGCCTTTTTTACAAGCTTCCGCTATGGATCTTAGCTCTTTGGACAGTTTTGCAAGATCCATATCACTCGCATTTATCAATGCAGGGACCATAAGTCCCCTTGGAGTATCTACTGCAAGTCCCAGGTGAACTTTATGAAAAGTTTTAATACTGTCTGTGAGAAAATGGCTGTTTGCTTCCGGAAATTTTTCCAGAGCTTTTATTACACACCAGCATATCATGTCGTTTAGAGTGATATCCTGCTGACTTTTATCGGTCGAAAGTTTATTCTTTATTTTTTGTCTGGCTTCAAGGAGTGAACGTACATCAGCACTCATATGATGCGTTAGCTGGGCGGAATTCTGAAGTGATGATTGCATGGCTTTCGCAATAATCTTCCTGACATTACTTAGAGGTTGTTCCGTATATTCCGTTCCCTGAGTCTGAATGCTTTTTACAACTGATGCATCTCCGGAATGTGCTTTTTCAATATCCCTGGCAATAATCCTTCCGTTTGGTCCGGATCCATGCAGGTTATTGTAATTAAGTCCTTTATTTTTCGCTATCCGTTTTGCCCTTGGTGAAATCCTGGTCTTATTGTCATGATCAGGTTGAGTTTGTACAGCATTTATTGTTTTTAAAGACTCAAACGCGCCAGGAGCAGAAGAGGCTATAAAGCCTTTAGATGCTGTAGAAGGCAAAGCAGTCGGGTTAAAGGAATCAGTTGTCTCTCCGCTTTTTCCGATGACGGCAACATTTACCAGGACAGGAACTTCGGCTCCGTCATCAAAATAAACATCCAGGAGTGTACCTTCAACAGGTGATTCGAGATCAAAAGAAGCCTTATCCGTTTCATATGAGAACAGGATATCGCCAATAGAAACTCTCTCTCCTTTACTCTTGAACCATCTGGTTATAATGCATGTCTCGACCGATTGGCCTTGTTTTGGCATTATTACTGCTGTTGCCATCTATTGATTGATTTTTATAATGTTACTAAAATCCTATCTCTTTTGTGTTACTTTATGTATTCCTTCGTGATCCTTAGTGGTTAAATAGAATAATTTTTTTACCACGAAGGAACACAAAGGTATTCACTAAGGTACACCAAGGTATATTTTAAAAGTTATTGATCGAAGAGCATTTGTTAACTTGTTATAATAAGTAAACTAAACTAATAAATTTAATTATTGATATTGTTATAAGTCAACGCATACAAAAATAATTTATTTAACTTGTATTTACAAGTAAAAAATTATATATTTACTTTTTATTTCAATTTATTTCAATTTATTTCTTTCATGGTCACTCCGAAAACCGTACCTCAATACAGGAAGCTTTATGAGATTCTCAGAAAACACATCTTGGATGGTGTTTATAAGGAGGGGGATCTTTTGCCATCTGAAAATGAGTTATGCCAGTTATATGGAATGACACGTCCGACAGTACGTCAGTCGCTAAGTAGGCTGTCCAACGACGGATATATCATGAAACATCAGGGCAAGGGAAGCATTGTACATAACCTTCCAAAGGAGATAGGCATCCTTTCTGTTTCCGGAACTACATCCGCTGTGGGGGATCGTAAACTTAAAACAACCATTATTGTTAAACCGGTTTTGATGCAATGGCCGGCAGATTTTATGTTTCCCCTTACTCAATTGGAAAAGGAATCGGGTTGCATTTATATGGAAAGGGTAAGATTTCTTGAAGACATCCCAATCTTTTATGATATCACTTATCTTGCCAATTTAAACCTTCCGAGGATCACTGTAAGACAATTTGAAAATAAATCTCTCTTTCAGATACTCAGGGATTATTACCGTATTGAGATTAAAAGCGGGGAACAGAGGATCAAAGCCATTACTGCGAATAATAAGATCAGCCGGTTCCTCCATCTGAAAAATGACCAGCCGGTACTTCATCTTGAAAGAAAAATGGAGACCAATAACCCGGATCTTTTTCTGTACTCCTCCATTTTCTGCAATACTGATAAATATTCAATATTTGGCCGGTTTTAGTATTGCCTGATTACAACAGGGAGAAGAAAAATTGTGAGAATCAGCGTTAAGTATTTGAAAGAAGACTATGTTTTCTGCCGATTTTGCAGATTAACTCAGAAAAATGAATAAAAAAAAGAGGCTGTAGATATCTGTTACAGCCTCTCTGGTATTTGTTTGAGTAAGATTAATCTACTCTTTTAACTTTAATGGCAACCGGTCCTTTTTCTCTCTGTTCAATTTCAAATTCAACTGCCTGACCTGCCTCAAGTTCGGTATGGGAAACCTCTAAACCTGAACGGTGGATAAAG
>OCZT010000107.1_pt1 | contig 75171 bp, 68 predicted proteins | sample 1539031 | NCBI WGS metagenome assembly OCZT01 (sample SAMEA3539308, study PRJEB22396) | soil metagenome | biome: tundra; feature: field; material: soil | place: USA | collected 2010-05 | depth 0.15 m
CTGAGTCGGCTCATTGACATTCACGGCAACATCATCGCCATCGGGCCTCGCCCATATCATGATCTGCCTGAACAGCAGGTTGCCGATTTCGCCAACGAAATTTGCGACCGTGATGTCATTTTGGTCGAGGACGGAGCCTTTACCGGCAGCACTGTTCTCTATACGTTGAACCTGCTTAAATCAAAGCGGGCTCGCGTCAAAGCTATCGTCTTCGGGATCATGTTCCCGGACGCTGAAAAGAAAATCCGTGAAGTGTTCAAGGGGGAAATCGTGTATTGCAAAAAGCCGGAGAATCCTCTCGATTGGATGCCGTCGCACGATTTTCTGCCATTTATTCCGAACGCCGGTCGCGTCGTCGGTCATCGCCTCGGCAATGTTGTTATGCCTGTGTATACGAACAACAACGCTGCTCTTGCTGTGCCTTACATTAAACCGTATGGCAAAAGCGACGAGTGGGCGAGTCTTCCGAATGACCAGCACGCCTTGAACTCGTTCTGTGTGCAGTGTCTGCACTCTGCCGAAGCCATCTTCCTCAACATGGAAGAAAAACACGGCGGCGAGATCTTCATCTCGGATATCATTGGATCGAATCCCGTGACATATATTCCTGTTACGTGCGGCGGAAGTCAGTATGGCTTCTCGCGCGGCGGCGATCGTGTTGCGAGTATCATTTCCCTCGATCGGGAAGTGTTTGCGTGAGTACTTGTTTATCCTAAAGGGGCAGTAGCAATACCGCTCCTTTTTTGTCCATTTCTATTTGTATATTTGTTGACCGTCTTGTTTTTTTATGATAGGTTCATCCGAGAAAAGGAGATTTTTAATATGAGTATATTGCAAGCAAACGGTGTCGCAATTGAGCGATTTACCGTCAATAATCCCGCAAGGCTTCAGGAACTTGTTGCATGTTACCGAGCGGTATTTGGTGGGGCACCCTGGAGCGAATGGAAAAAATGCGCAGTGTGCGGTTCAAAGTGGGGTGTCGAAGAAGATATTCCCGAAACACATTGCGGACAGATGCCGGAGGAATTCTGGCCTTCAGCTACAGTCGAATCCGATATTCGCCATGAAGTTACAGAACAAGCGTCGTGTTGGGTTGCTACAACAGGATCCGATGTTGTCGGTTTTTGTTGGGGGTATCCTATCGCGGTCTCTAACCTCGAACAAAAGCTGGTGTTGCCTGGTTTTGCCGAAGCACTTCGCGCAAAGAAGGGTAATGTCAGTCATGTTGCGTATCAAGATGAGCTTGGTGTTCGTCCAGAGTTTCGTGGATGCGGCATTGCCAAGGCGATGTATACGGCACGGCACGCAGACTTTCTCTCGAGGGGTCTTACGGTCGGTGTCGTCAGGACAAAAAGGACACCCCCAACTGTGACATACTCTTGGTTTTTGAAGATCGGGTATGGGTTGGTATCGGAATACAATGATTCCGACGACCGTGTCATCCTCGCAAGGGATATTGTAAACATCACGTTGTGAGGTTTACTAATCCAAAGGGTGTGAGTAGAATGTACTCACACCCTTTTTTATTGGGTAATGGGCAATTTTGTCCTCACTGAATATATGTCAAAAGGAATACTAAAAATAACATCAAACAAGTCTGGCAAAACAGTGGTCATTATGGCTGGTGTTCACGGTAATGAAAAAGTCGGAGGTATGGCCGTCGACGCTATTTGCCGTGAAAATGTTACCCCAAGCTCAGGAACAGTTTATTTTATAAAAGCGAATCTTGAAGCTATCGAAAAAAATGTTCGTCTTGTCGAGTCAAATATGAACCGATGTTTTTCATCTGATAATAAAGGTATTACGAATGAAGAAAAAAGAGCAAAGGAAATTATGTCTATTCTTGACGAGGCTGATGTACTTCTCGATATACACTCTTTTAATGATGAGGAAGGGGAGCCGTTTGTTATTGCCGACGGGATTTCAACAGAAGTGGCACGTATTTTGAATGTACCAATACTATCGACAAACTGGGACTCTATACACTCTGGTTCAGCAGACGGATATATGAACGCAAAAGGGAAAATTGGTATTTGTATCGAATGCGGACCTTCCATTCAGGCTGAACGTTTTGTGTCACTTGCCGTAGATTCTATTCGTCGAATTTTTGCTGAATTTGAAATATCAGGGTATGAATATAAGAAACCAGAAACTCAAACACAAGTATCAGTGCAGCGATCAATAAAAAAGGAAACAGAAATATTTTCTTTTTCAAGAACATTTAAAAATTTCGAAAAATTGAAGTTTGGAGAAGTGTTTGCAAAGGATGGTGAACGTGAGTATACTGCAGAAAAAGACGAGTGCATCATATTTCCAAGGCCTAATGCAGCAAAGGGAGGTGAAGTGTCGATTATCGGAAAATATCTCTAATATGTCATCATTTAAACGAAAATTTCAAATCGGTGTTATGGGATCTGCTGCAGACCTTTCATATTCAAAAGACATAGAGAAGATTGCTTTTGAAGTTGGAAAAGAGATCGCTTTGTCAGGAAACATCACTGTCTATGGCGCAGAAAAAGATTACGATTCTCTATCAACTGCAGCGTCACGAGGCGCAAAAAGCGTTGGAGGTTTGACGGTGGGAGTAACCTATGGAAAAGGAAAGGAGATATGGGATAAGGAGGGAAATACAGACGTAATAATCGCAACGGGTATTGAGCGAGGTGGCGGCCGTGAATTCGTCCTTGTAAATTCATGTGATGCAATAATCGCCATCTCGGGCGGATCAGGAACTCTCACCGAAATCGCTATTGCATACCAATCCAATATTCCAGTTGTTGTCATTAAAGGTACAGGAGGGTGGGCAGACAAGCTTGCGGATGAATATATTGATGCTCGAAAGAGAGTGAAAGCCATTGGTGTCATGACAGCAAAGGAGGCTGTCGATACTACTCTCGGTCTTCTCAAGGGACTGAAATAGATTCGTGGTATAATTTTTACATGCTTGAAGACATAAAAAAAATCATTTCAGACGGTGTTCTTGCACCGTCAGGGGAAAATTGTCAGCCGTGGAAGTTTGAAATTGCAACGGGTGGATCCGCCGCTGAGATGGTGGTACGTATTTTTAACATTCCAGAAGCTGATCAATCGCTTTACAATTTTAACCAGCGTGGTTCATATGTAGCCCACGGTGCACTCCTTGAGAATATTTCAATAAGCGCTTCGAAATATGGCTATTCAGTCGCTATTGATATTTTTCCTTCAAAAGACGAACAGCACCTTGTTTCAACTGTACGATTTACAAAAACAACAGCGAAAGACGAATTGAAAGATGATGGACTCTATCCATATCTCGCTACTCGTTGCACAAACAGGAAAGACCACACACCGGTAAAACTTACTTCCGATGAAAAAAACCAGCTCGTCAAAGCAGCGCAGGAAACTGGTTTTGGTGATTTAAAAATTATCGATGACCAAGAAACACTCAATCTTCTCGGTAAAGCGCTTGCGATGAATGAGGAGATTATTTTTGAAAATAAACATCTCCATGATTTTTTCTACAATCATATTCTATGGAATGAGAGCGAACAGGGCGAGGCAGGGGGCTTCTATATCAAAACGCTCGAATTTTTACCTCACCAGCTCAAAGGGGTAAAACTTTTTAAAAGCTGGGGCATTTTGAATTTTTTGAATAAAATTGGAAAAGTCTCTAAAAAAATAGCAAAAGAGAATGCCGAAAAATATGCGCAATCCGGAGCACTTGCCGCTATTTTTGTATCAAACAATACAGATACCGACTTTGTGAAATCAGGCATGACCGTTCAAAGAGTTTGGCTTACTGCAACAAAGCTCGGTCTCTACGCACATCCATGCACCGGAGTTCTCTATTTTATGGAAAGAATCCAAGGTGGCGATACGTCTTCATTCTCGCCAGAACACGTTGAACTTATAAAAACCGCATATAAAGACATTGAAAAGGCTTTTGGTGCCGAAGGGAAGACCATCCCCATGCTTTTTAGAGTGGGTCACGCCGATGCACCTACTGCACGTTCTCTCCGAATGGCTCCGGACATCAAATCTGCTATACTATAGCTACAAAAGCTATGAACAATCGAATTCTTGATATCGGCAGCGCGCAGATAAAACTTGAAGAATTTAAAAAAGATCCCCAATACGTATCATCACTATATGCTATTGAAGAAAACATTGCTTTTCTCGAAGCAATAAAAAGCTTGCCTCGATACATAGCGTGGCTTTTTGGTCGGGCACAGAAAATAGATGGTACACGACTACTCGAACTTACCGATTTTCCCGTTGAAGAATGGGATATAAAGATGCACTCGCGCCTCATTGGGATCCAAAAACAGGATCGACCCGGGCTTATCAAGCCACTTGTGGATGCTGTCGTCTTATTCATACAAGATCAAGTTAAAAAAGAAGCAAAAAAAGATATTGTTCTTGCAGACCTTGGTGCGGGAGGGGCGGAGCTTGATCTGCAAATTGCGAAGAGAGTATTGCAGATGAATGTGCAGCAGAAAATCGTCATACTCGCCATTGATAAATCTCTTACTACTCGCAAAATAGCTCTAGAAAATCTAGCTGAAATTAAGGATAAGGTTGAGCTTGTTGAAGCTGGAGAAGTGAACATGATGCAGCTCGATGAGATAAAGAGAGCATCAAAAAAGAATGTAATTATTGTATTGTGTACTAATAATATTTTTGAACTAGAAAAAGTTTTTCCAAAAAAGTACTTTGATGTCGTCTATCATTCACTGTTTAAACATCACCTTGGCGCGGTAGATTCAAAGAGACTCGACAGCGTACTTGTCGAGATAGCAAAAACTATTTTTGAATATGATGGTTTTAAAAATATGCTTATCGTTCCGCTTCAGACTTTGGTTGGTTGGAAGTATCCAAATTTCTTAAATGCGGAGATATTTTCAAACTTGCGTTTTCAGACAAAAAAGCATACACGAGCGCTCTATTCCGGAAAGGGTAAGCTGTCCTTTTATGCAGGTCTCGGAAATTATTTATTTATTAATACACCATGATCACATCTCAATTCCTTGACGTATTTCGAAATCTTCCCTTCAGAAACCTCGATCTTCTTTCTGTGGCTATTGCGATAGCAGCAATTATTATCTTGGGAGTGGTAATGTATCTCAATAACCGCAAAAGCATTACAAATAAATCTTTTTTATACCTTGCTCTCGCAGCGTCTTTGTGGAGTGTCTTTAATTATGTAAATTACCAGTCTGATTCTCCAGATATCGTGCTTGTACTGCTTCGAGTATTGATGTTTTTTGCCGTATTATTTGCCTTGTCATTGTTTCAGTTTCTTTACGTTTTTCCAAAAACATCCGTGATGTTTCCGAAATGGTATACGCGCGGGGTTCTTCCTTTTTCGGTGTTTGTTCTCGGACTTACCCTTTCGCCTCTCGTTTTTAATCACATTGTTGGACAAGTGAAAATAGGTGAAGTTGCAGGGGTATCTGTGGGTCTAGGTATCGTACCCTTTGCCTTACTCGTATTATTTTTGGTTGGAGGTGGTATCTTTAATTTTGTCCGAAGAATTCTTTCTGTTTCAAAAAAGGAGAGGGTACAGTTTGAAATGGTCTTGGTAGGAATCATTATTACATGTACGTGTATTATTTCTTTAAATTTTATCTTGCCTGCTTTTTTTGCTATATACACATTTATTCCGCTTGGCGCACTTTTTATCTTTCCGTTTATCGCTCTTACTGCGTATGCAATACACAAACACAAATTGTTTGATCTTAAGGTTACTGCAGTAGCGTTTGTCGTTTTTATTTTGACGATATTTAGTTTTGTAAATATATTGTATGCATCTTCGGTAAGTCAGATCGCTATAAACATAACGTTCTTCGCCATCATCCTTTTGGGAAGTATCATTCTTATAAAGTCCGTTCTCCACGAAATCGAACAGCGCGAGCGCATCCAGGAGCTTAATACTCAGCTTGATAGCGTTGTTCATCTTGTCGGCCATGAAGTGAAAGGTGTGCTTGGTAAAAGCCGCATGGTATTCAACGAAATCATTGACGGGGATTACGGTCAGCCGACGCCAGAAATAAAAAAGTTGGTTCAAGGTGCTGATTTCGACGTTAAAAAAACTATTGAAATGGTCATGGATATTTTGAATTCGGCTAATATAAAGAAGGGAACACTCGCTCTCGACAAAGCACCTTTCGATATGAAAGCAGCAGTACAGGAGGTCGTAGCAAGCCTTATGCCGGAAGCTACAGCAAAAGGTATCTATCTCAAAATCGAAATTCCCGACGGGACTGATCTTACTTACAACGGTGATAGAGAAAAAATACTTCAGCACGTTTTCAGAAATCTTGTTGATAATGCGATAAAGTACACACCCGCTGGTGGAGTGACAGTGTCTCTTTCTGGTGGTTCAAAAAATCCAGGCGAAGGAATGGGTAAGATTTTATTTTCAACAAAAGATACGGGTATCGGCGTCACCGAAGAAGACATGCCAAAACTATTTACCGAAGGAGGTAAAGGAAAAGATTCACTCAAGGTCAATGTGCACAGCACAGGATACGGTTTGTTTTTTGCTAGAGTTGTCGTGGAAGCTCACGGAGGAAAAGTCTGGGTTGAATCAGATGGTGCGGGAAAAGGTTCCAGATTTTACGCTGAGTTTAAATAATATATTTTAGCCAGTTTAGTTGACGAGCTAGTTCTCGTTGATTGAGGAAGGGAGGATTGTGATTGTTGCTCTGTTTGTCGATGTTGATAGCGCAGACTTGGTGCAATCAATCCAGATGTTGTAAATACCTGTCGCGAGGTTTCTTAGTGTAACCTTTGGGCTGTTGTTTGGGGATGTTGCAAATGTAATTGGAGTTCCTGCTGTCCATAGGCCGGCGGCATGGTCTGCATTTTCAGTACAGCTATAGCCGTCAGACATCGCAGTACTTACATCCCAGTTCACTGGAATCGCGCTGTTTGGTCGTGCGGTAATACTCGTTGTAAATACATTGTTTTTTAGCCAAAGACCCTCACTTCCTCCAGAGCCTGGTGATGTAAATGTTGATGAGGTGATGCTGATTGTAGCTGCTGAACAGAGAGTTGGTGTCGGTACGGCTGCATTTGAACAATAGAGATTAAATGTGCTTGCCGCAGTTAAGTTTGCTGTGGTGAAACCTGGTGATGTAAGTAGGGTAGAAAGGGTATTTCCGGAACCGTCTTTGAGGGCACAACTTGTTGCATTCGAAGAGTTCCAATTTAAGTTTGCTGTGCTTCCAGAGGGAACCGATGCCGCGGGAGCGTTGAGAGTACATGTTGGTGAATTCGTCGAGGCACAAACCTGAAGTGTTGGATCGCATGATACACCACTTGCTCCGGCATTAAACGCAAGCCATCCGACGACATCGCTACCCCACCCGTACCCGGTAAATGATTCGTTTGAAGAGTTGTATGTAACCTGATTTAGATTGATCCAACCGTCCCAGTTTGTGTTCAAGGGAGGAGTACCTGCTCCAGAATATATTCCGTTTAGATTTCCCGCACCTGCACCAGTACAGTTTGTTCCATTCCAGATGCTGTCTTGGCAGCCAGCTGTTGCTCGAGCCCAGCCCGAGACTGTACCAGCTGAAGTGTTTACTTTTGGAGTACATGTTCCGGAAGGGCAGTTTGCGAGGTCGGCAGAATTGAAACTAACCCAGCCGATATTGTCCGACCATGCATATCCGGAAAGAGTTCCGTCCGTCGCTATCATTACTGTAGATTTTGGGTCAGAGAAGCTAACCCAGCCTATAGTGTCTGACCACGCATATCCTGAAATTTTATTTGATCCGACCTGTGCTTCTACTCCAGAGATTTTTTCTTTTTGCAAGAGTACACCGCTTACTCCGACGATAATAAGAGCTGACAATAGGACAAAAACGTGTTTGATTAATTGTTTCATGAGTTTATTTTAGCACATTTAATAAATTATGAACTGGTTTTACACTGTTTATCCACATTATCCCCCATAAGGTCATTTGTATTGAAGGTCAGGAGGTTGTATTATTGGTGGTAGGTTGTATTATAAATCCGAGAGTTATATAAATTAAACGAGCTCATTATTATGATTATGCACAATTTTAAAAAAATCAATTTCACTTTGGCGGCTATTCTCCTGTCGTCTTTTCTTTCATATGCATATCTTGAGCCTGCGAGTGCGAATGCTGCTGTTGCAACAAGTAGCACTGTCGTTACCCTGACTGTCCAAACGGGTATTTCGATATCTACTCCAGGAAATAGCTCGATGAGCACCATCATGGGTGTCGCGGCAAACTCTGCTATCGGTACGACAACATGGACGGTCATCACAAACAACGCCCTCGGATACACTCTCGCGGTAAACGCAACATCAACACCTGCAATGCAGGCAACGACAACTTCGACCACTATTGCTGACTATCAGACAGGTGCTCCAAACACATGGTCAGTCACTTCAGGAAATGCTGCTTTCGGTTATTCAGCCTTTGGTACAGACGTCCCAACAGGTACATGGGGAACAGGAGCTATCTGTAGCGGTGCGGGAGGTCCAAATGCCACATCTACAACTCTAAAATATAAAGGCTTTACCACAAGCCCCTTTACTGTGGCGACTCGATCAGCGACGACAACAACAACCGGTGTAAGTACAACCGTATGTTATGGAGCTGAACAAAATAACTTCTTTATCCCTTCGGGAACATATCAGGCAACTATCGTTGCTACTGCAACGACACTTTAAACAGGATGAAAACCATACACGAATACGAACAAAAAGTAAGCCGCACAAGACAGGTAGTTCCTGTCCTTGGCGGTCTTTTTGCTGCTCTATTTATATTTATTTCAGCACAAACAGCACAAGCAGCAACAACCGCTACAGCTGCATCTATTCAAGCTAGTCAGGCCCAGATAACAAACATAAGCGTTGATAACAAAAACGACTTTATTCTCGAACCGGGGAAGATGGAGGTGTATGTAAATCCTGGTGATGATGTCGTCAAATACGTCTCTATAACAAGCAGAATCAAGGAAAAAACCAAGTTTAACGTCAGCACAGAAGACTTTATAGGTTCACGAAGTGAGCAGCAGCCCGTCATCCTTCTTGGAAAGGATAAAAGTCCCTATTCATTCAAGGATTCCCTTATTCCTGCATTAAACACCTTTACGCTCAGTTTTGGCGATAGGATGACCCTTCCTGTACACATTGTCGTACCAAAGGATGCCCAGCCAGGAGGATATTACGCCTCAGTTTTGGTGTCTAACGAGCCTCAAATTACCGCAGATATGGCAAATCAGCCAACAAGCGCAGTCCATATTATTTCTAGAGCAGGTATCCTTTTCTTCATTCGTGTTAATGGTCCAGTCAAGGAAAGTGGAGAAGTTCAAGATTTTCGTATTACCGACGAGCATATGACGTATTCCTCGGTTCCAAAGGAATTCCAGATCCTTTTCAATAACACAGGTACAGTTCACCTTGTTCCTTATGGACAGGTCAGTGTCTCAAACATTATTGGTAATGAAATCGCAAGTATTCCCGTAGATGCATATTTTGCAATGCCTAATTCCCTCAGATATCGTCCTGTTGCGTGGACCGATGATGGTAGTTTCAGAATTGGAAGATATACAGCTACGCTTACTCTCCACAGAGGGTATGGAGACGCAGTGGATACGCGCACAATCGCGTTCTGGGTGATCCCATGGGCAATTGTCCTTCCTGTACTCATTGGCCTCATTGTTATACTTCTTGGTGCTTATATGTTCTTGTCTCGATTTGAGCTCAGGAAGAAATCATAATAATACTTATGCGTAATCTAGTCCGCATACTACTCTTCGCAGTTTCGGGCGTATGTATTGGGCTAATACCAGTATATGTTTTTGCTATGCAAAGTAGTGCGTATAAGATAGTTATTGACGACATAAGCATTGGCGGGCGATATTCTACCAGTACAACATTCATTCTTGAAGATACACTAGGAGAAACAGGAACAGGAAACTCAACCAGTACCAACTATTCCATGAATGCTGGATATCAGCAGATGTACACATCCTACATATCGATCACGTCACCATCGCCTGTTACGATGCCACCTTTAGCTGGTCTGGGCGGGGGAATCAGCACAAGCTCACTTGGGTGGACGGTGATAACCGACAATCCAGCAGGATATGTGCTTTCAGTTCAATCAACGTCCTCTCCGGCCCTCAAGGGCTCTGGAGGTGCATCTTTTGCCGACTACACGCCTTCGGGTGGAAGTCCTGACTTTGCATTTTCCATCGCAGCAGCATCTTCTGCTTTTGGTTTTTCTCCCGAGGGTGCAGATATCGTTTCGCGATATAAAGACAATGGAAGTTTATGTAATACAGGGTCTGGTAACACTGCAGATGCCTGCTGGGATCCATTTTCAACATCAAGTACCAATATTTCACAATCCACAGCCTCGAACCACCCTTATGGGGCACTGACAACTATTAAAATCAGGGCACAGATAGGCTCGTCAAAAATACAAGATAGTGGAACATACAACGCTACTATTACCGCTACGGCGATTACGCTATAATTGACCCATGTCTTTTTTCAAATACGCGGTTTTAGGCATCTTTCTCCTTGTCTTTGCGTGTAGTGGTCATAGTACCTATGCGGCAAGCGATACGAGCTCAACAGTGGTGAATTTGCGCGTTCCAGGGTGCAATTTTAACAGTATTTGCGAGCCATATCTTGGGGAGGATCAGTTTGTTTGCCCATCCGATTGTGTTATAGCCACATCCACCCCACCAGCCACATCAACCATTCCTACGGGGGTGTATTACTCTTCAGGAACGGGAATTATTGTCGGTACGTACACCTTTGATTTTTTTAAAATCGTATCATCCACTACGAGCGTGACGGTTAGCTGGACTACATCTAAGCCAACTATTACGACGCTCACGTGGGGATCAAATTCTGATGGATCCCAAGGTACAGTCACTGAAGCATCTTTTCGTACAGTTCATGAAGTCGTCATATACGGATTGCTTCCCGATACATCGTATACACTTACGATGCGAGCTTTGGATGTCGGTCTTGCTTCGGTGTATCACACGTATAGTTTCAAGACGCTTCCAATCGTTGATCACACTCTTCCACCAAACATTTCTGATTTTACAGCGAACCTTTCCTTTGGAGGAAATATTATTTTAAGCTGGAGTAATCCAACGACGAAAAATTTCGGAGAAGTGTACCTCACTCGAGGTACACGATTTTATCCGCGAGATCCTGGTGAAGGATATTTTGTATACGAAGGGAAGGGGGAACAGACACTCGACACACATGTGTCACCGGGTTCGACGTATTATTATTCTGCATTTTCAAAAAATAATCTTGGTGATTTTTCTTCAGGAGCGGTTACTCAATTTACCATCGCTTCACTCGGCACAACAAATGTTCCACCTCCGCTCTACGGCGGTAGTGTGACGACTGCAACATCCACGATTCGTTTTTCCCAAGATGGAACAGTGATCCCACCCGTGAATGGAAAAGTTTTGATTGATAGGGAAAAACAACTGATGGCTTTTGTTCCAAAAGAAAGTGTGCCAAAAGACACAGAACAGTCTCTCATCAATCTCACCAAGGATGGGGTAGACCGAAGCTACATATTTTCAAATCTTGAGGATGGATCGCTCACTACATTCATCCCGGCCTTTTTGAATGGCACCTACACATACACGGTTCGATTTTTGGGGGTTGGGTCAGAATTTCATATGAACGGAATCATCGAAACGAAGCCTGTTTTGGCTACCGATATTTTAGTTAAAAAGACACCTCAAAACTGCTGGCGAGATTTCCTCGTTGTCTTCTTCTTTTTGCTATTTTGGCTTCTCATAATAATCCTCATTCTCTGGCGAAAACGTAGAAAAGACAAACAGAAGGAATAGGTCAGTTTTGGCCTTTAGAGATGTCCACAGGTAACGGATTTGAGCCGTTTTTTCTGGTATAATATAGGACATAGAGTTCTTAAGGACAAAAAACAAAATCTCGAGTTACTCGATATTTTTAAAAGAGCTCTCAACATGGCCATATTTGAGGACTTCATAACATTAAAAGAGGCAAGTTCAATTTCGGGGTATCACCCTGACTATATTGGCGCACTTGTACGGTCCGGAAAGATACATGGGGATAAGAAAGGAAGGAACTGGTATGTCAGCAAAAAGGAGGTTGAAGAGCACTTTATGACGAAGCATTATGTGCCGACAAAAAAGGTATTTTTCAAACCTTCTCTCGTAGTGTTTTTTGTCCTTATCCTGCTCGTTCTCGGAGGGGTCGCTGCAGCAGATTTTTTCAACAAAAAGGTCGATGAAGGAAAGGCGCCAAAGCAGGCCCTTACAGACTACGTCGAGCCGACCGATGTTGCTTCTCAATTCACAAATTAATATGAAGAGAACTTTTACAAAACAAATTCTCTTTACAAAAAGCATCATCGCAGCGGCTTTTCTAAGCTTCTTTATTTTTGCCGGAACTTCGACTGCACAGGCGGCATTCAACAACCAAGTAAACTACCAAGGACGATTGACTGCTCCTTCTGGAGTTGCTGTGCCAAACGGTTCATACAATGTTCGCTTCAAACTTTACACTGCACCAGTATCTGCGACGACTTCTGCGATCTGGACTGAGACGGAATGTTATTCACCCGACTCGGGCACGACGTGTAACGGAAGCGGAGTTGATGGACGCGTGACAATCACCAACGGACTTTTTAGTGTGATGCTTGGATCGACGACTTCACTTACAAATATAAATTTAAATCAAACGCTTTATCTTGGTGTCGAGATCGGCGCATCTTCAACAGCACCTGCATGGGACGGTGAAATGTCTCCAAGAAAAATTCTCGGATCGGTGCCGGCTGCAATGTATTCTGGTACATCAAGCGTTGCGTCGACTCTAAACGGAATCACTGCCGGGCAGTTTGTGCGAAATGATATTCAAAATGCAACATCTACAGCGACAACGTTTTTGAGTGTCTTGCAAAGTGGAGCAGGGAAGATCGCTGAATTTTTTGGATCTGCCGCACAAAGCGTCCTCAGCCTTCTTTCAAACGGAAATGTCGGTGTCGGCTCAAGTACTCCTTCTGCAAACCTTTCTGTTCATTCAACAAACGGAAACTCTGCTACATCCAGTATTTTTGTCATCGCTTCGTCAACCCCAAGTGGAACGGGAACAACGACACTTCTTACCGTGCTTGGAAACGGTAACCTCGGTGTAGGTTCCTCAACTCCAGGTCTCCCTCTCTCGGTGACCGGAGCAGCATATATTGGCGGAAATGTAATGGCTGGTGGTGCACTCTCGGTTTTCGGATCTACAACCCTCGCAACATCATTAAACGGCTTCCTTCAAGCGACAAATGGCCTTGTTAGTGCTACCACATCTCCCTCACTTAGCTCACTTTCCGGTGTTCTTGGAATAGCAAACGGGGGTACAAATTCTTCAGGGCAATTTACTAATGCCCTCATGTATTTTGATGGAACAAGGATCACAGGCGGATCAAATTTTACTTATACTGGTACAACTCTCTCTTTTTTAGGTAGTACAAGTACCGGAGCTTCTGCTGCTACGTTTAGTAATATTAATGGTGGAGGAGGAGGGTCAACAATAAAAGTTACGAACCTGAGTGGAACAGTAGACTCTTTGGCTTTATTTCAGAACCTCGGTTCAGGTCCTGCGGCAGTATTTACTGGAGGTAATGTCGGAATTGGGACAACCTCTCCCTCAAACCGCCTAGAAGTCTCAGGTAACGGATATTTCTCAGGTAACGTCACAGGTTCGTATTATACGGCTACGTCCACGACCGCAACTTCGACGTTCGGAGGGAGTGTAACTATAGGAAATACGGGAGTTACGGCCAGTCCTTCAGGAAATAATTTTGCTTTCGGATCATCACATGATTTATCTTCCCCTATAACGTCTTCTGGTTTTGGATCTCTTGCTTTCGGATATACTAACAATGCAGGTAATTCTCCATCCATTGTCAGCTCGGGCCACGGCTCGTTTGCAGGAGGAACAGCAAACGGTCTTGCTGGATCTGGGTCAATTCTTTCTTCAAACACAGGAAGTTTTGCTTTTGGTTATTCATCTACTGGTACAGGTATTAACTCTACTGGAGCAGGATCAATAGCCATGGGATATGCTTTTTCAGGTAATTTGAGCGCTACTGGTAATGGTTCGGTTGCTCTTGGTCAAGATGTTAATGCTACCGCTAACAACGCTTTTGCCCTTGGTAATGGCTTCACTAACTCTACGGCCTCCACCTTCCAGGTTGGCTTCACTGCAACACCTACATTGACAGTCAACTCGACCAATGTCGGTATCGGAACAACTTCGCCTTCAAATAGATTGGAAGTCTCAGGTAACGGATATTTCTCTGGGAATATTACGGGAGCAAATATTACAGCAACAGGAACTCTCGCGGTTACTTCGACAACCACAACTGGTGGTCTTTCAATCGGGTCACTTTCCGGTCTACTATGGGGAACTAGTGGTGCAGTATCAGCAGTATCAACTTCATCATTAGGTCTAGCTTCATCAGTCTCTCTATCAGCACTAACAGCTTCATTAACAAATGGATTTAATGCAAGATGGAATGGTAGTTCATTCATCAACTCTCTATTCCGTGACAATGGAACAGTGTCTGGTATCAATGCCACAACTTCAACTTCAACATTCCTTGTTCAGGGTACTTCAGGTATTGATCCATTTGACGTAGCTTCATCAAGTGGTGCTATGCTTTTCTCAATTACTGGAAGTGGGAATGTGGGTATTGGGACTACTACACCAGTAAGTACATTATCTGTGGTCGGTAACGCTTCAATTGGTATTGGAGCAGTTTCTGCTACTGGTAATCAAGGTTCTATTGCCTTAGGAAATGCACAGGGTTATACCATTAACTCTTCTGGTCTGGGCTCGTTAGCAGGAGGTTATGCTGTAAGTGGGAATATTACAGCATCGAATTATGCTTCATTTGCTTGGGGTAATAACGTCAATGCAACTGGCCGTATCTCAACAGCTTTTGGTGCTGGATTTACAAATTCAACAGATTCAACTTTCCAGGTTGGATATTCTGCAACGCCTACATTTACTGTCACTGCTAGTTCAGTCGGTATCGGCACCACCTCTCCCTCAAATCGTCTTGAAGTTGCGGGTAATTCATATTTCGGAGGAAATGTAACAGCAACCGGAACTCTGTCTGTCACATCAACAACTACAACCGGTGGTCTATCAGTCGCATCACTAAACGGATTACTTTTTGCAACAAACGGTGCAGTCACCCAGCTCGCTACTTCATCATTAAATCTAGCAACATTAACAGCTGCAAATTCAACCCTAACACTTGCTGGAGGATATAATGGAAGTACAACGAGAACAATTGGATTGAATCTTGCAAATCCAAATACATGGACTACACAACAAAATTTTAATATAAATGGATCAAGTGGTACTGGTGCAATAGCTATTGTTAATACCAGTGCTGGAAGTAATACAGGTTTTTTCAATATTATCGGTAGTGTAGGTGCTGAGGCAGCTGGAACCGCAGTCGGTGATTTCTTAATTCACAGTACTGACGGTGGAAGTGGCGCTAACCAGATTGACTTTTCAGCATCTAAGTCTGTTGACATGGCAATTAAAACAAATGGTTTTATTGGTATCGGCACCACCTCTCCCTCAAACCGTCTCGAAGTCTCAGGTAACGGATATTTCACTGGAAATTTAACTGGAGCAAATATTATTGCAACAGGAACTCTAGCCGTATCAGGAGGAACAACTCTTGCAAATGCCACAACAACATCTCTAGCAATTACAGGACTTTCAAATACAGTCCTTGCAGTAAATTCATTGGGTCAAGTTATTGCGACAACATCTTCTGCAGTAAATTTCTTTTCAAATTCTGGAGCAACAACAACCCTTAATACAGGCTCAATACTTACAGCAACAAATGGAACATTTGGAACTATTAATGCCACTTCATCTTTAAATGTAACTGGTACCACCACAACCTCTGGTCTCTCAGTAGCCTCACTATCAGGTCTACTTTGGGGAACTAACGGAGCTATATCAGCAGTATCAACTTCATCATTAGGTCTAGCTTCATCAGTCTCTCTATCAGCACTAACAGCTTCATTAACAAATGGATTTAATGCAAGATGGAATGGTAGTTCATTCATCAACTCTCTATTCCGTGACAATGGAACAGTGTCTGGTATCAATGCCACAACTTCAACTTCAACATTCCTTGTTCAGGGTACTTCAGGTATTGATCCATTTGACGTAGCTTCATCAAGTGGTGCTATGCTTTTCTCAATTACTGGAAGTGGGAATGTGGGTATTGGATCTTCAACCCCTTCATCTCTACTAACAGTTTCTGGTAATGGATATTTCGGGGGAAACCTAACAGCCACAGGAACTCTCACTGTCCTTGGAACAGCCTCGTCTACTTTTTCAGGATCGATCAATTCTGCGTCAGGTAATTTGGTGCTTCAGTCGAACGGTACAACAAACAATGTATTGTTGAATCCATATGGCGGAAATGTTGGATTGGGTGCTACGAGTCCACAAGCAAATTTACATATAAAAGAGACAGCCGGAATAGGCATGACGATCGAACGTCCTGCAAACTGTGGAACTTACGGATTCAATAATACTGGAAATGCTAGATTTCTAATGAACGTCGACACAAATAACAATCCGTCAATGGAATTCCATCATGGTACGGCAGGATGTACGCAAGGCACTGCTCTGTATGAAGACTGGGCATGGACAAACAATGCCGACTACGATTTCCGTTGGATCATGCAGGCTGCAACTGCACTCACAACTACTGGTAGTGCTGTTATGCAGTTGAACAACGGAAATGGTACAAGTGTCCTACGTGTTGGTCCAAGTATAACCACGTCAGCTTCAACTGTGGACATTGGGGGAAACCTATCTATAGGTAGTTATGGTGGGGTAAATGCCGCTCCTTCCAATGGATTAATTGTTTCTGGCAACGTCGGGATTGGGACAGCAACTGCAGCACAAAAATTGGATGTGAATGGTATTTTGACATTACAGGATGGTGGCGCAAGAACATATCCTGCTGGTTTGGCTACAGAATTAAATTCACAAATAATCGACTTCGGTATAAACGATGCAAGTTTAAATCGTTTTGGTACATATACTTCAGGTACACAAGGAGGATTTATCGCTATCGATACACGTGCTGGTTCAAATCTATATCACTTCTGGGGACGTGCTGCGGGTAGTACAAATAACACAGGTAATGAATTAATGTCGATTACAAGTTCAGGTTTTGTTGGAATAGGAACAACTACTCTATCAAACCGCCTTGAAGTCTCAGGTAACACATTCCTTGGAGGTAATCTAACAGCTACAGGAACACTAGCAGTATCTGGCGCCACAACCCTAGCCTCATCTCTAAACGGTTTCCTACAAGCAACAAACGGATTAGTATCAGCAACGTCAGGTCCATCAATTACTGCTCTAACAGGTATACTCACACCAGACCATGGAGGTACAGGAATTAATAATGGAGCAAGTACAATTACTCTAGCGGGTAATCTAACAACATCAGGAGCAAATCCACTTACATTTACAACATCAGGATCAACAAATGTAACGTTACCAACCACTGGTACATTAGTTAATTCAGCCGTAGCAACCCTTTCTTCACTAACATCTATTGGAACATTGGGGACTTTGACAGTATCAGGTCAAACAACTCTAGGTAATGCTTCATCATCGAACTTTACATCAAATGGTTTCCTAAATGTGACATCAACAACCACAACTGGTGGTCTCTCTGTGGCTTCTCTATCAGGTCTTCTTTGGGGAACTAACGGAGCAGTGTCTGCAGTATCTACATCGTCTCTAGGTCTAGCATCATCAGTTTCTCTATCAGCTCTTACAGCTTCGTTATCAAATGGTTTCGATGCAGCATGGAACGGAACATCATTTATTAACTCTCTATTCCGTGACAATGGAACAGTGACAGGTATCAATGCTACAACATCAACTTCAACATTCCTTGTGCAAGGTACATCAGGAATCAATCCATTCTCTGTTGCATCATCTTCTGGTGCCAATCTATTTAATATTCTTGCAAATGGGAATGTGGGTATCGGAACAACAACTCCCTCAAATCGTTTTGAAGTTTCTGGTAACACCTTCCTCGGTGGCAATCTTACAGCAACAGGAACTCTCGCAGTCGGATCTTCTGTTACATCATCAAACAACTCTTTTGCACTTGGTAATGCGGGTCCGGCATTTCCAATCATTGCTTCAGGAGTTGGCTCTATCGCTGCAGGAAATACTGGTGGAGCATCAGGTTCAGGTGGTATTACAGCGTCAGGACCTGGATCCTTCGCAATGGGTTATGCAGTTGGTTCTGGTGGAGGTACAATAAGTGCAACAAGTTCAGGTTCATTTGCTTTTGGAGTGTCTAACGGTAGTTCAAATTCAATTACTTCCGGAGGACTCGGTTCAGTAGCAATGGGATACACAAATGGTGGAGTAATCACTGCAAATGGTAATGGCGCTTTGGCTCTTGGATACAGTACATCTGGTTTGACATCAACAGGTATTGGTTCGGTTGCATTGGGTCAAGATGTCAATGCTACTGCCAACAATGCCTTCGCTCTCGGTTATCGTATTAATAACTCAACCGCTTCGACATTCAAAGTCGGTTTCAATGCGACACCAACACTGACTGTGACAGCTAGTAATGTAGGGATCGGAAGTACGAGTCCTACCACATTATTTGTAGCGAATGGAACTTCGACAATGCAAAATATTATTCCAATGGGTCCATATACTGGAAATATGTCTACATACAATCTTGGTGCATCTACAACACGATGGTCATCAGTTTGGGCACAAAATGTAAATATTGGAACTTCAACATGGTCACTAGCACAATCTGGTGATGGACGATTTGGAATATTTAATGCACCAAATGCTGGAGGTACTGAAGCACTTAGTATTTTGACTAATGGAAATATGGGCATCGGCACTACCTCTCCCTCAAATCGTCTTGAAGTCTCTGGCAACACATTCCTTGGTGGTAGTTTAACAGCCACTGGAACTATATCGTTCTCAAATAAAGCCGCCTTTCTTCCTGGCGATACCTATGGCATGACATCCATTACTGATCCGAACAATGGAGCTACAACTGCCGGAGTGATATATCCTCCAGTGAGCGGCCGTCGGTTCTATTTAGGAACATCAGGACAACAATTTTATTCTCTCAATCTTTCGAACCTTCAAACAGGCATAGAAGGGCTCGCGGCTCTAACTACCCCGATTGTTAACGTAGCAGATTCGAACCAAAGCATCCATTCTGGTGGTGGGCAACAACTTCAAGAGGACGCATATTGGGCCATAGTGCTTCGTGGAAACCATCAGACTGGAGGTACGAATACAAATGTTCTGACTGATTCCGCAGGTTCGGCAGGAGTATTGATTCCTTCGCAGCAGACGACTGCTCCTGCGCTCAAGGTATATGGAGCAGGGGGACAGACGGCGAATATCATGGAAATAGCGAGCTCATCTAATTCGGCTTTGTCTGTATTCAACAAGGATGGATGGCTCGGTATCGGAACAACAACTCCAACAAATAAATTGACAATACAAGGAGCTGGTAATACCTCAGCAACAGCCGCATTCAATGTAACTGGCGCAGATGGCGGTCCACACTTCTTTGTAAGAGATGATGGTAATGTCGGCATCGGCACAACAACACCTTCAAACAACTTCGTTGCAACAGGTACGATACAGTTCAATAGCCTCGGTGCTGGTACCGTCACGACCGATGCAAACGGAAAGCTTGTTATCACATCTGACGAGAGATTGAAGAATATACAAGGAACGTTTAATACTGGTCTCGATGCTATCCTTTCTCTTAATCCTATTGTATATAAATGGAATCAGTTGAGTGGTAATGATACGGGTACGACATACGCCGGTTTCTCTGCGCAAAATGTACAGGGTGTTATTCCGGAAGCGATAGGTCATACGCCGGATGGATATCTGACTCTCCAAGATCGTCCTATAGAAGCGGCACTTGTTAATTCCGTCAAACAGTTGAATTTCAACCTCAACACGCTTGCATCATCAACCGTCTCTACTGCTTCGAATCTCTCGACCTCTACAGCAGATCTCGCATTCCAGATCGCAGGTATAAACGCAAAGATGAATTCTCTTGCTTCATCAACTACATTTATTACTGGGCTTGCATCTTCGACTGCGGCAACAGTAGCTACGATCGCATCATCTACAGCTACAACACTTGAAACATCAAGCACCTTTATACAAGCTGTTGCGTTTGCGGTAAGTGAAATCTTGAAGGCAAGCGGAACATGGGTTTCAAATCAAGTGACTGCAGTTGTCGGAACATTTGGAAAGGTTATTGCTGGAAGGGTAGAGACTCAAACAGCTGCTGTAACAAATGGTCTCGAAATGACAGACTCTTCAACTGGTCAGATATATTGTGTACGTATTACAAACGGCGACTTTGCAAAAGTGCTCGGATCTTGTGGTGCTAGTGCGACCTCAACTTCTCCAATAGCAGCGACGACAACTCCGACAATTCCAGTTACTACAATTATTCCAACTGATTCTGGAACAACAACTGCGACAACATCGACACCAACTGCATCAACAACCACATCGACAGCATCCACAACGACACAATTTATAATCGTGCCGGTTGCAACAACCACACCTGTGACTACACCAGTAGTAACATCACCAACAGATGGCTCAACCACAACTCAAAATCCTGTTGTATCTCCAGCGGAGACACCTTCTTCGACTCCAGATTCAGGAACACCAACAGCACCTGTTGTACCGCCGACTCCTCCAACACCACCAGCTGACTCTTCCACACCTGCTTCAAATAGTGGTGCAGTAAGTGGAAACTAGCGCCCACTCCTTGACTTTATTTTGACCTCGTATATACTATTCATCACTTCAGATATGTTAAAAAACTTGAACTTAAGACGGCGAGAATAACACTTGAATAAAGTGTGATTTTCAGCCGCTTTAAAAAAGCGGTTTTTTTGAACAAAAAGCGAAAGCTTTTCACGGAACGACAGACATTTGACAAAAGAATACCCCGACAATTTTTCAATCAGGAGATTGTCGGGGAAAAAAGGTAAGGCGATTGCCTTTCTGTGTAAGGTCTTGCAAAAGGTCTTTTCGCGCAGAAAAAGCAATCGCTATGTTGTAAAAATTAAGTGAATAATTGTGGTTTTTAGATTTCCTAATAGGAAACTAAGAGCATATGGTGGATGCCTTGGCTAAAAGAGGCGATGAAGGACGCAGTATGGCGGCGATACGCTACGGGAAGGTGCCTAACAACCGTTGATCCGTAGATTTCCGAATGGGGAAACCCTCTGACTTCGAGTCAGAATCTTGATGCTTGACATCAAGAAGCGCACCCTGGGAAGTAAAACATTTCAGTACCAGGTGGAAAAGAGAACAATTGTTATTTCCTAAGTAGCGGCGAGCGAAAAGGAAAGAGCCCAAACCTACCCTTATTCATATGGCGCAATCGTTACCGCTTCGGCGGGGATGTTTGTTCCATTTGATTAAGGGTGGGGGTTATAAGGTAAGAACGTGATATTTATATCAGAGAAGTTAAAAAACAGTTTATTAGAAGAATGTTCTGGAAAGGACAGCCCTAGAAGGTGATAGCCCTGTAGTCGAAAATAAACAGTCTTCTTTGTTCTTATTCTTGAGTACCTCGAGACACGAATAGCTCGGGGGAATTTGCCGGAACTAACCGGTAAGGCTAAATACTCTTTTAGACCGATAGTGAACAAGTACCGTGAGGGAAAGGTGAAAAGCAGCCCGGTAAGGGCGGTGAAATAGACCTGAAACCATATGTTTACAAGGAGTAGAAGCGGTAGCAATACCGCGACTGCGTGCCTATTGAAGAATGAGCCAACGAGTTTTAGCATGCTGCAGGCTAAGGGCGAGAGCCCGGAGCCATAGGGAAACCGAGTGTGAACAGCGCGTACGTAGTATGCTAAAGACCCGAAGCCAGGTGAGCTTGCCATGAGCAGGGTGAATCAATGAGAAATCGTTGAGGAGGCCCGAACCGGTTAGCCGTGCAATACTATCGGATGACTTGTGGTAAGGAGTGATAAGCTAATCGAACCTGGTAATAGCTGGTTCTCTCCGAAATAGCTTTTGGGCTAGCGTCGAGAGTACCTCTGGGGGGTAGAGCACTGGAAGGTCCTGACAGGTCGAAAGATCCCGGGACCTATCAAACTCCGAATACCCAGAGTAAATTTCTTGGCAGTTAGACGGTGGGGGCTAAGCTCCATGCGTCAAAAGGGAAACAGCCCGGATCTCCATTTAAGGTCCCTAAATCTATACTAAGTACGCTTAAGGTGGTGTATTTTCTCAGACAATGAGGATGTTGGCTTAGAAGCAGCCATCATTTAAAGAAAGCGTAACAGCTCACTCATCGAGAGAATATGCGCCGCAGATAATCGGGGTTAAGTATAGTACCGAAACTGAGGATTATATATTTCTTCGGAAATATCTAGTGGTAGGAGAGTATTCCACTCTGCTGTGAAGGCAAAGGCGTGAGCCATGCTGGAGCGTGTGGAAGTAAGAATGTTGGCACAAGTAACCACAATGCCGGTGAGAATCCGGCACGCCGAAAGATCAAGGTTTCCTTGGCTATGCAAATCAGCCAAGGGTTAGTCGGCCCTAAGGGGATGGCGAACGCCGTACCCGATGGACACATGGTTAATATTCCATGACTTTTATGTGCAGTGATGGAGGGACGAAGTGTAGTATGTATGGCTTGTTATTGGATTTGAGTGCGTGCTCGAAGGAAATGGTGTAGGCAAATCCGCATCATGTCTTTAATGACAGTTCCAAAGAGAGCGCAAAGGTAGGGGTTCGCCCTTATCAATCATACAAAGCACGCTTCCAAGAAAAACTTCTAAACTTATGCATGTAAAAACCGTACCGCAAACCGACACAGGTGATCAGCTCGAGTAGAGTAAGGCGAACGAGTGAGAGGTCTCCAAGGAACTCGGCAAAAAAGCAGCCGTAACTTCGGAATAAGGCTTGCCCTTCGACCTACAGACGCAAGTTTGTAGCAAAAGGGGCCGCAGCTAAAGTATCTCTGGCAACTGTTTATCAAAAACACAGCTCCCTGCGAACTCGTAAGAGGATGTATAGGGGGTGACACTTGACCAATGCCAGAAGGTCAAACAACGCCGTTGCTATGTCGCAAGATGTAGTGGTGAGTGCTGTAAGCCCTGGTGAATGTCGGCCGTAACTATAACGGTCCTAAGGTTCTCGATTTGTTGCAAAACAAATCGAGAAGGACTGGGACTGTTATGTAGGCAAAAGTGAGTTTAGATAAATATGTTAAATCAGTACACAAATAAAGCTACCTTCAGTGCAGTAATGCAATGAAAGTCCATATATGACTACCAAGAGACCAGCGTCATACGTCCTACTTCGAAAGAAGAGGATGAAGAAAGAGTCCAACGTTGAGGAATAGTTGAGCGAAATTCCTTGTCAGGTAAGTTCTGACGCGCACGAATAGTGTAATGACTGGAGAACTGTCTCGGAGACTTGCTCGGTGAAAATACAATATCGGTGAAGATGCCGATTACCTGCAGTTAGACGAAAAGACCCTAGAAGCTTTACTGCAACTTGATATTGAGTGTACGTTTTGCATGCGTAGCGTAGATGGTAGGATTTGAAGTTTTTCTTTCGGGGAAGATGGATCCGTCGATGAAACACCATTCTTGCGTGATGTACATTCTAACCCCTGCGGCAAAAACGCAGGGAGACAGTATCTGGCGGGCAGTTTTAGTGGGGCGCTATCCTCCTAAAAAGTAACGGAGGAGTTTAAAGGTAAGCTAGGCGCGAATGGAAACCGTGCCGATAGTGTAATGGCATAAGCTTGCTTGACTGTAAGACGTACTTGTCAAACAGATGCGAAAGCAGAACATAGTGAACCGACCATTCGCATTAGATGCGGTGGAAGATTATCGGACAAAAGCTACTCTAGGGATAACAGGCTGGTTGCGCCTAAGAGTTCATATCGACGGCGCAGTTCGGCACCTCGATGTCGGCTCAACTTATCCTGGGGCTGGAGAAGGTCCCAAGGGTATGGCTGTTCGCCATTTAAAAAGTTACGCGAGCTGGGTTCAGACCGTTCAGAAGTGGACGGTCGCATCAAGAAAAAGTGCGATTTCGACTGTTGAACAGTCTGAATCACTTCGAGTTTATTTTCGTTTATTAAAAGAATAGGAAAGTTTTGACCAATCATACACGGCGGTCGCATATAGTAATATATGATGATCAAGTTGATTAGTATCGGTGGAGTCCCGAATCAGCAGACGACCTAGCAAGGTCGCGTCATGGACGCGACTTCCAGGCAATTTGATGAGAGGATGATACCGAGGGAAGTTTGTGAAATTTTCACAGATGCCCGTAGAGACTAAACATCAACACTCCGACCGAGCAGAGTCGCCCTTGGGGCAACTATGTGACATCGGAACAAGCTATAGTCCATTGCGCACAGTAATGTGTGATAACAAGCGTGAGACAGGTTGGTCTCCTATCTACTGCAGGCGTTGATTCTTGAGGGGATTTGACTCTAGTACGAGAGGACCGAGTTGAACTGACCTCTGGTCTACCTGCTGTTCCGCCAGGAGCATCGCAGGGTAGCTATGTCGGGAATGGATAACTTCTGAAAGCATCTAAGAAGGAAGCCAGCCCCAAGATTAGGAATCGTTTGAGACCCCTAGGAGATGACTAGGTTGATAGGCTTTAGGTGTACGCGCCGTAAGGCGTTAAGCCGTGAAGTACTAATTCGTCGATTCCTATTAGGAAATCTGAAAATCTACAATTATTTACAAAAATAATTACAACAAAGTTATGCAACTTTAAAATGCGATATTTGAAAACTGAAATGTGGACGGATGTCTGTTCTGTGGACGCCCGTAATGCGCTCCCGCCGCGTGAATTGCAAGCGCAAAATCGGTACAGGACGGTCGCCCCGCAAAGAGTTCTGGCGCCATACAGTAAATTCCTGTGTGAAAAGCTACCAGGCAGGCATCCTCCACAATACCCGAATTTTATTCGGGTCCACATTTCAGTTTTCAAATAGAAGGTACCTTTACAATTGAGTCCTATGTTCTGGTGGTTTGGCGCTATGGAAACACCCGTTCCCATTCCGAACACGGCAGTGAAACGTAGTTGCGGCGATGATAGTCCTTTTGGGCAAAAGTAGCTAGCCGCCGGTACAGAGTACTCAATTACCAAATTGACCCCGGGTCAATTACTAAATGAATCTGATTATAAGCCGCTTTTGCGGTATTTTTTATTTTTCTAAATGAAAGCTATGTGTGATATAATGTCTTCACTATGAATAAAAACCTAAAACCAATAGGAACCCTTTTTCTTGACACGTGGAAACTCTATAAAAAACACTTAAACCTACTCGCTCTAGTAAGTGTGATTCCTTTCATCTTTGCAGGTGTAAAAATGGCCATCTATCGTTCGGAATACGTGACAAGCCCTCTATCTGCGGTGTGTATTGTTCTCGTCGCGGCTATTTTTAGCGTATTATATCTTGTCTTCGTCTTCGCTCTTCCACTTGCGGTGAGCGAAGCTATAAACGAAGTTCACAATGGCAAGATACCAGATGTGGCAAATGTATACACAAAAGTATTTAAGCACCTTGTCCAGTATCTTCTTGTTGCACTTTTTGTGGCTATAGTAACGATCGGCGGATATATGCTTTTTGTTATTCCTGGAATTATTGCCGGGATATATATAGCTTTCGCAATGTACACATATTATTTTGAACATAAAAAGGGAATGGACGCGCTTATTCTGAGCGCGTGGTATGTCAAAGGATTTTGGTGGGATATTCTTACCCGAAAGATTTTCCTCGCCATTATTATCCTTGTCGCCTTGCTCGCTTTCGTCTCAGTTGTTGGGGGGATCGTCCTCGGTCTAGGTTTTGGTTTTGGTGTATTCACATTCCTTTTCGACCTATTCCTCTTTATGGTTGTCTTGCCTTTTGCGATGACATTTTCATATCTTTTGTATAAAGATGTAAAATCAATCAAGGAAAATTCAGGACATGCGGAGCCAACAAAAGCTTTTATCGATGAAGCGGAAAACATTTTTGTTGGACTTCTTGTAATTGCTGCTATTGCCCTCATCGTCTTCTTTTTCCTAAACGCTGTGCCGGTTCCTCATTTGACAGTACGATAATTTAATTATAAATAGTAATGGCAACGTGGGCTACAAAACGGAAGATAGAATATATAAGCATCATACTTGGTGCACTGCTTCTTTTTGTTGGGTTGCCGGCATTTCTTTACCTCTATAAGGCACCGACGTGTTCAGATGGTATACAAAATCAAGGAGAAAAAGGAATCGATTGTGGAGGTCCGTGCAAAAAACTTTGCCAGTCAGAGTTTCTTCCAGCAGTCGTCCCTTGGACTGATTCCGAGAAAGTCGCGGACGGCCTCTACAATCTTGCGGCATATATTGAAAACCCAAATATCAACGGCGCGGCAGTCAACGTACCGTATCAATTTTCCGTTTATGATAGCGACGGGGTGCTCGTTGTTGAGTCACGTGGCCTTGTGACAATTCCTCCAAATAGAAACACTCTCGCTTTTGTTGGCGCTGTCGCTACAGGAAAGCGCATTCCAGGAAAGGGTGGTATCACATTCAATTTCCTTCAGCCGCCAGTCTGGCATCTATCCCACGACAATCTTTCAAACCTCTCGGTCTCAGACAAAAGATACAATGAAGACTTAAATAGTTCTTCGCTCCAGGTAACTCTGACAAACAAAAGTCTTGTCCCGATAAGAAACATCGACGTATATTCTGTACTCACTGATACTGATGGAAATCACCTCGCTTTTTCAAAGACACTTATTGATCAAATAGATGGTGGTAGCCAAGTCCTCGCTCCGTTTACATGGCCATTTTCAAACGGGGGAAAAGTCGTGTCCGAAGAAATTTTGCCAGTAGTAATGCCAGTTTTTGAATCCCAATAAAATGAAGAAAGTTGCAATCGCCGCATCAAAGATAGATTGGATACTTGTGGCGGCAGTAGTGCCGCTTTTGGCCGCTGGGCTTGTGACGATGAATTCATTTACTGGCGAGACAAATATCTTTACCCGCCAGCTCATATGGATTGCTATCTCCATCGGTCTTTTTTTTGGTTTGAGTTTTATTGATTTTCGTTTTCTTCGAAAAACATGGGTGTCAGTAACCCTATTTTCACTTTCATGCCTTAGCTTGGCCTTACTTTTCACTGTCGGACACGTTTCGCGTGGAGCGGCGAGCTGGTTTTCTCTTGGTGCATTCTCACTTCAACCCTCCGATCCTATCAAGCTTGTTATTATCATTATCTTGGCGAAATATTTTTCGAGGCGGCATATCGAAATTGCAAATATTCGGCATATCCTTGTTTCTGGTTTTTATGCTTTTGTTATTTTCACTTTTGTTCTTATTCAGCCGGCACTTGGTTCTGCCCTCATCATATTTTTTATCTGGCTTGGCATGGTGCTCGTCTCGGGTATTTCGAAAAAACATTTACTCGCGATGCTTCTCTTGGGGATCGTCGCATTTGCCGGGCTATGGAGCTTTGGGCTTAAAGATTTTCAAAAACATAGGATAGTAAATTTTATTCATCCGCTCGCGGACATTCGGGGGACGGGCTACAACGCATACCAGTCGACAATCGCAGTCGGTTCGGGTGGGCTTTTCGGAAAGGGTGTTGGCTATGGTACGCAATCAAGACTTAAGTTTTTGCCGGAATATCAAACAGACTTTATTTTTGCTGCATTTGCCGAGGAATGGGGATTTTTCGGTATTCTTATAGTCTTTTTTCTTTTCAGCATTGTCATATGGAGAATTATTCTGGCGGCCTTATCTGGTGAGACGAATTTTGAAATCCTGTTTGGAGCTGGCGTAGCTACACTTATCATCGTCCATTTTTTCATAAACGTAGGGATGAATATACAGCTTTTGCCCGTCACTGGTACGACGCTGCCATTTTTAAGCTATGGAGGAACGCACCTCGTAACAGAGTTCACCGCTCTCGGTATCCTCATGGGTATGCGCAGGTATGGCCGTGCAGCTCACAAAGATGTTACGAGTAATGAATTTATCGGGCCGAAGTAAGGCTGTCCCAGGTCGCATCAAAAAGATGTCGTCTTGTCTCAGCAAATCTTTCGTTTTCAACAACAAAAAGAGTGTTGTCCCAGCGTGGTGAAATGAAAGCTACGAATTCTTCGGATATAACCTCAGTGAAGGGGAGTGTTATTTTTGATGAAAGAAATCTTGATGCGCGGTTTTCCTTTTGATCCTTTGCGACAATGCTTCGCGCATATGGAGAGTCGACGATGATCTGCTTACTCGAAACACCAAGCGCCCGCTTGTTTTTAATAATTTCATCGAGAATATATTTTTCCTTTACGAAATCGAGAAAGCTCGCTCCATCGGTGATGATACGAAATTCTTTTGTCTTTGAATTGAATATCTTATCCCAAATCTGCTTGAAGCCGCTTGGTCCGTACAAGAAATATATTCTTGGTTTTTTAAATACCGAATGTTCACGTGCGTCGAGAGCCTCCACTGCGTCCTCTGTTTCTGATAGTCTTTCCTTCGCTCGCTTTAAAAGATAGCGGGGAAGCTCGGCGAGATAGTATATTTTTTTATTTCGTTTTGTCTCAAAAATCGCGCCAGCAGCGAGGAGTTCGTCGAGAATATAATAGACCGTCGTACGTTTGAGTCCTGATTTTTCAGCAAGTGTTTGCACTGTTGACTCACCAAGCTCAAGTGCTGCGAGGTAGATCCTGGCGGCTTTGTCGCTTAGTCCCATATTTTGAATGAGGCGCACATCGTCTTTTATTGTTTTTTCCTTAGACATTTGATTGGTATTTTACGCTTATCTATAGCCGTAGTATACACGTTATACTATATTTTGTCCACTTTTTCGACAAAATATATTGTGAATAGCTTCCTGGAGGCGTATTGTGTAAACAGAAAGGATGCTTGCCAAACCTGCCAATAAATGGTAGAACTTTGCGAGCATTAGATCTATGAAAAAACACACATCATCCAACAACGTTGAAATCTACATCGGCGGCTGCACAGGCTCGACCGTCGTATCGGCAGAGCGCATCTTCCACTTGGAGGCGCGCGGTATCACTGACGCAGCTACCGTCATCAGTCGTCCGGTATCGCGTGCGACATTTGGCACGCAGACGACGTCAATTGCCATCCTTATGGGATCGACCGGCGTCCTTATTGACAACGGCACCGGCGTTCAGCAGGCGAGTGAGTGGCTCAAAGCGAAGGGTGCGATGCAAGTCTTTATCCTTCAGAGTCATTATCATCTCGACCACATCTCCGGCCTGCCGTTCAATGGTTTCCTCATGAACAAGAACACGCCGGTGAAGGCGATCTACGGTCCGACCCTCCCTGGTGGTTTCGACTTCGACTATGTGATGAAGTATTTCTTTATCGCTCCGTTTTGGCCGGTGTGGCCGAAGAAGTTCGGCATCGAGCTGCCTATCCACGCGTTCGTTCCCGGTGAGACCATTCCCGTTATGGGTGGTATCAAGACAATGCTCTTGAATCACGACGGCGGATCTGTTGCATACAGAATCCCTACTCCCGCAGGTGATATTGTCATCGCGACGGACAACGAACTCTCGAACAGCGAGATTCGCGAACGTTGTGCAAGTTTCTTTTCCGGAGCAGCGCTTGCCTACATTGACCTTCAATACCGTAATGACGAGTATGATAACAAGGCAACCATTGGTCCGGGGGAAACAACGATGTCTCGCAAAGGGTGGGGTCATTCGACCCCGAGCATGCTCGTCCAGACATACGAGCTTATGGTGAATGCCCCGAAGAGAACACTCGTCGGGCACCACGATCCGAAGCGCTCCGACGAAGACTTATTTACCTTCGAAGGGGAAATGCAACGTGCATTGTCCCACTTGGGCACAACAGTCACCTTTGCCCGGGAACACAAGGTCTATGAGCTTGCGCAAGACTTGGAGTGAATCAAATCAAAACCCTCTGCACAGGTGTGCGGCGGGTTTTTTAATTTTAGATTTCAGATTTAATTTTTATATAAACTGAACGTTTTTTCGTACATGCCGCTTATTGGAAATTTTTCTTTTATAGATGTGTGGAGGGCTTTGGCATAGTCTTTTTCTGTTGTTTTATGTTTGAGCATAAATTCAATAGCGTGCGCTATTTCCGAAGGTTTTTTTGGTTGAATGAGGACCCCTGACGACATGTCATCGATAAGTTCGGGGATGCCTCCGACTGCCGTGGCTATTACTGGGACTTCCGCGTAAGCTGATTCAAATATGACGTAGGGAAGGCCTTCTTTTACTGATGTAAGCAGAAAAACGTTGAATGCCTTAAGATACGCTGACGCTCCCGGTATATATCCAGCGAGATAAACATTATTTTTAAGCTCTAGCTTGTCTATCTGTTGTTGAAGAGTGTCTCTCAGTTCTCCGTCACCAATGATTACGACCGCAAGTGTGGGGAATTTCACCACAGCTTCTTTCACCGCTTCAATAAGATAGGTGAGTCCTTTGTTGTGGTGAAGTTCTGATATTGTGCCGAGAATAGTCCGCTTTGATAGGGAAGTGTTGATAGTTTTTTCAATCATTTCAATAGCCGCAGTGTGTGGAACAAAATGTGGAGGAACTATTCCAAGAGGGATATGGCATATCTTTTTTTGGACAAAAGGGAACAATAGCGCCTGGTCCGTCTCTTTTTTGGAAAGGGTTATTGTTGTAGTTGTGCATATCATGGTAAGCCATGAGAAAAATGCGATAGAAGCCTTTTCATGTCGAGGTCTATCTTCGTTCCATGCCCAGCCGTGAGCTGTGTAAATAATCTTTGGAACCCGGCGTAATCTTCCAGCAAATGCTCCGATCCCGCCAGCTTTTGGACTATGAAGGTGGAGGATGTCAGGCTTCTCAGCTTTGATAATATGCATAAAATCTTTGAAAGAATGTGTGTCACCACCGACAGAAATGTCGCGACGTAATGAATTCATTTGTATCGTCCTAACTCCCGCCTCTTCGAGTTTTTGTTTCAGTGCTCCATCTCCACCAAGTGCCACCACCACATCAAAGCCTTCTTTTTTTGCTTCAGTTGCGAGGTCAAATACGTGCCGTTGTGCGCCACCCCAATTTGATTTTGTTATCCCGTAGAGTATTTTCATACTTTTACATTATCACGTTTTTTAGTGTATGATAACCACATTATGGCGACCATCAATAAAATAACAAGCAAAAAGCAGGTTTTTCTTCTGTTTCTCGGAGATCTTCTCGCCCTTATTGCCGCTCTTTTTATAGCTACCGTGGTGAGATATGGAGAGTTGCCAAGTGAAGTCCTTTTTGTTTCCCACCTCATACCGTTTTCATTTTTGTTTATTATTGCAATCGGTATATATTTTATTGCCGGTCTGTACGAAAAACACACATTTGTTTTGAAACAGAGAATTCCGCGTATCTTGATCCAGGTTCAAATCATAAATGCAATTATTGCGGTAGCATTCTTTTATTTTGTTCCGTATTTTTCGATTACCCCAAAACTGTTTCTTTTCATCTATCTTTTGCTTGCCCTTATTCTCACAACATGGTGGAGAATGGCAATGTTGTATTTGTTTGAGACCAAACGTAGCGTTTCTGCGGTGCTTCTCACAACACGCACAGCAACCGAAATTGATGAACTTCGAAGTGAGGTTGAGCACAATCCAAGATATGGGATTCATTTCGAAAATAGTATCTCTCCCGAAACACGCCTTGTCGTAGCTGATTTCGGGGATAAAAATACACATTCACAGATACCGGCGTTGTATAAGCTCATTTTTTCTGGCGTTGAATTTATTGATTTACGTCAGTTGTACGAAGATTTATTTGACCGAGTCCCTCTTTCTCTTGTGGATGATGCGTGGTGTCTTGAAAACATCTCCTCAACTTCAAAAACTGTTTTTGACTTCGCAAAGCGATGTATGGACATGATCGTTTCACTTATCATAGGTGTCATATCTCTCGTTTTCTATCCATTTGTTTATATCGCTATAAAAATTGATGATGGCGGCGTTATTTTCAGTACCCAAGAGCGCGTCGGTCAAAATGGCAGCCGCGTAAAGATATTTAAATTTCGCACAATGAGTGTGGCGAATGACGGTGGCAAATGGGGAAGCCAGGTAAATGTTGTCACTCGAATAGGAAAATTTCTTCGTAAGAGCCGAATAGATGAACTCCCTCAGCTCTGGAATGTTTTTCGTGGGGATGTGTCGCTTATTGGCCCCCGACCTGAATTCCCAGATCCTGTCGCTTCGTATTCGTCAGCAATTCCGTATTACAATTTACGCCACATCGTAAAGCCGGGGCTTTCTGGATGGGCACAGATTTATCATGAAAAACATCCTCACCACGGCATAGATACCGAAGAGACGAAAAATAAAGCATCGTACGATCTTTATTACGTAAAAAACCGCTCATTCTTTCTTGATATTAAAATAGCTCTCCGTACACTCAAGGTGCTCATCTCGTTTATGGGAAAATAATCGCATCGTAAGAATCAATGAAAAAATATATTGTTACAGGCGGTGCTGGTTTTATAGGCTCTCATCTCACTGATGAACTTATTTCCCAGGGGCACGATGTCATCGTTGTCGACAACCTTTCAAGTGGGTATAAAGAAAACATACATTCCAAAGCTGTTTTTCAGCACATAGATATTCTTGATAAAGATGCGCTTAAAAAAGCTTTTGCTGGAGCGGATGGTGTTTTCCATATGGCTGCTATCGTCAGTGTGCAGTATTCACTCGAACATCCTGAAGAAACATATGAGATAAATGTGACTGGAACAAAAAATGTTGTTGAAGCAGCACGTGCAAATGGCATTAAAAAAGTGGTCTTCTCATCCTCTGCCGCGGTGTACGGAGACTATGACGGGGGAGATCCTATAGATGAGTCTTTTCCACTCAATCCAAAAAGTCCGTACGGCGAACACAAAATGCTGGGAGAAAAAATTGCCGACTTCTCGCTCCGCTATTTTAATGTCTATGGCAACCGTCAACGCGCAGATAGTCCATACGCAGGGGTGATTGCCCAATTTATGAAGAAACATCGTGAAGGCAAAGCACTTACTCTCTTTGGAGATGGATCCCAGACCAGGGATTTTGTGAGTGTTCTTGATGTTGTCGACGCAAATATAAAAGCTATGGAGTCCATCATTCAAAAAGACGTTGTAAACATTGGATCCGGTGTATCAGTCTCAATAAAAGAGATCGCCGAAATTCTTGGTGGGGAGATTCAATATTTACCGGCGCGAATTGAACCAAAAAATTCAAAGGCCAATATAAGCAAAGCCAAAAAACTTCTTACATGGGCTCCGCGTCAGGAATTGCGTTATTTCTTAAAATCCATATAATAGGCTTTACATTCATTTTATGATCAAAACACGAGCAATTGCAGTATTTATATTGATTGGTGCATTAGCACTTGTATTTTTTAATCGTTATGGAGGGGTGCCATTTAAGCTCGGTCTCGACCTCGCTGGTGGAACACACCTCGTGTATCAGGCAGATGTTAGTAAGCTTGCAGCTACTGATGTGAGTTCGTCCATGGATTCACTTCGAAATGTTATTGAGCGACGCGTAAACCCATACGGTGTTGGAGAGCAGCTTGTCCAAGTAGAGAGTGGAAGTTTCTTTAGTTCAAAAGGGGCTGAACAAAAGCTCATCGTTGACCTTCCTGGTGTAAGCGACGTCAACCGTGCTGTTGATACTATCGGTCAGACCCCTGTTCTCGACTTCAGACTTTTGACGAGCGCTGACCAGCAGGCAATCGTCGCAAGCACAAGCTTAAACGATGCAGGGAAGAATATTGCCATGGGACAAAAGTTCCAGGATATCGGCCTTACCGGAAAAATGCTTCAGACTGCACAGCTTGCCTTCGATCCAAACACAGGCCAGCCTTTGGTTAGCCTTGTCTTTACGAGTGAGGGAAGCGACCTCTTTGCAAGCACGACAAAAGCAAATATTGGCAACACTCTTGGTATTTTCCTTGACGGAGCACCGATATCTCTTCCTGTCATCCGTGAACAAATCACAAACGGCAAAGCTCAGATCTCAGGAAACTTCGATATTACATCTGCCCGAAAGCTCGTATCAAATCTAAAATACGGTGCATTGCCTGTACCGATAAAACTTCTTTCCACAGCAAGCATCGGTGCATCTCTAGGTGAGTCTGCGCTCAAGGGGGGTATGAAAGCCGGTATTCTCGCATTTATCGTCATCGCTTTCTTCCTCATCCTTTGGTACCGATTACCTGGAGTTGTCGCAATCATTTCTCTTGGTGTCTATACCGTCATTATGCTTACATTGTTTAAAATGGTTCCGGTCACCCTAACTGCCGCTGGTATCGCTGGATTTATTCTGTCGATCGGTATGGCCGTCGATGCAAACATCCTTATCTTCGAGCGAATGAAAGAAGAGCTCCGAAAAGGTCTTCCTATGTGGGATGCAATGCATGAAGGGTTTGGTCGTGCATGGCCTTCTATTCGTGACTCAAACTTGTCGAGCCTTATCACCGGTGCAATCCTTTACTACTTTGGTAGTTCATCTGTCATCACCGGTTTTGCTCTCGTCTTTATTCTCGGTGTTGCGGTCAGCATGTTCACCGCTGTCACAGCATCACGAATGTTCCTTTACGCAATTTCACCTTCAAAAGGAGGCAAAGTCGCACGCTTCCTCTTTAGCAACGGGTTTAGCCTATTAAAAAAATAACATGTTCGTCGTCACATACCGAAAATTTTTCTACATCTTCTCAGCAATCTTGATCGCGATTTCAATCGGCGCCTATGTAAAATGGAATTTGAATTACGGCATCGATTTTAAAGGTGGAACGCTTGTTGAAGTTGACTATCCAAAAGCTGCCTTTCCAGATGGCCGTCCTGCTCAAAGCGTCGTAGCGTCAAATATCGCTCCGCTTAATATCGACGCAACAATACGTCCCGTTGGTGACACCGGCTATATGATCCGCGCTCGAAGCCTTGAACAAAGCGAGAAAGTTTCTCTCGAGAGCGTCCTTTCAGTCGGCACCACAACAAACATAAACATCGCTACTGGCGCGACAACTACCGTCGCGGGTGCAGTAGAAAAACAATTTGACTCAATCGGTCCCGTTCTCGGTGCTGAAGCAGGAAGAAAAGCAGCGTTCTCGATTATCCTCGTTATTCTCGCTATCGTCCTCTTTATCGCCTATGCCTTCCGACAAGTTTCAAAACCAATTTCTTCTTGGAAATACGGTATCGTCGCTATCATCGCCCTCATGCACGACATCTTTATCCCTACCGGCGCATTCGCACTTCTCGGACATTATGCTGGATATGAAGTCGACACTCTTTTCGTCACTGCACTTCTTGTTGTGCTTGGTTTCTCTGTCCACGATACTATCGTTGTGTTCGACCGAGTCCGCGAAAACTTAAAGCACGCTCCCGCAAAAAAGCCGTTTGATGAAATCGTCGGGGAAAGCATCAGTCAGACATTTACTCGATCTATCAACACGTCTTTGACGACATTGCTCGCCCTCACAGTCTTGTACCTTTTCGGAGGCGAAACAACAGCGCATTTCTCCCTCGCGCTTATCATCGGTATCGCAGCTGGAACATATTCATCCATCTTTATCGGATCACCGCTTCTTGTTACACTAGAGAAGTGGCAGGCAAAACGAGCGGGGAAGTAGCTAAAAGGACCGAATTTTTATTCGGTCCACGCCAAAGTAGCTCAGTTGGTAGAGCGCATCTTTCGTAAAGATGAGGCCCCCAGTTCGATCCTGGGCTTTGGCTCCAATCCACCAGTAGTTTTTGGTTCGTTTGGCTCGTACTCTTTTTGGGACAAGAACCCTTCCTAAAGCAGAGCCCTCCAGAAAATCGTACAGTTGAAGCCAACTGTACGATTTTCTGGTGGGTGGTCTTTCTTGAATATATAGCTGAATCCGTCCAAGCTATTGAACCATTACGCACAAGTGTGTACGGGGGTTGATTTTTTATATTTAAATACCTTTGTACCTTTTCCGTTTTCTGATAGGCTGTATCCTATGAACGCCTTGACCGACGCTGAAAAAATAAAAGAGCGCATTTCTGAAATCGAAGCTGCAATGCAAGCGGTTGATTTTTGGAGTGATTCGGCAAAGGCACAGGCGACGGTGAAAGAGCTGCAGTCCCTCAAAGAAGAGCTTGAAAATCCGGGCTCAAACGATCCGAGCCGAAGGTATGACAAAGGCGATGCTGTCATGACTATTTTCTCGGGAGCGGGCGGAGACGATGCGGAAGATTTTTCGGCAATGCTGTACCGAATGTATCGAAAATTTTGCGAAAGAGAAGGCTGGCTTATGCAGCTTATTCATCAAAATGAAAATGACCATGGCGGCTATCGGAATATTACTGTTGAAATCAGCGGCAAGCCAATTGTTATAAAAGGGACTGGTAAAAACGACAAAGAAGGAAAAGCTGGAAAAGATAGCGAAAAGCGTGGACCGTACGGCACGCTTAAAAATGAATCGGGAGTACATCGCCTTGTCCGCATCTCACCATTCAATTCAAAACAACTTCGACAGACATCATTCTCAATGGTTGAAGTTATTCCAAAATTTGAAAAGACAAATGAAGTTGATATCGAAATCCCCGAAAAAGAACTTGAAATTTCAATAGCAAAGTCAGGAGGTCCCGGAGGACAAAATGTAAACAAGCGTGAGACGGCAGTGCGTATCGTCCACATCCCAACAAAGCTTTCCGTGCATGTCACATCCGAACGATCACAAGCGCAGAACAAAGAAAAGGCAATGGATATTCTCCGAGGTAAAATTTTTAAGCTCCGCGAAGACGAGCGGGTGGCACGCGAAAAGGGTATGTATATTTCAAAGACAACATCCATAGAATGGGGGAATCAAATTCGTTCATATGTCCTTCATCCCTATAAAATGGTCAAAGATCACCGGACTGATATCGAAACATCACAGATAGACGCTGTGCTTGAGGGGGGTATTGACATGTTCCTATAAAAGTGCTAGTATAGCCGCTAGTAAGGCTTTTTATGGCCTTTTTGCACAAAACAAACACAAAACAAAACCACAGAAAAAAAGGAAAAATATGACGAAACCACTCATGATCGGCGTCGGTGTTTTTATTACCACTGCCGTCCTCTTCGCGCTCATCACGACAGGCCTAGACTTCAGTTATCCCGGTGGCGTCTGGTATGGCATCCTGCCCTTGGCCTTCAAAATGGGCGGCGGCGCTCCGATCGCATTCAAGGCCGCCCTTTCCGGGTTGGTCATCCTGACACTTCTCCTCTGCCGCCTTTTGATCGCCATCGCGATTGGCGGGCTCATCGGCCTGATTGTCTATTGGACACTGGCATTCCTCGGTAAAATGTTTACCCGTGTGGATGAACCCGGCGTCAATACTGTCACAGGCTTGAGCCCGGCCGCATTCAGTGGCCCGAAGATTCCCGCTGATCCGAATCCTCCAGGTGTGCCGTCGTCTCGGACGTTTTAATCGTCCAGTCAGAAGTTTCACAATCGCCCGCGTGCATCACGCACCGGGCGGTTTTTTTATGATATAATTTGAAGAATGATATATTTCGATAAGGTATCAAAGACCTACCCAGACAAGTCGGTTGCGCTTGATAGCGTCAGTTTTACTGTAGAAGCAAAGGAGTTTATTTCTATTGTTGGCCATTCCGGATCGGGGAAGACAACTTTGCTTAAAATGCTTATTGCCGAAGAAATCCCAAGCCATGGCTCTGTATTTATTCAATCAAAAAATATCCACAAACTGAAGCGTAAGGATATGATTCACCATCGTCGCCGTGTTGGGACAGTCTTCCAGGATTTTCGTCTCATTCCAAACAAAACAGTCTATGAAAATATTGCTTTTGCCATGGAAGCCGCCGGCCGGCATGACAATGAGATTTCCTCAGATGTTCCCAATGTTCTCGACCTTGTCAATTTAGGTCACAAGATATGGAGTTTTCCGCACGAGCTTTCTGGCGGAGAAAAGCAGCGGGTGGCTATTGCTCGGGCGATTGTAAATCAGCCGGATATTATTATCGCAGATGAACCGACTGGAAACCTCGACCCCGTAAATACTCTCGAAATAGTCAAAATTTTAAAAAAGATAAATGAGCTCGGCACAACAGTGATTATTACCACTCACAACAAAGGTGTCGTTGAGCACATTGGTGGCCGCGTTATTACGCTGGAAAAAGGGAAGGTGATTCGTGACGACAAACATGGGAAGTACACTCTCTAAATAAAAAATTCGTCTGTGTTTTCAGAAACAGAAAATTTCTGGTGAAATTTTCTTCATCCTCGACGCCTTCGCGTCTGCGGGGGTTCCTCAAACACAGACGAATTTTTTATTTAGAGAGTCACCTTTTAATATAAGAAAAATCGTTACATATAAGTCTTTATAGATGAAAAACACCACCACTCACTTCTTTAGAACATCCGCAGTCCGAAGAGGACGAGGACCGAGGAAACTTTTAGCAAAAATTTTCCGTTTCTAAAAAAGTGAGTGGTGGTGTTTTGAGGCTATGATATACTTATGTGTAATGATTTTCACTAATTCCAAAAGAATAATTCGCGCAGGATTCGTCAGTTTTTGGAGGAATTGGTTTTTGTCGTTGTCTTCCGTTATTATTTTGACCCTCGCGCTATGTATATTTGGCAGCATGCTTTTCGCGAGCGCATTTGGCAATTCTCTTATTGCTCAGGTCAAGGATAAAGTTGATATCAACGTCTATTTCACCCTCAATGCATCCGAGTCTGATATTTTAGCTTTAGCAAAAACAGTGTCGAAACTTCCGGAGGTGGCAAGTACTGCATACGTTTCAAGCACCACCGCTCTCGCAAATTTTCGAGACAAATGGCAGAACAACAGCCTTATCCTCCAAGGGCTTGACGAAGTCGGCACAAATCCTCTGCCCGCGTCGCTTAATATTAAAGCAAAAGATCCTTCACAGTACGCTGGCATCGCTGATTTTCTTGTAAATAATCTAATCGTCGACAAGGTTAATTATAATGACAATAAGCTTATTATCGAGAGACTTTCACGAATCATTATGTTGGTTCAAAAAGCAGCTTCTGTCCTCGCCCTTGTCTTTGTACTTATCGCTATTATCATCGTTTTCAATACTATTCGCCTTGTCATCTATACCGCAAAAGACGAGATCAATGTCATGAAGCTCGTCGGTGCTTCAAATACCTATGCGCGTGGACCTTTCGTCGTGTCGGGCATTATGTACGGCATGTTTTCCGGCATAATCGCCCTTCTCATTCTCGGTATCGGTTCATACAATGTCGACCATATGTCGATCGGTTTTCTCACACTCTCGAACATTGCTTTTTTCCCATACTTTGTAAAAAACTTTGGCGAAATATTTGCACTCGTTATCGGCTCGGGCGTCATTCTCGGTGGAGTGTCAAGCTACCTTGCAGTTCGGAGATACTTGAAGGTATAATACGCACATGAAAAATTCCGGAACGAATGAAAAGAGTGCACTAAAGAATCATAAATACATTTTTGTCGTCGGCGGAGTTATGTCAGGAGTCGGAAAGGGCATCGCCACCTCGTCTATTGGAACCCTTCTTCAAGCGAAGGGTTTCGTCGTTAACTTGGCAAAAGTGGATCCGTATTTGAATGTCGATGCGGGGACAATGAATCCAACCGAGCACGGCGAAGTCTTTGTCTTAAACTCAGGTCTCGAGACTGACCAAGATATGGGGAACTATGAGCGTTTTTTGAATAGGGACGTGACGGGGGAGGATTATATGACCTCGGGTATGGTGTATCAGACAGTTATTGAGCGCGAGAGAAATTTGGGATATCGCGGCAAATGTGTGGAGGCGATTCCTCATATTCGCGATGAAATCGTTCGCCGTTTTGAGCGTGGAGCTGAGCTCAACAAGTCAGATGTTTCTGTTATTGAAATCGGCGGAACTGTCGGAGACTATCAGAACATTATGTTTATTGAAGCGGCCCGTGCTTTGAAAATCAAGCACTCAAACGATGTGATTTTTATCATGGTGAGCTACTTGCCGATTCCTTCAAAGATCGGTGAAATGAAATCTCGACCGACGCAAAATGCCGTGCATCAGCTTGCGAGCTATGGCGTGTACACGGATATTATCATCGCTCGAAGCGAGATGTCTGTTGACCAAAAGCGAAAGGAAAAAATCGCAGTGGCGTGCAACATGTCCGCAGACCACGTCATCTCTGCTCCTGATATCGACAGTGTCTACGATGTGCCACTTAATTTTGAGCGCGATAAACTCGGCTCGATCATTATGAAAGCTCTTCATATGAGGCCAAAGAAGAACGAAGCGAGCGAGCGTGGGCTTTCAGAGTGGAAGAAGTTTGCGGACAAGGTGAAGAATACGAAAAATGCTGGACCAGAAAAAGAAGTCCATATTGCTATTGTCGGAAAATATTTTAATACGGGGGATTTTGTTTTGACAGACGCCTATGTATCGGTTCTTGAATCACTTAAATATTCTGCGTATAAGCTTGGGGTGAGGCCAGTTATTCATACGGTGAATGCGCGGGATTTTGAAGTGGAAGAGGGTAAGTCTCTCAAAAAAGTGCCTGTATCAGTTTTTCGTACACTTGAAAAGTATGATGGTATTTTGGTGCCGGGAGGTTTTGGCGAAACAGGTATTGAAGGAAAGCTTGCTGTCATCCGTTATGCTCGTGAGCACAATATTCCATACCTCGGCCTTTGTTATGGTATGCAGCTTCTTACTATTGAATACGCTCGGAATGTTCTCGGCTTAACGGGTGCGACGACGGCCGAAATCGATCCTACAGCAGAGCATCTTGTGATCGACATCATGCCCGACCAAAAGAAAAAACTTGCCGAAGGGAAGTACGGAGGCTCAATGCGTCTCGGCTCATATGATGCGATTGTTAAAAAAGGAACAGTAGCACACGAGGCATATGCTGATTTTCATGAAGAATATGACACCGACAAAGATGCTGCAAAAAAGAAGACCGCGGAAGATTTTGTAATAAAAGAGCGACATCGACATCGCTACGAAGTAAACCCTGCGTACATAGAACGCTTGCAGGCAGGGGTAAAAGAAATACCCGGTCTTGTCTTTTCGGCGACTTCTCCCGACGGTGTTCTTATGGAGATTGCAGAGCTTCCAAAGTCAGCTCATCCGTTTTTCCTCGGCACACAGTTTCATCCCGAATTTTTAGCTCGACCAATCCGCCCACATCCGCTTTTCACAGAATTCATGCGTGCGTCTATAAAAGCTCGCGGGTCTAAGGGGAAATAATAAATAAAATAAAAAGAAAAAAGCGCCCTGTCGAAACGGGGCGCTTGAAATTTAGTATCGTTTGCCATTCTTTTTTGCAAAATCAAGGAAGATGCGACGACGGTCAAGGCCACCCAAGTGATGGCAAAGACAGATGTGAACAACCTTCTCCATCTCAACGAGCGTTTTAACATGTTGTTCACCTCTCGCCATTAGCCCAGACCGGTATTCTATTGCCGTATTTAACACAGGCAGATATTCGAGAAGGTTCTCGGCGAGGTTGTGGCCGTTCCTTTCCGGGACAGCTTTCAGACTGTCGCGGAGGATTCCCGGTGCTTTTTCCATGAGGTCACATTCCTTGGGTGAGAAATGATCGTTAACAAGGCACCCCATGAAAACTTCAAAGAAGATCATCGCTTTCTTTGAATCGATCAAAAGATGTCCGGCACAAAGCGATTCGTAGATCGCGTCTTGGACAACCTGTTCGGGGATATTATTTTTTCTGTCCCGAACAAACGTAGTTGCGATCCTCGACATCCTGGTCGCATAGTCGACCAGCACAGTGTCCACCGCTTCAGGTTTTTTGCCTGAGAGGTCGAGGGAATAAAACGGTGGATTGGGTATGGCGGCGATGGAGTCAAAAAAGACCGGAGTCTGCGAAGCAATTACTTCTTTTTCTGGCCCCAAACCGATCTCAAGCATTATTGGCCAGACAAGATTTATGAGATCCCGTGCACTCCTGGTCTCACCTTGCTTCGCATATTTCATGATGAGGTCACAGAGCTTGTCAATGCGTTGTTCGGCGGTTACCGCGAGTCCTCCATAGATGCATTCATTGAGGAGAATGTTGCCTTGGACGCCTTCACGGACCCATGTTGCGAGTATTGTTTTAGTCTGCATACTGTCTTTCCGGAGCCGTAGCCCCTTTTCTTTTCCCGTGGGAAAAGCGCCTTTAGGCACCCGTGGGTGCTTTCGGGCATTGTTTGTTTTGTATGTGTTTATTACAATGTGTTGTTTTCAACGAGCACAGCACGAGCTATGCCTTTTTGTAAACTATCACGTTTTTTTAAAATGTCAATATAAAAGCCCCCGGACGTGTGTCCGGGGGCTGGGGTTTGCGGTGCTAGCTACAAGAGCGTAAGGTTTAAACAACAGCCACTATTTTTTCAGGCGCTACTTCCAGCTTGAGTCGACGATCATGCTCAGCAAGAAGTGATTTGATCATTCCCATCGAGAGCTTTGTCTTGCATGCGTGGATGCAAAGAACGCGGGCGATTTCGTATACCATTTTCGCCTGTTTTCGAACACCTTCACCTTCCAAACGCCTCATCGCAACGTGGAGGCATTCGAGAATATTATTCTCGATGTTGTATGGGGCGGGGTCGTTCAAGACTATTTCGCCGCCGCGTTTGGGAAGTGTTTTTAAAACTTCCCGGACAATATCTGCACTTCGGTCGATGATTCCATTTTCTTCCATGTGTTCATGGTAACCAACGAAGGTCGACAGATATATCGAGAAGTGTATCGCGGCATTTTCCATGTCTGAGGTGAGGAACACTACAGACAAGAGTTCGTAGCTCAGGTTGTAGAATACGGATGCCGGAGTCCGAGGTTCGTTCACGAGTCGCAAGGCGATGCTCCTGATTCGGCTCGCATAGGCAGCGTCAAGTGCTTTGTCGAGAGCGTGTTTTTGTTCGAGTGTTCCATCTCCAAGTTTGACGAAGTAGGGGGAACGTTCATTGTTCGGCATCGGTGCATTTTTTCCAGCCGGTAAATGTTCTCCAGTGATCAATGTCTCCATGCTTTTCGTCGAGTCGTGTCCCTCAAGGATCGCTGGCCAGATGAGACAGATGAAGCGGTTTGCTTCTTCCTCATTTCCATCGGATGCATTGGCAATCGCATAGTCGGTGAGCTTCACGACGGGCTCGTCGGTCTCCTTCAATACGTCGAGAAGGGGACGGTTTTTGCGCACCCAGTCGCGCTGCACTATGGGGACGATTCTATCAGTTTCCATACTACTTCTTTCTAGGGCCGAGGCCCTCTTTATTTTCCCGAGGGAAAAGCGCCGTGAGACGTCCGAGGACGCGTTCCGGCTTTGTTTTATTTGTCTCTGTTTGTTATCTTGTTGTTGTCAACGAGCACAGCACGAGCTACGCCTTTCCGTAGAGTACAGTATTTTTTGATAGTGTCAAGGTGGAGTATTTTTCATTAAAATTTTATCTTTTCTTCAAGATTTCTTGATTGTCGCCGTGTTTTACTGTTTTGATGGAAGAAAACAATGCGAAAAAATTTGAAAAATGGTTTATATGTAAACCAAAAATAGAGTCTAAATCTATTCTCGCGCGAACCTTCTTTAAGGAAGGACAGATCTGGTGGTGTTCATTGGGTGTAAATGTCGGTATTGAAATTGACGGTAAAAACAATGATTTTGAACGGCCTGTTCTCGTATTCCAAATTTTCAACAGTTTTCATCTTTTGGTGATACCAATATCAAGTGAATCTAGGAATGATCGTTTTCACATATCTGTAAATATTTTTGATAAAAAACCAACAGTTATTTTGTCTCAAATTAGAGCAGTCAGTAGTAAACGTCTATTAAGAAAACTCACTCAGCTTACGCCAGAAGAATTCAAGATGATAAGAAATCGGATCAAGGACATGCTCTAAGATTTCAAAACAAAAATCCGCGTGGTATGCGGATTTTTGTTCTGTCTATCTAGAAACTAATGAAGCACATCTTAATAATCTAGTATTGCTATTACAGAAAAGCACTAGGAATAAAGACTTGCTTAAACGAAACCTATATCTGTGTAAGGAATCTCGGACCCATGGCTGGGCTAATGCAGAAATAGTAGCATTTTTAACTTAAAAATCAAGTCTACTATTTACACTAAATCTGCTGCGGATTAAACAGATCAAAAAATTTCATTGGGTCGATGGAGGTGCCGCCAATTTTTATACTCAAATGCAGGTGTGCCGCTTCAGCATAGCCGGTACTCCCAGAATATCCGAGGAGGTTTCCTTTTTTAACTTTTTTACCAGGGGCGACGACGATTTTTGAAAGATGCATGTAGAGGGATTCGATGCCGAGGCCATGGTCGACGATGATTGTTTTCCCATACACTGTATATGTTTTTGCGAGGCGGACGGTGCCATCGTTTATCGCATATACCGGCGTGCCGAGGACTGCATGGAAGTCCGTACCTTTGTGGGTGATGGTCGCGGCGCTTTGGCTACCCGCACTACCTTCGCCGGTGTCACGAATATATCCGTATGGATCAGTGACGAGAATCTGCCCACGAAGGGGATACGCGAATGTCGATGTCCAGTAGGCTTTATCTTTTTTTGCCACTATTGTTGCGATGCTCGTATTTTCTTTTGCGAGAATCGAGACGACTCGTAGTGTGTTTGTCGCGCTGTTTCCGCCGAGCTTTTCAGGCACGGGAAGCGTCGCCTCGTATTTTTTTCGATCAAGCGTCACAAAAGTTCCGGATAGTGTCGAGCCATTTTTAAGATTTACTGAAATAGTCCTCGTTCCAGTCGCTGCATTTATATCAACACCATAGACACTCGTCGGCTGGCTTTTAAATATGGTGAAGTAGAGACTTGTCGTTGCATTTTTTCTAGGATTATTTTGAATAGAAGCGCTTGCTATTTGTGAAAGGGAAATTCCAGGAAGGGTGATCATGATCGGTTCGCCTTGGATGACCGAAGCTGGCGCTATTGATATTGTAGTCGTACTATTTTCTTGCGCTTGAACAAAAGAGGTCGCACAAAAGCTGCTTGCGAGTAGGGCAATGACAAATACAAAAAGTAATGACGGTACACGAGTAGATTTCATATATATAGTATATCACTATGAAAATATAAAAACCGCCCGAGGATTGGGCGGTTGAAAATGAACGACGTGAAGGGCTTATTCGACACGAAGGACTGGCATTGAATGCGGGAAGTCACTCTGACTTTTGTGTTTGGTGTTCACTGCTCGGCCATGCGGAATGGCATAAGTAATGCCGGAGTCTGTTTTTGTAACGCGCATGCGAATTTTTGTAAAGAGATGATGGCTCCCTTTGAAGCCCCCATGTCCTTGGTTATCTCCCGGCTGAGGCAGGGAAATGAATTGTTCGCCAACCTCGAGATTTCCGAATGTTTCAACCAAGAAACATTCGGCGGGCAAGGCGGACCAGTATTCTCTCATTTTTTCGGCAGCTGCAACGGGTGTTAGCGGTGATGTCATATATACTCCTTAGGTAAAGGTTTCTAATTAAGACTGTACCACATGATAGTAAAAGAGTAAAGGGTGACGTGTTTTAGGTGTGCGTGTCACGCCGCAACTTGAATAATCGGCCATTTTAGCGTATTTTATAGGGACGCATTTTTGCGAAATTGCGGGATCGTCTAATGGTAGGACTTCCCCCTCTGGAGGGGAGTATCTTGGTTCGAATCCAAGTCCCGCAGCAACATAAAAAAAGAAACATGTCAACAATGTTTCTTTTTTTATGTTGGTGGTAGGCTTGAGATGAGAACGCCGGAGCTTTATCGAGCTAACAGGCGAGATAGCGAGGCGGTGCCCAGCCCGAGCTTTGCGACGGCAAAGCGAGAGGCGAGGGCGAATCCAAGTCCCGCAGTCAGTCTGAGATAGGTTCGGGAGACCGAGAGGTATAGAATATGCTATAATTTTTTTATGGAATTTCCTTACACACTTTTTGAAGTAACATTAGGATTAATTATTATTTATCTCGCGTTTGCGTGTTATCTTTTTTTCTTGGTCAAAAAGATATTCCCAGATTTTTGGAATAAATCTTATCCATATGGAGTAATGATGGCGAAAGCTGGTTACGTACCTTTACTTTCCTCACGCTTTTTTGAAGTGGGCCTCGCAACATTTAAAGGTCATCTACAAATGATAAAGGTGTTACTGACATCTCATTTTTCGGAAAATAGAAAAATTCGGCTTATCAAAAATATTTCTCGCATACTTCTCGTTGCATCTCTTGCGATGCTCGTTTATTTAGTATTTGTTGTCAGTACTATAAACTAACGGCCTACCGAGACGTGTCAGAAAGGGGCGACACTAAATGCTACAATGTGCTTACGGTGTCTCATTCTCAAAGGTCCTATACCGGATCGTTCAGCACTTATTTTGGGTATGTTATAATATTTAAACGATGAAAATTTACGTTATACGGCATGGTCTCACTGAGCTTAATAAGAAGGGGGTTATAAATGGTCACATACATGATAATTTAGCTGCTGAAGGAATCAGTCAAGCGAAGATGGCTGCACCCCTGATGCCAAAGACTATCAAGCACATCTATTCTTCTTCCCTCAATCGGGCAAAACAAACAGCAGAGATACTGAACGAAGAATTACGAGTGCCATTAACGCTTCATGATGAACTGATGGAAGTAAACTTCGGGATATTGAACGGCACACCCTTTCTTGATGAATACAAAAAGAAACATAAGTCTCAGCAGTATGATTGGGGGCCGTCAGGAGAATCCATTGAAGACGTCAAGAAAAGGGTGCTAAAAATTTTAAGACAGATCAGGTCAGAGAGTAGTGATGGTGAGGCGCTTATGGTTGCGCACGGGGGGATCGTACGCCTGATGTATTTGCTTCAGGATGGAGTAGCAATAGACGAGATCGAGAATGCCTCACTTCACAGCTTTGATCTAAATAAGATATTGGGACCCTCAAAATAGGTTCCAACCTTGCCCCAGACAGCCGGCAAATCATTTTAGGTCTTGGTATAATAAAAACATGACTATAAAGAAAATTGGCCACTGTTGTCTATATATCAAAATAAATAATATCCGGATTCTTACCGATCCAGGAAATTACTCCACTGCTCAAAATGATATTCTCGGTATTGATTTTGTCCTTATTACACATGAGCATGCTGATCACTATCATCTCGATTCATTGAAGGCAATAATGAAGAATAACCCGAGCGTTGTCATCATTACGAATAACGCTGTGTCCGCATTCCTTAAAAAAGAAAATATTGAGCATAAAGTTGTTGGCGACAAGCAACATTTTGATATGAACGGCATCTCCTTATTAGGGTGGGGGACAAAACACGCGGCAATCTACAAGACTGTCGAGAACGTAGAAAATAGCGGGTATATCATCGACAATAAACTTTTCTATCCCGGCGATGCTTTTACGCTTCTCGATCAGCCAATCGATATACTCGCACTTCCAGTCGCTGGTCCATGGATGAAAATATCGGAAGCACTTGACTACGCCCTCGCTGTAAAACCGAAAAAATGTTTCCCAGTTCACGACGGTAACTTGCGACACTATGGGGTGAGTCATCGTCTACCAAAAAATGAATTGACGAAAGCAGGAATCGAGTTCATTCCTCTTGAGGAGGGGCAAACAGTCGATTTTTGAGTAGGACCCAATGCTATGCAACTCAAAAAACTGCACAAAGAAATAGATAGCTTGCATGATCTATACGGTGATTCGTCACTCTCTTCAATATACGGCGCGGGATGTATTGAAAATCCAAGCGTACTCTTGATGTTTATGAATCCAACAGCAAAAAATATTTCTTCTCACAAAAAATGGACCGGCTTGCGTGCGCCATGGCTTGGTACCAAAAATATTTGGAGTTTACTGCGGGATCTCGGCTTTATCACCGATGATTATTTTAATACGATATCAGCGCTTCGTCCCGAAGAGTGGACGACTGCATTTTCAAGCGAAATATATTCGCACTTGGCAGCGAAAAGCATATACATAACCAACTTGGCAAAATGTACCCAGCTCGATGCGCGCCCACTCAAGGACGACGTATTTAGAAAATATTTAGACGTGGTGAAAAAAGAAATTTCAATCGTCAATCCAAAGCACATCATCACTTTTGGCAATCAGGTCAGCTCGATTCTTTTAAGTAAGCCTGTGTCTGTGAGCGCATACGCGGGGATTAAAAAAGAAACTCTGACCATCACCGGAAAAGTTTTTGACGTTTACCCAACATACTATCCAGTCGGCCACGGAAGGATGAATCAGCCACTGGCGATTAAGAGGATAAAAGCGATTTTGAAGTAGCTACTTTTTGTGTCCAAAGAATTCTCTCATTTCAAGGATGGCGGCAGTTTTTTATTATTTGCCCCCCTCTTGGCTATACACATAAACAGTGCACACCAGAAAATCGTACAGTTGAAAGCGAAATAGAGCCAATTCAACTGTACGATTTTCTGGTATACCCTTGTTTTTGAGATAGTCACCCCCTCCTCTCTCCATTAACGACATTTTTTATTACCTAAATTTTTTCTAGGAAACGTTTTTTTGACAAACTATGGCTAATATGCTACAATATACCCAGGAAATGCGTTCAAGTCGAACACAAAAACCGGGCCAAAAACGCATCAAATTTCCAGAACTTTTACATATAAAATAAAAAAACCTCCACCACAAAAAACCAAAAAAGAAAGGACCATGATGACACCCAGACACGGATTAGTGGTAGCTACAGAAGCGTTGAATAATATCCTTTCGCTCGGTGAAGACATCACCGTCTTCGAAATCACTGGCGGACCTTGCAGCGGCAAGACCTCCGGAATCGCGCGTCTGATGCGCATGCTTGCGGACCGGGGCTACAAAGTCCTCGTCTCTCCTGAGACTGCGACCAAGCTCATCTCGGCAGGCATGACTCCGGGCGAATTGCCTTGGGTTGAATTCCAAACGGAGATCCTCCTCGACACTCTGTCGCAGGAAAGCCGAATCTTCTCCATCGCCAAGCGGTATCGGGATGCTGGCCGAAAGGTCGTCATCCTCTGCGACCGCGGGACTATGGATGGGGAAGCGTATGTCGGTGCTGAAACATTCAGCTCGATCATCGGATCCCTCTGGCTCACTCATCGCGAACTCTGCAACGACCGCTATCATGCGGTGATGCATTTGCGCACGGCGGCTCTCGGGGCGGAGAAGTTTTATACGCTCGAAAACAACACCGCGCGAATCGAAACTCCCGAAGAAGCCCGATCGCTCGACCAAAGGACGCTCGAAGCGTGGCAGCGACACCAGCATCCGCGGGTTATTGACAACAGCACCGACTTCGAAGGGAAGCTCCGGCGCCTGCTTGCCGAAGTCTGCGAAGTGCTGGGCGATCCGATCCCGCTTGAGAAGGAAGATAAATTCCTGATTGAGCCATTTGATCCGGCGACATTGCCGGTGAAGTGGACCGACAGCCACATTACCCAAGACTATCTCATGTCTCCGATCATCAGCGAAGAACGCAGGGTGAGATCGAGGGCGGACGCGGACGGCACCTCCTACTACTACACAGTAAAACGTGAAGTCAGTCCGGGTATCCGCGCCGAGGAAGAGCGGGCGATAACTAAACGCGAGTATGACTCGCTTCGCACCCTTCGTCAGCGGGGAATGCTCACGATCTTGAAACGTCGGGTGTGTTTCTTCTACAGGGAGCAGTTTTTTGAGGTCGACCTCTTTGAGTCACCGGCAAAAGACCTCGCTCTCATGGAAGCTGAACGCAGCGACCGCACTCCGGTTCTCGAATTGCCGCCTTTCATCAAGGTCATACGAGATGTGACCGGAGAAAAAAAGTATTCGAACAAGGAGATTGCGAGGGGGATGCGGGTCGGTTAGAAAACCCGCCACAAACCCACCTCAACAAGCACAAAGCCGGAAGGAAACTTCCGGCTTTTTCTATTGGTATTTCTATGAAGAAGATGCCCTTGACTAAACATGATATATTTGATATAAGGATGTCAGTATCGAAAGACGAAAGTGTCCTTTGAAAACAAGCTATAATCAACAAAATGAAAGGAAATAATGAACACCATTACCAGTCCGACACAGGAATATGGGGTCGGTGAGCGCCTCGGTGCAACTGATTCTTTTAACCTCTACGAATGCCAATTGCCAGATGGATCGCCGGCAATTCTCAAAATTGCCGCTTCTCCGGAAGCAAACGGAATTCTCGATCGCGAAGCGTTTGTTCTACAGATGCTCCTCGAACGGGCCGATTACATTGAAGCAAAAGCAGCCTCGGAAGAACCTGAAAAGGGTTCCATGGGCTACCGCTGTTTCTTTCCACACCTCGTCGAAAGCTTCATATCTCTCGACCAGGGTGGGCGGCGCATCAGCATCCTCGGCTTTGCCGAAGTTGCTCTCAAACTGGGGGAACTTGCACCTCTTCCGCACCTCCTCTCTTTGGAACACGTTCGCGTGGATCCGAAGACGAGTGTGTGGATCATGGGCAAGCTTCTTAAGCTTCTCGACTTTGCTCACAGTATCGGGTGCACGGTTCCGGCTATCGGGGAAAACATCCTCATAAACCGGGATCGTCATACGGTCACAGTCTTTGACTGGATCGAATCAACAATCACCGACGGCCCTGTGCTGCCGGAGATTGCGAGCAGGGAAATCGCACAAGCAGCCCGCGAAGTAATCATCGCATTGGGTGGTGAACCTACAACCGGGCAGCTGCCTGCGGACCCTGACCTCGAAGACGAATGGTATCAAGAAATGCTCATGAGTCTCGCTTCCGGCGAATACACAAATGCCGGCGAAGCTCACACGCTTTTTTATCAGTTTGTCCGGTCACGTTGGCCGAGCAAGTTCCATCCTTTCGCGGCGTATCCTGTCAGGATCGTCGAGAAACCGAAAACACACGAAACCGAAACAACCGCAACAACCGAAACCACAGAAGAATAGGAGACAACATATTATGGGAGACAGAAGATTCACTACTGCCGACTTCGCCGCGACCTCAAGATCAGTTCGCTCTGAAGGCGGCTCAGCTACAAAACGCGGCGAACAGCGCCATCGCGAAGGCAAAGGCCTCGATCCTTTGGTTGACCCAAAGGGATTCGGAGTCATCCGCCGTTCGCTTTTTCGCTACGACGGCAACGCCGGAAAATTCGTCCTGACCGTCGCGCCCGCAATGCTCAAGGAAACCCGGTTCGACACAACCGGCTCCATGGGTGACAACGTCGAACTTGCATTCAAGGTGCTCCCGAAGAGCTACAATCTCCTCAAGGAGGCGAAAGGTGCTCCCCTCGGACGCTACGACTTGCAAATCATCAACTCCATTTTCGGAGACGTCTCTGACGACTACGTTCTGTGCCGCTCCCAAGCGGAAATGGACGACAAGATTGCAGAGCAGCTCCGGCTTATGGTTCCGGAAGGTGGCGGTGGCGATTCCGATGAAGATCCTCAATACGGACTTTTCGGCGCAGCGTATCTTACCGCTGCGAGCATCGTGAGCTATGGACTCAAAACCTATGACTTCACGGTGACGGACGCCTGCGGTCGCGACCGGCTCGATTCCAATACCCTCATCAGGGTGTTCGGACCCGAGGTTTTCGACAAGGTCAAGGAGAATGGCCAGCAGATCAAAAGGAGCGATCTTCCCACGACGAAAGAAGTGGTGAAGGACCTCCTCAAGATCTCGCACGCCTTTCTCATTCAGATCGGCGATCGCGACAGCGGTGGCGTCAATCAGTTCTGGTCCAGAATCTATGGCCGGGACCGGGTGGTCGTCATCCCGAGCGTCCAGTATCTCCCTGAAGTCGAAGCTGCGATCACGGGTCTCACCGAAGGCGTCTTCACCCTTAAAACGGTCGAAGACTTCCTCAAGAAAGAAGCCCAGATCTCGGCTGAAGAAGCCAGGGAGATTACTCGCGCAGTGGCGGGTATTCCGATCGGTGCTCAGGCGGCTCTGCCGAACTTCAACAAGCTCCCCATCAAAGGGGACGTCTTCGCGAACAAGACAGACCTCTGGCCCATCAGCAAAGGCACGGGCAGTAAAAGCACGGGCGGCAAAACGTCGTCTGCGCCACTCGCTCCGCCTCCGGGCAAAAAAATCTGGCTCTAACCGGCCAACAACCTACGGGGTGGCTTTGCGAAAAGCCACCCCGTTCATATATCGAAAGGACATTCATGAAGACAAAAAAAGTGTTCACTGTCACTGACCTTGGTGGTGGTGATGGTGGAAAAGGTGGTGTGGTGCACAAAATCTGTTCACAGATGAATGCTCACACAGTCTTGAAAGTCGGTGGTGCCCAAGGCAGCCACGGCGTCAGGACCGCATCCGGCGAGTCGTTCAACTTCAGCCAATTCGGCTGTGGCACGTTCGAGCGGGTGAAGACTCATATCACCGACCGTATGGTCGTCGAGCCTTTCGGCATCCTCGCGGAAGCTGATTCGCTCCGGTATGAGCATCAAGTTCGTCACGTATTCGACCTTCTTACGGTCGACGAAAACTGTCTCTGTGCGATTCCTTATCACGGCATAGCTTCGCGACTTCGCGAACTGTCCAGGAAGGAGAATCAAAAGGGAACAGTTGGCGTTGGTGTCGGTGAAGCGATGTTGGACTCTGAACGTTATCCTGACCTCGCTATTCGCGTCAAAGATCTCGGCAAGCCCGACATTCGAGACCGAATCGAAGCGGTTCGTCGCCACAAGTGTTCGGAACTCATTTCAATCACCGAAAATATTGATGACTTATGGGAGGTTGATCAGGAGCTCGCTCGAAAAGAGATCGCGCTTCTCTGCGACCCTGCGTTCGTCGATTGGATGATGGGCAAATTTGCCCGTTTCAGCAAGGAAGTTACTGTGGTGGACTTCGGTTATCTGCCAGACAAGATTCTTTCGCAAGACGGCACTGTCGTCGTCGAAAGTTCTCACGGCATATTGACCGACAAATACCACGGCTTCCATCCGTTTACCTCGAGGCTTCGGACTGTGCCAACAAGCACATTCGATCTGCTTAAAATGTGCGGGTATGATGGCGACATCGTGAAGCTCGGGGTCACCCGGGCGTATCAGATACGTCACGGCGCAGGCCCCATGGTCACCGAAGATTGCAACCTAACTTCGAAGCTGCTTCCCGGTAGTTCAAAAAATCAAAACCGGTGGCAAGGACAGGTAAGGGTTGGCCCGCTCGATTTCGTAGCGTTACGCTATTCGATCGGAGTATGCGGCGGTCCCGAAGCATTCGACGGCATTGCGGTGACTTGGTTCGACCAGATCCAAGCAATCGGGGAGTGGAAGACGTGCAACGAATATTTCTTTGCCAATGATCTGGATCTTTTCACACCCTCGGGCGAGATTAGTATCCGGCGTGGTGAAGACGATGCACAGATTGCCCATCAAGGCCGTCTGGCGCAAGCACTCTTTCGTTGCCAGCCTGTCGTAGTGTCCAAAGAGCTTGTCCCGGGAACAGACCGCGAGTATCTCGCTGGTCTTTGTTCGAGAAAAATTCAAAGCGCTCTCGGCGTGCCTGTGCGAATGATATCGTTTGGGCCGACGGAGAATGACAAAATGTGCTTGTAAGTTTCATAGCAGGGTGTAACAACCCTGTTTTTTTATTGCTTTTTTATTTATCCCAATTAAAAAACCCGCTCACGCACGAAGCGCAAGGCGGGTTGTTTTTCACTTTTTATTTCGAAAGCATTTTCCACGCAGCGATTGCTTTTTCGAAATGTCGGTGGCATATGCCGTCCGAGAGCATGAAGTTTTGATACCCCAGACTCTTTGCATATTCAATGTCGGTGATGTCGGACAAGGCGAGCGATCCATCGCGTTCAATGCCGGAGAAGAGTTTTGAAGCAAGAATTGCTTTTGGATCATGCGCAAGAACTTTTTTCGAATACTCGACGATGAGGCTCTTGTCTTCACCTATTGTCGTAAAGAGGTCATCGCGTGCGAGCACAAGTCGGTGCGTGGAATCTTTTTTGGGCCATGTTTGTTCGAGAAAAGCTATTCCTGCGGGCGACTCGATTTTCAAGGTCAATCCCAGAAAACCATCAGACTTAATTTCTCTGAGCATGTCTTTAATATCACTCAAACCCTCGACAAATGACAACATGAAGTCACCGACACCGAGCTTCCATGCAGCGTCGATATAAGCCTTGTCATTTTCCGTCAGATATCCTTTAATCTTGACGTGCTCGCCGATAATATTGAGCGACTGCCCTTGTCCGACAGCTTGTCGTGGGGGAGGGTCAACATAGAGTATATTTCCTCGGGCGAATTTGAGGGAGAGCTTCTCTCCATCCCTCAGGTATACCCAGGCGGGGCCCTCGACTTCAACGTCGTGGTTGATCACTATATTTCCATAATCGGGAAGCGCCCACGAGACGATGCGGAGCTGGCGGCCCTTGAGGTCAACCCAAAGTTTTTTACCATACTCTTCTGCGAGTTTTTTTAAAATCGCGAGCGTGTGTTCGGGGGTATGAGGTGAAACCATTCCAGTGTTGTAGCGGACGCCACCGATTTCTGGGCATGAAAATACCGTTTTAAGTAATTCTTCCCGATAGACGGGTGGGGCTGTTGCAATGAGCATATGTATTCCTTTCTTTTTCAACTATGCCATTCGTATTAAATAAGTCAATTTTTTTGAGATCATGTATAAAAAAGGGGCCAAGCGATGCTTGGCCCCTTGAAGAACTTTTCAGATCCGAGTTGAGCTACCCTTGCGTTGCAGGGGGCGCTTTCGGGCTGCCGGAATAGCACTCGCATCAACCGTGGTGGTTGCGGTGAGTTCTGCGAGGTCGGCCAGGGATTTTTCCATTTGTCCGATCCGCTTTTCGCTCTGCCCGCGAGCTTTCATTTCCTTGAGATACGTGTCGAGTGTTCGTCCACCTTTTGTGATGGCGAGCACACCGAGCATGATGTCGACGGCTGCTTTCGCATCGTCAATCATCAGGATGTTTTCCGAAGGAACGACCGTGGCCCATTGGGCTTTGATCTTTGCTTCGTCGTATCCGGCGTATTTTTCCTCTGCGTTTTTGTCGGAGGACTGCTTGGCCGGGTCAAACGTGAAGGTGCCGACATCTACGCGGCTGTTTTCACTGGTTGCCCCGCGATTTGTCTTGCCGGTGAAGTGTGTGACTTCGCCGTTGACCTCGATCTCCACCTTGAAATCGGTGGAGACTTCGCTGTCTTCGTGGAAGGCGTAGTTTTCAACCCACACCTTATATTTTCCTTTGGGCGCTTTGCCTTTTGCCCAGCGCGTGTTTTCCACGGGCTTTGTGGTCTCGCCGCGAACATTCATGTCCACGTCGAGATTTCCACCTGTCCGTGACACCTTCGAGCCGTAGTAGATATGATGACCATCAGGTCCTTGAACATGCAAGTCCAAGTCGTTCCGGTTATGCCAGATGAGCGAGAATCTGACGTCAACGCCTTCGATCATGCCTCCGGCACCCCGGACTCGCTGAGCGATTTCCTCGTCAATGTCGTCCTTGCGATCCTTCCAGCTCGAGCGGGGGAAGATGACATACGTGTCGTATTTCTTCCGCAACTCTGCGAATATTTGTGCGGACGGAATGTCCGCCGTCAGCTTGTCGCCGATGATCCGCTTTACTTCTCCCTTGTCAACGACAGAATAGAATCCTTCGTCGGCAAAGATGAAGCACACGCCTTTCTTTTCGCGTTTCAGGCAGTCGAGCTTCGTGTGTCGGGCCATGTAATATGCGCCGAGCTGATACGATTCTTGACCGGTGCCACCACCACCAAGCTCGATCCACATGTTTCCGAGAACCGCATCGAGTCGGTTGTCTGACTCGAATTGTCCAACTTGGACCGGTGCTTGGTCGCATGTGGCGTCTCCAATTCCGACGAAACAAATCTCCGGGTCGGGGACATAATTATTCAGCTTGATCTGGCCGATCATCATTGGCAACTTGCCGAAGATGACCTTGGCGTCGTCTCCACGCGACCGCGTGAGATCCATGAGGACCCCGATCGGCGTCGTGTTCGGATGATCGGGATGATCGCAACATTCGCGATCTTTCCCGTTGGGGTCCAACGATTGATGACACTCACGCTCTTCGGGAGGGCGTTCGAGCATTTCAATCGTGTGAACGAAGTGCTCTCGCGAGCTTTCTCTGCTTCGTTCCGCTACATCACCGTCATAATATCCTCCGCCCATACCTTTTTTCCTTTCTCTTTGTTGTTGGTTGTGTTGTTAGTTTTTTTGCGTGTTAAATGCTGCGCGAATCACTTCGTCGTAAAAGGGATGAATCTCTTCTTTCCCCACAACTCTCGCACAAGCGTGTCGAGGAACCGCCATTGGTCCCAAGCATCGTGTGGCCGTTGGGCCATACTTTCCGTGACCAGATACTCGAGGTATCGCTGTATTTTTGGCTCCACCGAGTCTGGCATCTCGTTCGTCTCGACGTTGCCGCCGAGAAGATAGATCATGCATTTGCCGATCGAATAGATATCCGATGCGGGATGTGGTGGACCCTGTTTCTTTACTTCAGGTGCACTGAAATGTTCAGTGAACACTTTGAATTGATCTCCTGTTTTTGCAGGGGATATTGCCGACCACGCCCAGTCAATGACGAACACGTTGTGATCGCGCCCTCGCACCAAAAGGTGCGCAGGTTCAATGTTGCCGTGGACGATACCGAGGTTGTGGGCGTATCCGACTGCTGACAGGATACGATTTAACATCCATACCATATGCTTCCGGTCGACGCCATCGGCGTGTTCCGGTTGATCAAGGATTGTATACATATCCTGACTCTCCTCAATATACCGAAAGACGAGACCGACGCGCTGGTCGCTTGTCTGGAACCGGTCGAGAAGAACAGGGAGGTGTTTGCGCTGGGGGCCGTTGCCCTTGTGCAACATCTCAAGCGCTTTAGCTTCGCGCCACGCGAGCTCATTGTCTGCAGAGGAGTTCATGATTTTTATTGCGACCCGTCCTGCAAACTCATCCCGTATGGCACATTCGCCGTCGTAGATCGTGGCAATGGTTCCCTCAGCAATTTGCTCACCGAGGTAATATTCCCGCGTCGCTGTTTTGATCGACACAGAGCCGACTTTCTTTAGGGAAGGTCGTTGCTGCGTCGAACCATAGACTCCGTTTCCGAGGCGTGCTTTTGCTCGCTCGAAGAACTGATTGAGCCTGCTCAAGGCATCAGCCGCGAGGTCTTTGTCGTCCGGGCTCCGTTTGTAAAGCTCTGGGTCGACGACTGACTTCAGGCGGTCATATGCTTGTGCGAGTGCGTGTTCCATCGATAAAGATTGCCCGGAGAGGTTTAGCTCTCCAAACAAGTCTTCCGCACGGACGGCACTCATGATGTCGTTGTATGCTTTTTCCAATCCGCTGTCCATATGCTAACTCCTTTCATCTTGCTCGCGCACTATGATAGTCGCGAGGCGTTTTTGGTTGAGTTGTTGTGGCCCCCAGAAGGGGAATATCTGTTTCTCCCAATGGTTTCTGATTGCCGATTCCGGAATTTTGTAGACGCTCATGTCGCGAGCAATCCGTCTGTTGAGACATGTTTCTATTGGCGTATCCATGTATACATGGGTAGCCTGGTAGCGGTTGAGTTTGCCAGTGCCGTAGAGGAGGCTCGTTGCAAACAATCCTTCAGCTACGATCACCTTGCCTGGTTCGACAGGGGTGGTTTCGTAAGTGCGCTCATTTCGTGTCATGTTGTATCGCGGCATGTCGATACGTTCTCCTTTACAGAGGCGTCTCGCATCCCGGATGAATTCGTCGTAATGATATGCTCCAGGGAGGTCAAATACAGGCTTGCCATTCTGCCTGGGCAGCGCACGATCACTCAAGTCCAGAAAATATTCGTCGAGGAGAATCGTTGCCACAGATATACCTGCTATGTGCAAGCCTCTCTGCAGATTTTCCTTGAACGTTGATTTACCGGAGCATGTGCCGCCCGATATTGTCACTAGCTGTGGTCTATCGTCTCGTTTTGCGGAGACGATAGTCTCAATAGCTTCACTGCTTTTCATAAATAAGCCTTTCTTTTTCGTTTTTGTTTCATATTTTGTTGTCAATGTAAGGGTAAAAGCTGTTTTTTAAGCTACCACAAATATTTGGTTCCGTCAAAGGATGGATGGGCGATAGCCGCTCCCAAGTGTCTGATATTGACATTTATGTATTTAAATGTTAATCATGAGACTAGTAACCCATATTTGCACATAGAAAAAAGAGGAGATGTTTCAATGAAGAAAATGAAAAAACAAGCCCTTGTCATATGCGGCCTTGGCTTCGGAGACGAATGCAAAGGAAGTATTACTGATTGGCTTGCACGCAAGCACAGTGCTCACACAGTCATCCGCTATAACGGCGGTGCCCAGGCGGCCCACAATGTCGTCTTGTCGGATGGAAGACATCATACGTTTTCTCAATTCGGAAGCGCAACGTTCATTCCTGGAGTCAGGACGCATTTATCAAAATTCGTGCTGGTCAATCCGATTGGTATGTTGATCGAGGCGCGTAAGCTCGCAGATGTTGGAGTGATAGACGCACTGTCTCGCACAACCATCGATGAGCGTGCGCTCCTTGTCACCCCGTTTCACTGCTCAGTCAATCGCCTGCGCGAACTTGCTCGAGGGTCGGGAAGGTTTGGTAGTTGCGGTCAGGGTATTGGTGAGACAGTCCGAGACGCTAAGATGCGCCAAGGTCCCGTGCTCACTATGTCTGACTTGTGCAACTTTCGTCAGCTGAAAAAAAAGCTGATTGAAGTCCAAGAAATGAAGGCTGCACACGCAAAGGAGATACAGATGGCAGATGATGTTGCGACTGTATATGGTCAGGCTATTGAACGTGAGTTTAAACCTCTCCATTCAGTAAAAGTTGTAGATGAATATGTGGAATGGTATCGACATTTTGTAAAAGCAAATACCATTGTTCCACCGCATCATGTTGCTGCAGTGCTTGCTCGAGATGGGTGCACTCTATTTGAAGGTGCTCAAGGCGCACTTCTCGACGAAACACACGGCTTTCATCCGTATGTCACATGGAGTAACACCACCATTGCCAATGCAAGCTCTATTTTAAAAGAGGCGAGCTACGATGGACAAATCGAACGCTATGGATTGCTTCGTGCATATGCTACGCGGCATGGGTCTGGTCCTTTCGTCACTGAAAAGCAAGACCTTACTCAGGAATTACCTGACACGCACAACAGGATGCACGAATGGCAGAGGGAATTCCGTGTCGGTTGGTTCGATCTCGTTGCGGCGAAGCACGCACTTTCGTTTGCGGGACCGATCGATCACTTGGCGATATCCTGTATTGACCGGCTCGAACATCTTCCGGTGATGAAGGCGTGTATCGCGTATGAATATAAGAATGTAAATCACGGAGAGGAGATATTCAGAGATCCACGGACACAAAAAACCGGCATAGCAAACGCGCTCGCCGAATGTCGCCCGGTGTATCAGTGTAAATCACTGTTTACAAACACAAAACATTTCTTGGATTTTATCGAAAATGAACTTGGAATTTCGATCGCTATCGAGTCCCATGGTCCGACTGAAAAAGACAAGAAATTTCGCTTGAAAATGAGCTGAAGTAATGCCCGGGACGTCTACGTCCCGGGCATTTTAATTACTATTGACATTTTTGATATTATAGTATATAAAGGATTCAGACTGAAAAAGGGTAGGAAACGAGCCATTTTCGGTTCTTTCACAATAAACCGCAACAAAAACAATAGGAGTTACACTATGAGCACAATCGCAGCACCGCCCGCTGAAACTACGCCTCCACCTGCCGCCACGAGCCCTTGGGAAGATCGCATTGCGCCTTTCGCCAAAGCCACCGGCAAGACAAATGATGAAATCACGAATGCCCTGAAGGCCCTGGTCGGCGATCCCGGCCCTGACGCCATCGCGGTATTATCCGATCCGACCGCCGTTCTCGACACCGATCTGCAAACGGTCCTCGTCGCGAGCGACCTCAAGATTCCCCTGGGGATTTTCCGCAAGAACGTGTCCAAGCTCCGCGGTCCGCAAGTCGCACCTGAAACTTTGGGCGAAAAAAACCCGTCGTTCGACCTCCTGCCTTCGGTCCCCGAAGACACGAGCTTCCTCGAGATGCTCAAGGTTGGCGGCGTGCTGAAACCTGCGAAGACTGAAGTCATCGCGGCGATCAAAGCTGGCCTTGCCTTTCGGCTCGGCGTCTATGATCTGCCGGACGTCATCATCGAAAAGATGGAAGCCTTCGCCACCGAGCAGGACGAACCTGTCGGCGAGGTTTTCTTCAAGCTCCGCAAGTTGGTCACGACGCGCAATTACGGGGAAGTTCTCTCCGTCCTCGGCGTCGAGGGATCCTTTGTGAGCGAAGGTCGGAAAAAAACTTTTCTGGCCCGTCTGGACGAATACATGTGGGCTGAAGTCAATAGTTTCTATAGTCAGCTCACCGCATGGCAGGACTCATGGATGGCTACCGCCGGTAATCCCGCGATGGCTCTCAGCATGCTCGCCATGTCGAACAGCGGTCGTGGTGGTGTTATGCCTCCCGGCATGATGCAACCGCCGGAAACCTCCGCCGTCCGTGACGCTGCCGAAGGTGTGATTGATAAAATCAACAAAGTGTTTGCTGGTGTCGGTATTCCCGTCGCCCGCGCGCTCGCCTTCGACGCGACTCGCATCAAGAACGTTCTCGAGGAGCCCACGCTCCCCGCGATGATCGGCGCTGCGAATCGTGAACAGATGCTGAAGACGCTCGGTATGACCGTCGGTGCGGACTATGTCCGTCTCGAACGCAATCTGACACGCTTCGTCCTCGCCATCATGGAGCTGCCGAAGGTCCCCTCGGGTAACGAGGAATACACCTATCTCGGTGCGATGCTCCAGCTCGGCGCCTCGATCCCTTGGGACAAGCTTCCCGGCGGACCCGCGGCCCGTGCCGGCATTGGCTCTCGCAAAGAGCGCCTCTGATCTCGAGATCTGAACCTGCAAATTGCAGAACAAAAAACCTGTCGTCCCAAGTGGGAAGACAGGTTTATTTTTTTTGCCGAACGTGCGGCAAGAAGACTTTCTTTAAGAACAATATCGTCGCAGTGCGGCGATAGCCAGAGTCCCAGAACGCGCCCTTCGAATCAACTATGCCGTGGGGGATACATCGTGTCTTCCGTTCGGGATAGAAGCGATGATACCCTTTATGCATGAGGCGATACTGAAGCATGTCCCGTTCGATCTCCTCGAGCCAAAGCTCACGAGCTGGTTGACCGAGCACTTTCGTGCCGGGGGAGACCTTCAGGTAAGGCTCAAGAACTTTTTCATACAACATACGGATCGTCTCGGCTTCGCCTGCCCACACACTTCCAAAAAAGACGTGCGTAAGCGTGCTGTCGCCAAGTGATCTGTCGGGATTGGTAAAATCCCGAATAGCGAGGGTTTCGTCAGAGGTCGCGTCGAGCCAAAACTCCAAAGGCTTGCCCGCTATTCCATACTGAATGAGGATTTCCGCGAGAAGTTTTTGGATCCAGCTTCTACGATTCATATCGACGCCAGGCCGAATAAAGACTGCGATGTCTCTGTCCGCACTTCGCGCCGAGTATCCCTTTATCCGAGACCCAAATGCCATTGCTATGGGCATGACCATTGACGAGAGTTCCTTGTGAGTTTTGATATCGTGGGCTACACCCTCGACAATCACACGAGTTTCTTCGTCGATGCGAACATCATTCTCGAAGTGGAGGGAATTAATACCCCAAACTTTGAGACGCCCTGCATCTGTCACACCAGTTGCCGCTATTCGCGACCACGCACTTTCGAGTGCTTCCATGATTGTATGGTTGGTGCTTTGCCATTGTGTTTCAGACGCTCGTTCGAATACTTCGCAGAGCTTTCGGGCCCGTGCTTTGTCGGCGCGAACCACAGACTCTATCACTTTTCTAAACGAGAGAATCACGATGGTGGCAGAGTAGGGATTTGTGGCACCTTCAAGCTCGCATGCGAGTTCTTCGGCCGACACAGTTCTCCGTTCAATCGCAGACGCAATTGCACTTGAGCACTCATCAGCAATGGAAGCTGCATCTGTTGCAATCTCCCATGCTACACGCGACTCGGGTCGCTTGTCTGTTTTTTGGGCAGACCAGTGAGCCTCACGCACCGCTTCGAAAGTTGCAAATGCTGCCCGAAGACTATCGGGTATCGAAACAATTTTTTTGTGCACTACGCTTTGACGCGCATTGCAATGCAACGCTTCGCGAATGCTCATGTGCAGTACACTGTCATTGGTCTCATCTGCCATCCGCACTGCATCCTCAAGGGAAATGAATCCTTTGTGAATAAGTGCCGGGATGAGATGGGCGGCTTTGACCACTCGGGGTAAGGGCCCCGTGCGTATCTCAACTTCGGGAATATCCCCGTCGACGAAATTTGCACGAAGGTCATGCTTCGAGAGAAGTGTGCGCCAAGCATGCAGGTATGCTGCAGTGAATCGTTCGATTGCTCGGGCAAGTGTATTTCCCACACGCCAATCTTTTCCGGGAAGGAGTTCGATGGGGAAGTAGAGGATGATCCGTGCGGCGTAGGTCTCTTCGTCGAGAAATTCGGCGAGAGAGTCGTATGTCGATACCAGATCAGCTTCTTCTATGAGACCAAGCTTGAGTGCTTCACCAAAGTCCATGTCGGGCTCTGGTATGCGTTCAAACAATGAGCTCACCTGGGCAATAATGTCTTGCCGACGAAGCGCTTCTTTTCGGATATTTACATCCAAGAGTATTTCACTATCCCAAGGCGATGCCATATCAAGGCATGCAAGAGACTGTATCGAGGGAAGCGCGATTGCGAGGGGTGATACCCCCCGCGCTTTGTATGCGGAGGGTTGTTTTGTCATAAATGTAAAGGCCTTTCTCTGAACAATAGAGTAGAATACATATAGCTATTTGTCAACTTTTTATTTAGCTTGGAAATTGGGCTGTTGGGGTAGCCGGGCAGTCGGGTGCTCAGGCATGTCCTTTTTCACACAGTCTTAACATGTTAAGTTTGTGTGAAAAAGGACAGTCGCACCGCCCCCCATCTTTTTTATCTATATTTTGTTACACTGTATCAATGCAAAAAATGGGGCAAAAAATAATGCCTAAAATACTCGATGGCAGAGCGATAAGCAGCAAAATTGCGGAGCAACTAACCCAGCAGATTTTGGTATGCAAAACAAAACCAACTCTTGTGATCATTCAAATCGGAAACAATGAAGAGTCAAATACATATATAAAACATAAAAGGATTTTTGCCGAAAAAATCGGAGCAATCGTTAAATACGTGCATTATGATGAAGACGTCTCGGAAGAGTCGGTAGTTGTCGATATTGAAACATACAATACTGACACTTCTATTCACGGCATCATCGTCCAGCTCCCTATACCAAAAAATCTTTCTGAAAGTAGAATACTCGAATCAATAGACCCGCGGAAGGATATTGATGGCCTTACATCCGCGAGTGCTATGCATCTTTTTAATAGTGAAAAAGGATTTGTATCGTGCGCAACAAAAGCTGTACTTGTTTTGCTCGACAATGAACAGATTGATGTTACTGGTAAAAAAGTAGTAATCGTTGGGCATTCAGCTCTTGTTGGAAAACCTACAGCACTCGCTCTTATAAATAGAAATGCGACAGTTACCGTGTGCCATGCGTTTACAAAAAATCTCGATGAAGAAACAAAGCGAGCAGATATCCTCATCACCGCAGTGGGAAAGCCGAAGTTAATCACAAAAAATTTTGTCTCTCCAGGGCAGATAGTTATCGATATTGGAATCACGGTTCTGTCAGTTGAAGAAGATGGAGTAAAAAAGAAAAAAGTAGTGGGCGATGTCGACTACGAAGCTGTCAAAGATATAGTCGCCGCGATTACTCCTGTCCCGGGAGGTATTGGCCCTTTGACCATAGCATGTCTTTTTGAAAGTTTGCTTGAGGTGTACGAAAATCTGGGCCGTTTATGAAATAAAAAAATGAAATCAAGCACACCACTACATAAAGAAATAAAGGCTATTTTCGACGCAGATCAAACAGATCGATCTTCGAATCTTTTCAAAACCGATTTCAAGAAACTAACCACAAATGATCGAGCACGTCTAACTCGCGCAATAGAAATATATGAATTATGTAAAGAAAAGAAGGCAGACCTATCTGCGAATGATCTTTTTTCTCTTGCTATGATTTTTCAGCATGGATCAGATAGTGCAGATTATATAAAAACAATCGAATTAGCGACTCTTGCGGGAGAGAAAGGAAACGATAAAGGAAAGTGGCTTTCTGCCGCTGCGGAGGATAGGTATCTTTTGTCGATGGGTAAAAAACAAAAATGGGGGACTCAATTTAAAAAAGATGCCGGAAGTGAATGGAAATTACAGCCAATGCTTAATGACGTAGAGTCTGGTGTTACTGATCAGATGAGAATTGAAAAGAGTGTGCCGGAGCGCGCAAGACAGATGGAAACTTTTCTTAGTAAAAATAAAAAAAGGTAAGAACTATATACTTTTAAATTATTTCCTATACAATTAGTTTGTGATTTTTCCATCATTAAAAAATAAAAAATTCGGCTACGTAAATTTAAATCTCGAATCACAAAAGTGGACTGAAACTCATCCTGGTAGTTCGCTTGTTGATCCAACAGTCTGCGAAAAAATGGTGCTTGACGTGCATAAAAAATACAGCATTGATTTTTCCTATGGAGGCTGGATGGAAGATAGAAGTTTTTTGTGGCATGGCAGCTATCTCGATACCTGGGGCGAATATATTCATCTCGGTGTTGATCTCAATGTTCCCACTGGCACTTCTGTTGCCGCTGACTTTGACGCAAAAGTCATAGCAATCGAAGACGACTATCCTGAAGTCGGCGGTTGGGGCCCTACCGTAACACTAAAGCATGCAACAAAACCCGTCTATCTATTGTATGCACATCTGGATAGAAATATTCTTTGTAAACCTGGAGATTTGCTCAAGGCGGGAACAGTATTTGCTACGGTGGGGAAGGCACCGTTTAACGGCAATTGGTTCCCGCACCTTCATGTGCAGGTTATTTCCTCCTCATTTTATGAAGAAATTGAAAAGAAAAAGGCATGGAAAGAAATTGATGGATACGGATCAGCCGAAGAAATAGAGGATCACGCCAAGCATTTTGCTGATCCAATGCAATATATTTCGCTTACCTAACATCACTTGAAAATGCTATAATCTCAGTATACATTTATGAAAAAATCAACCATTATTTTTAGTATTATTGGCGTAGTTGTTCTTTTTGTCGTCATATATTGTGTTGCAAGCTACAACTCTCTTGTTACTGCAGATGTAGCAGTGACGACGCAGTGGGCAAAAGTAGAGACACAGTATCAGCGACGCGTCGATCTTATTCCCAACCTTGTCGCTTCAGTAAAAGGGGTGATGAAGCAGGAGCAGACTATTTTTGATGCAATAGCAGAAGCTCGTACACGGTACTCCGGAGCACAGACGCTCAATGACAAAGTTGCAGGTGCAAGCGCTCTCGATGGCGCCATTGGCCGACTTCTTGTTATCACCGAAAACTATCCACAGTTAGGTTCAAATAAAAACGCCTCAGATCTCATGGCTGAGCTTGCGGGGACGGAAAACAGGATAAGTGTTGAGAGGTCTCGTTTCAATGACGCCGTGCAAGTATACAATCTTAAAGTAATGCGTTTCCCAGGATCTATGATGGCTCGAATGTTCGGTTTTGCTGAACGTCCATACTTTAAATCAGCCGATGGAGCTCAATATGTCCCACAGGTCAACATCTAATTACACCGTTGTTTCAGTTTTTGCGTTTGCGACGCTTTGTGTAAGCTTGTTTTTTCCGTGTGTTACACATGCGTATGTAAACCCAGGATCTCCGACAGGGTATGTCAATGATTTTGCGCATGTCCTCACTAAAGATCAGATATCAGTGCTTGAGGGGGAGTTGCGTGCGTTTGAAGCGTCGACGTCAAATGAAATCACTGTTGCCACGGTGCAATCACTTGGTGGTGATTATATTGAAAATTTCGCAGTCAATCTTTTTCAGGATTGGAAGGTGGGTAAAAAAGATAAAGACAACGGTGTACTTCTTCTTGTTGCTATCGAAGACAAGAAAGTTCGGATAGAAGTTGGTTATGGACTTGAGGGTGCACTTCCGGATAGTGTTGCAAATTCAATCATTCAAAACGATATTCTTCCGTATTTTAAAAAAGGTGATTATGTATCGGGGATTGATACCGGTGTTATCGATATTATGCAAGTTACGCAAGGTGAATATCAGGGAATACCCCCAGCTCAAACTTCGTCAGATAATGGATCAAATTCCTTCTCAACACTTATTGCTTTCGGTATAGTTTTCTTATCTGTATTTTTTCAAATTGTTGTTGCAATTTTGGGAAAATCAAAGTCATGGTGGGCAGGAGGAGTGCTCGGCGGTGTGATAGGTATTATTATTTCTTTTTTTGTGGGATTTCTTTTTATCGGACTCGGGATCATTATCATGCTTGTTATTCTCGGTCTACTGTTTGATTATCTCGCATCAAACGGATATATCGGTCCGGGTGCTGGGGGTTTCTGGGGTGGCTTTGGTGGTGGGGGAAGGGGGGGAGGAAGTGGGGGTGGATTTGGCGGGTTTGGAGGAGGGAGTTCTGGCGGCGGTGGAGCTAGTGGTGGATGGTAGGCACGATGGATGGTATGGTATTATATTTTAAATGAAACAAAAAGGATTTACACTTATTGAACTTCTCGTGGTTATTGCCATCATCGGCATTCTTGCGGGAATTATCTTGCCAAGCCTTGGTGCAGCGCGGCAAAAGGCATACGATGTAAAGGTAAAAGCTCAGCTCAGGAATATTCAGACTGCTGCCGCGAACTATCTCGTTTCAAATGGTACATTTGGTACGCCTGTGAGCGGACAAGCTGGGTGTGGAAGCAGTAGCCTCGGTTTCTTCAGTGATGCCCCTTCCGGTCTCGCCCAGCTTACAGTGTCAGTAAACTATCCCGTCGGCGAAAATACTATTATTTGCAATAGCTCAGCGACTGCCTATGCAGTGTCAGACAACTTAAGCGCCACCACTACATATTGGTGTATTGATAGTGCTGGAGCTAATAAACAAGAGACTGGCACGACAAATCCGCTGGGAGTTTTGACGGCCTGTCCGTAGTTTATTTTTCTATATAAATGTATAAATGAGAAAGCCGCTTTTCCCGGAGGGAAAAGCGGCTTGTTGTCTTTAAGACGCAGTTGCAGCGGGCCGAGAGCCTTGGTTGGTCTTCAGCGTGTGCAGAAACTGTTTACCGGCGGCAAACACATCGGAGGCACCTTGCCGGACGGTCTGTCCAAACTGAGCAGCCTGGTTCACAACCTCGGTGAATGCGGCTGTTTGTTCCCGGAGCGTATCGTCGTTTGCGATGACAGCAGTGACACCGAGGGTGCCAAGGGCAGTCTTCACATTCTCGTGGATCTTCCGGTGGGTGACGAAGATGATGATCGTCTTCGGAGAAAGCAGGTGAATGATATGCACGAGCTTGACGCTTTCCGGAAGCCGTTTGGAATCGTGGAGATTTGCTGCAATATACGCTCTCGTGGCCTCGACACCCTTTGCGCCGGGGATTGAAAGTTCACGCATGGCCTGAAGGTCGAACGGACCGAAATGCGCATCAATGCACATGACAGCTCCAGGGTTGACCTGAAGGTATGCGGAGAGGTCATTCATGGTGACCGTGCCGTCTTGATTCGGCTTTACGGCCCCTGTGCTTGCACCGAAGCTCTTGACGAGCCTCACGATATTTTCGGGCATGCTGCCCGAAAGAAACAGTATTTTCTTCATATGGTAATGTTCCGTTTTGTTTGTCTGCGAATGGGCAAACGTGCCCATAGTCCGTTGTTTAGGATTACATTACTTTAAACAATTGTCAACTATCTAATAAAAAACCCGCCACAAACGTGAGGCGGGCTCTTGTTTGTAGCGGGGATGGTGGTAGTCACGGACCTGCTTTTGCGGTCGTGATGAAACCATTGTCAATTTTTACTTGCGACGGACTGACACCTTTTTCTTTCAGAAAATCGAGGAGATCTTCCAAGGTGATATCATCCGTGCTAGCTTTTCGCAGGTTGTTTACTCCGAGGAGTCTCCGGTCTTTCAGGTAGCCACTTTTTGCCGCGGCATAGATGAAGAATTTAGATGTTTTCGATCGTTGCGACATAACAGTAAGTATTCGTTGAATTGTTTAGTTGGCAACTAGCCAACACGTGTAACGAAGTCCATGGGGATGTAGTTGATTGCGGGCATAAAGATCCAAAGAAGGATATATGCAACAATCAGTAGATTCCCAATATCGTCGAGAACCAATACTGCGACGACGAATCCCAACCGAAGTATCCAAAGGGGAATCGCGAAGTAATACGCGAAGCCCGCGAGTATCCCTCCAAACCAATGTGTTTGGGGTATGCGGACAAGATGATGGTCAGTGTATTCCTGGACCATTGGCAGAGGTTGATCGGGGAGGAACATTGAATACAGAATGTATAATGCCGTTACCACGAACAAGAAACCCATGCCGAGGTCAATTTTTAAGCTTTTCTTCTGACCTTTCCAGACTATTTTGACTAACTTTCGTGTCATCATAGAAGACCTTTCTTTTGTTTTTTGTTGTGATTGAACAGGGTTTAGACTAACTACAATGATAGCATATTATATGTAATATGTCAATATTAGCCTATCTGACCTATTTTGAGAGGTATTTTTCGCCATATGAACGCATAGCCTCGATGATTTCGTGGAATTTTTTACCGTTGGGAGTGAGGGTGTATTCGACTCGAGGTGGTTTTTCGGAATATTGTTTTCGCGCGATGATTTTGTTTTTTTCGAGGAATTGAAGTTTTTTTGTAAGTGTCCTCGAGCTTACGCCGACAAGAGATGTTTCGAGCTCACCAAAACGTTTTGTGCCGTGTTCGAGATCACGGATAATAAGGAGCGACCAGGTGTCGCCAATAAGGTTTGCCACTCGTGCGATAGGGCATGAAGTGCAGAGTTCTTTTTGTTGTTTTTTAGTTCTAAACATGAGACATATTCTTACATGTAAGCTGGGGGTCTGTCAATACTTTACAAAGTAAAGTGATAAGTATACAATATCCTCATATGAAAAATACAATTGAAGCGTTGAATTGGCGTTATGCCACAAAGCAGTTTAATCCAGAGAAAAAGCTTTCGTCAGAGCAAGCAAATACTGTGCATGAGGCACTTCGCCTTTCAGCATCGTCTTTTGGACTTCAGCCGTGGAAGTTTATTGTTGTTACAAATCCAGAGGTTCGAAAACAGCTCCGAGCTGCGGCCTGGGATCAAGCACAGATTACCGATGCATCTGAGCTCATTGTCCTTGCGGTACAAAAAAATGTTGATGAAAGCTATGTCGACACATTTGTAAAGTCAGTTGCTCTCACTCGGGGCATGCCTATCGACGCTCTCAAGGGGTATTCAGACATGATGAAGGGATCTGTTAAATCGAGAACTACTCCCGAGGCTGTGAAAGAATGGTCATCACGCCAAGTCTATGTCGCGCTCGGCACCCTTCTCACTGCCGCTGCAGTTGAAGGTATCGACGCCTGTCCAATGGAAGGATTTGATCCAAAGAAGTTTGACGAGATTCTTGGACTTGAAAAAATGGGTCTTGAATCACGAGTCCTCGCAGCGGTAGGTTTTCGTTCTTCAGAGGACGCAACCGCAAGCTACAAAAAAGTACGTTTCGACAAAAAAGATGTCTTTGTTGAAGTAAAATAAATTCAATTTTTTATTTAAACGAAAAACACCGCTCTTTAGGGCGGTGTTTTAGTTATCCACAGGGAAGTACTTGCAAGTAAACGTTCGTTCACCTATACTATATACATATTAAATTAAGAGAGAAAACCATATGAGCAAATATCGATTAAGCAAAATAATACAAGCAGAGATCAACAAGCTTAATGAAGTCATTGATCTCAAAATTATCCGCGGGTTGCCATACAAGCAGGAGGCTCGTCGGCACAAGTTTCTTCTAAATCAACTGCATCATTTGCAGAGGACAGAGACTTTCCGTGCAGCGCCCCCACGAGTGCGATGGTTTGAAAAGACATTGAGTTTTGCTGGGACCATGTTTCTGTAGTTTCTGCGATAAATAGTATACTTATCTCATATGTTAAATGATTACAAATTAAAAATTCTTGATTTCTACAAAAAACACAAGCGCATGCCGAGCTATGCGGAGATTATGGCGCTTGTCGGTTTTAAGTCTAAAAATGCTGTGTACAAGCTTGTGAATAAGCTCGTTGATGAAGGTGTGGTAATCAAAGACTCCACCGGGAGGCTCATTCCCAAAAAAGTCTTTGGTGAAGTACCGGTGCTCGGTCTTGTTGAGGCGGGTTTTCCTTCGGAAGCGGAGGAAATGGTTGCGGACACTATGAATATAGATGATTACCTTATTGAACACAAAGAGTCTACCTATATGCTCGAAGTAAAAGGGGATTCGATGATAGATGCCGGGATACGCGAGGGCGACCTTGTTATCGCTGAGCGCAAGGGCGAGCCAAAAGACGGCGATATAGTCATAGCAGATGTGGATGGCGGCTGGACTATGAAATATTTCCGTAAGCGTGGAGGAAAGGTTTTTCTTGAAGCAGCAAATAAAAACTATAAACCCATTTACCCAAAGGAGGACATGAAGATAGCAGCTATCGTCCGTGGTGTTATACGAAAATATTAATTTACCCTCCCTCATCGCCGTATTTTTTAAATAAAAAAACCACCGCGTGAACGGTGGTTTGAATTGCCCCAAGCATGTCAGAGGCGATCCTGGAGTATGCAAGTATCAACGAGACCTCTGATGTCAACATTTGCCTCAGGATGATTGATCGTGTTTGTCAGGTAAAGCCCGTCGAATTCTTTTTGAACGCGGCTGATACCCGCACTACCTACACCGTGGGTGATGAGGGCGACAACTTTTTTTGCACCAAGCTTGCGTGCCTGTTCCGCGAAACGGACCAGCGTGTTGCCGGTGCTCAAGATATCGTCAACGACGCCGACAACTTTACCTTTGATGACCGAGGCGAATTTTTCATCGAGCATGACGGAGACGTCGAATGAATTCGCACGCTTCTTTTTCGCTCCAGCGGCCATTTTGATCCTGATCCGTCGTTGTGCTCCAGCATCCGGTGTAACAAAAATGATACCCGGATAATCCGCAATCGCTTTGTCCATGAGGTTTTCGACGGCACTTACGTCAGTGAGGATAGAATAGGGACGGACCCAATCTTCGCGAGCGAAGTGTGCATCAATCGTGGAGATGGCATTAACCCCAAACCTGAGGTCGAGCATATCAATAAGCATCTGCGCCATATTGAGTTCGCCGTCATACCACGCATTGTCTTGCCGCGCATACTGCATTGAGGTAAAGATGACGTGTGCACGCTCCATGTTTGGAGCGTATTTCCGGAGAATGTTCAGGATCATGAGAAGCTCAATGATGCCGCCGCTTGGGTCGGGATACCCCGAGTGGACGATGGTTGCCCGTTCGATATGCTTCAATCCCGGCACCCGGAGATAGACTTCACCGTCCGGAAACCGGTAGAGACCTTCTTTGTTTGCAGTGGGGAAGACGATCGCGGGCTGTGCTGCTCTGCTCATTCCAACGATTGTGCGTCTATTCGCTGGAAAGAGATGTTGCGCAGATTGCGTAACAATGACAACGTGTTTCTTTTTCATATAAGAATATAAGAGGTTCTTTTTTCAGTTTTTTGTTTGCCGAATCTGAAAGGACACTAATACAAAATATTGTAAATGTCAAGAATAAGCGCTGACGGTCGATGACTGACGTTGGCTTTTTGTGGCGACTGCCGACTATGTAAAAAAGAGCACCTATCAGGAAATCGTACAGTTGAGTTAATTAAATATATTTCAACTGTACGATTTTCTGATATGCGCACTACATATTGATGTGGTCAGTGGTGCTAGGGTACTAGAGAATAAAAAGAGACAGGTTTTTAAATTTTTGGAATAAAAAAACCGCAACGATTGCTCGTTGCGGTTTGAATTTTATTACTGCTTTTTACGGCAGCATTAATACGTCGGTTTGACGAACAGTTTCGTCGCCGGATCGTAGTGGAAGGCACGCATGTAGCGTTCGACTTGGTCTTTCTCGCCCATGGCTTTTGCCGGGTTGTTCGAGAGTTTGACTGTGCCGATGCCGTTTGCTGACATTGCCTTGATGACAAGTGACAGGGTTCCAAATCCAAGGTCATTGGTGAGGTTGGTGCCCCAGCCGAAGCTCACCATAAGCCGTCCACGGAAATGTGCTTCGATTTTGATCATGGTAGCGAGGTCGAGACCGTCACTGCAGATCATCATCTTGGTGCGCGGATCAATACCATACTTTTGGTAGATCTTGATCCACATCTCACCCTCAGCAATCGGGTCACCGGAATCTTGCCGGAACCCCTTCCACTGCTTGAGCATTTCTTCCGTGACAGTATCGAGGAAAGATTCCGTGCCAAACGTGTCAGGAAGGAATATCGCCAAGGCTTCGCCATATTGCTGCCACCAGAGCTTGAGCATTTCAAGAAGCGACGCACGAAGTGTTTCGTCTGTCGCTTGATTCAATGCCGCAATAACCATCTGGAGCTCGTGTGCATTCGTGCCCATGGGAAGGAGGCCGTATTTTTGCGCCAGGAAGACGTTTGATGTGCCGCGAAACTGCGCCGGACACAATTCTTCCGTAAGCGCAGCCACGACATAGTCTTGCCACATACGGCTAAAGCGACGGCGGGTGCCGAATTCGCTGAACACAATCTGCGGGTTTTTTTTCAGGACCTGAATTTTTTCCCACAAACGTTTCTTGCCCTCAGCATAGATGACGTCAATACTGGTGATCGAGTGTTCCTTGAGCAATTGCCGAAAGTAGAGCTCATTGATGATCTCTAATCCGTAAATTTCCCACGGTGACGAATCGAGCCAGTTTCCGGAAAAGCGGAGTTTGATCTGGTTACCGGTGCACTCGAGTTCGTATTCCGGAGCTTGGTAGTTCCGGAGCGACTGGAGATACGGTTCACCAAACATGCGGTGTGAATATTCATCTGTGCCGCGGAGGTAGTGAAGCTCGGTATTGGTATATCGAAGCGTCCGCACATGGTCGAGCTCTTCGCGAAGTTGTGCTTCGGGAATAATTCGCGCAAGTTTGACAGTCAGCGTCCGGTTTGTAAGGTCGAATGCAACCTTCACTCCAGGGAAGTGATTGAAGATGAATTGTCCCATGGGGAACTTGTAGAAGTCCGTATCCGTGAGGTTGGTAACAATTGGTTCGTCAGGGAAACGAAGTCTGGCGGGGACATAAATGTGTCCCGTCCGGCTCGGTATCATGCTTTTGTTCATAGTTGGTGCTTTCTGTTGCTGTAAAGGTTCTCCAAAACTATTTTCACATTAATATATTTTTATGATTTGTCAAGGGGTACTATGGAAATGAAGCGTCTCAATACAATGTTGACATATAATTTAGCGCATGATATAAAGAAAAAAGAATACAGCAAACCAAAAACTACTGAATACCACTATGTCAAACGAAGCTATCGAAGAACGTCTAGACGAACTCGAAGGAAGATTGGATTTTTTTGAAGAAAAAGAAGCCCCCAGTCCGTCGGTAAGGTGGGATGTCATCGCCATCATGGGAATCTGGATTGCAGCAGCAATAATGTGTTTCTCGCCAGCGGCTAGTGGACATTTTGAATCCATTGTTGGAGGAGCAGTGGGAGGCACTTTAATTATTGTCCTCCTTCTCGATTAAGTCGAAAAATAACCGACACCTCATCTCGAGGTGTTTTTTAATTTTCCTAATTTAGGAAAGCTAGATATTCTGATATTAAAAAGTATCGAAAAATAAAAAAGGCGCGGAATTGCTTCCGCGCCTTGCTGTTATGTTTTGCTGGCGTCGTCGTTCCAGTATTCGATATCATCCTCCTTGATGTTGTCGAGCCACATGGTGGCCACGGCCTCGGAGGGCATGCGCCAGTCGCCTCTCGGGGAGAGGGAGACTGAGCCGACTTTGACGCCGTTTGGCACCGCGTCCCGCTTGAACTGATTCAAGAAGAAGCGCGTAATGAATTTCTCCAGCCACGTTCTCGTATCCGCGTGTCCATACGTGCCGGTAAAGGCGCGCCGGGCGAGGTAGAGGATTTTGGCGGGAACCGAACCGTGCCGGACAAAATGTTTGAGAAAGAAGTCATGCAGGGCCTAGGGCCCGACGATGTCTTCTGTCTTTTGGGCAATTTTGCCTTTTTCGCCGGGCACAAGCTCGGGCGAAATGGGGGTGTCGAGAATTTTCTTGAGCACCGCCTTCGTGGGCCGGTCCGCTTCGTGCCGCATGAACCAATCAACTTCGAAACGCACGAGCGTCTTGGGGATGCTCGCGTTCACGTTGTAGTGGGACATGTGGTCGCCGTTATATGTGCACCAGCCGAGCGCCCCTTCCGAGACGTCGCCGGTGCCGATGACGATACCGTTCAGCTGGTTGGCTTTTTGCATGAGGATGAACGTCCGGGCGCGAGCCTGGGCGTTCTCATACGTGATGTCGTGCGTGATGCCATCATGACCGATGTCTTTCAAGATTTTCGAGGTCAATTCCTTGATCGAAATTTCACTGATCGTGATCCCTGTAGCTTTTGCAAGCGCCCAAGCATTCGTCCGCGTTCCTTTTGTCGTGCCGAAGCCCGGCATGGTGATCGCATGGATGCCTTTGAGATCAAGTCCGAGTTTCTTGAATGCCTTGAGGCAGACGAGAAGCGCGGCGGTCGAGTCGAGTCCTCCGGAGAGGCCGAGCACGACTTTCTTGAAGCCTGTTTTCTTCAGACGCCAGACAAGTCCTGTGACTTGGGTATCGAATACTTTTTTACAGACGCTTTCCTGGGCGCGCTTTCCTTTGGGGACAAAGGGGAATGCGATGTTCGGCCGGCGAAGCTCCTCGCAAAAGCGGGGAACCACAGTCGGCAGCGACACCGGTATCCTGCGGTAGGGCGGGCGGTGTTTGACTTCCCGCGCGCTTTCCGCAAAGCTCGTCGTGCGAAGCCGGTCGTGGACGCAGAG